>JACLAC010015757.1_pt1 | contig 14981 bp, 17 predicted proteins | sample 8027881 | NCBI WGS metagenome assembly JACLAC01 (sample SAMN15725517, study PRJNA655200) | protist metagenome | isolation source: fluorescence activated cell sorting (FACS) single amplified genomes of... | place: Spain: Blaines Bay Microbial Observatory, Mediterranean Sea | collected 2016-01-19 | reverse complement strand
CAAACATAAAGCAAGGGAAGAGCTACTACAGCATTACTTGTGAACAAGCTGCTGAAAAATATTTAGAAGCGAGATTAAAAGATTATGAAGTTGGACAAATAAGTTTGAGTAGATACAGAACAATAAGAACACACTTAAAAACATGGAAAGAATTTATTGGTGCAAAGAAAAGATTGAAGGACTTGACGCGTAAAGACTGTGAGGGATATTACGAGTGGAGATACGAGAGAACAGACGGAAAAGTGAGTTTGGTAACGATAGATAATGAGCAGATAACTATTAACAGCATGATGAAATGGCTGAAGCGTGCAGATGAAGCAACAATTGATGGCTTTGATTTTAAGAAATTGAAAAAAGATGGTGAGAATGAAGAGAATGTGAGACGACAGACGCTGACGAATGAAGAATACAATGACTTGATAAAAGCAATGAGGAAGCTATGTAGTGAAAAGAACTGTAAGAATGAAGTAGAATTGACTTGGCGAAAGCTGACACAGATGTTTGTGATAGTAGCGACAAATAGCGGATTGCGAGTTGGTGAACAGAAGCAGTTGAGATGGAAAGATGTACAAGTAGAGATGCACAAGGACAAGGATGGAAATACTGTCAAGCTGGCTAGCATTGTAGTGCGAGCTGCTACAAGCAAGGTACGAAAAGGAAGGACACTGCTGTGTAGGAACGGACAATACTTTGAGAGAATACAGGAAATATTTGGAAAGAGAAGCGCTGAGGACTTGGTTTTTAGTATAGATGGAAAGCGGATAATAAATTTGAAAACGCTAAACAAGTACTTTAGAGCGATGCTTAAAGCTGCTGAGATAAGAGATGTAGTTGGTAGAGGTATTGTGCTGTACAGCTTAAGGCACTTTATGATTACACAGAGAATTATGGCAGGATTAGGCTACAGAGCAATTGCAGATATGTGTGGGACGAGTGTGATGATGATTGAGAAAACATATTGGCACTTGAATGACGAAGTGAGGCTTACAAGTGCGTTGGCTGATTACAGACGAAGGGAAGATGGAACAATTGAAATTATTTAACAAGAGGTAATATGAAGGATTTAGAAAAATATGAAATCAGGAAAAAATGTACAAAAACGATGCACAAGAATATAATAAAGGGAATGAGAGAAGTAACAGATGGTGAATGCTACTTTGTACGGAGAAGATTAAAGGGTATTACAGGGAATGGTGAAAAAAGTGCTTGCCATACAAACGTAAAGAAGCTTGTAGACAGGATAGGTGGTGAAGCAGTGTATGGATGGAAGTTAGCAAAATATAAAGAATTAGTTGAAGTGGGAATTTACAGTTTTGTTTTTCACAGCATTTGGAAAACACCTGAAGGAAAGTGTGTTGATGTAACGATGTGCGAAAATTATGGAGATGATAGAAGATTAGTTTTTTGGCATGACACGAAACGACGCGCGAACATGAAAGAAGGATATACATACAACAACGTAACTGTTTTTAAGAGTTTACGAGGTAGTATGATAGCTACAACAACCAATAATACCCGTATTAAACAAGCAGAAGCATACTGGAGTAGTAAGGATTATAAGTTATATATGCCGTTAAAGGATCACAAAAACAATGGTATGTACAGATATTTGCATGAGGAGTACAAGGAAAATAGAGAAATGTTTGAAAAGCAGTTTGATGTGAAAATTACGAAGAATGGTACTAAAGGGGAAGGAAAAGTAAATTATTATGCATTAATGTGGGATTGGAGTGTGTGAGATAGAATTTATTGATGAAACGAACGGACAGATGAAACGAACGGACAGATGACAGGTTAATGAAAATTAATATAAGCATCAAAAAAGCGTGCATTATTAAATTATAACTAATTATACCAATTATTTATACTATCTCTGCACGTTTTATCTACGCTTGTATTCTCAATGTTTTTTTCTTTCTCCGTATCGTTTGTTCTTTCTGCTCTCCCTGTTCTTCATGCTCACCAGTTCTTCCTGTTCATTCGTTCTCCAAGTTCACTTAATAAGTTCACAAGCGTTGCGCATCATGTCATCGTTCACGTCAATGTAGCGTTGTGTAGTCTGTATGCTCGCATGCCCAGCCATCTCCGCTAGCACCCTCACACCCACACCTTTTGCCGCAAGTTCTGTCAAATAAGTCCTGCGTCCACTGTGACTAGTTGCTCCAACAATTGCTGCCTGTGTATATAATCGCTGTAAATGCTGTGCTGCTGTATTTGCTGTGAAGTGTGACTGCTTCTGAGTACTAAACAGGTATGTGTTGGGTGCAAATGTTGAGGATAGTGTGTTGATGTACTGCTGAAGCTGTCTGTGCATTTGACGTGGAACAAATATGCGACGGGTTCGCTTTGACTTAGTTATAGCTGCAGCAAGTACAATCTCTGTTCGCACCCTATATTTCTCATCCACTACATCTTCTATCCTTAGTGCAGCTACTTCCCCAACACGCATACCACAGTAGTGTGTCAGCTGTAGCATCGTCAAATCACGTTCTGCATATCTGCTGCAACTCCTAGTCACGTCAAACAGTCTCTTCAATTCTGCTTTTGTCAGTGTCTTTGCTTGTGCCATGTTGTCTCCCATAAATGTATGTTTTTCATAATATAATTATAAAGTCTTACATATGTTTAGGACAACGAAATTGATTGAGAAATGATTGTAATTGATAACAGTGACTTATAGTGAAATGTTGAGATTTACTTATTTTCTTACATTTATTTGATAGCTGTTGTTTGAACTATTGTTGTAGTAATTGTGTAGTGTTGATGAAGTGATTTTGGAAGTGTTAGTGAAATTGTATTTGGAAAAGTTGATTGGAAAAACTGATTGGAACAAATGACACGTGAGAACATAGCTGCCATCCAGTCCTGTTGCCCTTCTCCATGGACACTAAGTATGGGCAGCGCCCCTGTCTAGTGTAGCTTTATATGTGCAGGCAGATAGCAGCACTCTGTTAGCAGTGTCTCTGCTGCTAATCCATCAAATTCCTTCCAACAGTATCCTGCGTGTACCCAGGTTATCCTGTACGACACAATCCCTAGCACCATCAATCTGTGTTCTCCATGTATTCTCAGCAGCCTGCCAAATCATCCTGTAGTGTTGCCAGGCGTAGCCGCTGATGTAGAAGTGGATGTGTGTGTTAACACGAAATCTACCCGTTTCCACATACACTAAGCGCGGCAATCTCATATTTTCCCTGTACAACCGTCTACCCAATACACTCCTATCCAAGTTATTAAAGAATCGCTGAGCATTTCGTACACACTGCTGTCTGGTAACTGCTGTACCATCCACATACGTACAAGTGCCAAACAGCCAGAAATTCTGCTGCTGTGTCCATGTTGCACCCTGTTCCCTTATTATTCCTACCCTTTGCCACTCAGTCCGTGTCATCTCAATCATCCGCTAAATAAAAACAGCAGCTGATACATGGCTGCTACTGTTATTTAGCAACACAAGGAGAAAACATGCAGAGGATGGTTTTGACAGAGGTATATGCACTGCTGAAGGCAATTGGAGCTGTGGCAAATGAAGCGGAATTTAGCAGGGATTGGTTGGGCAGGAGTGAGAGTTACATGCGCTGGTTGAGATTTAAGGGTGTGGGTGCGAGCACAGGCAGTGTGGCAATCTGTGCCAGCAAGCTACAGCACTATGGCAAGCGTATGTGTGAATCTAGTGCACATAGAGAACTTGGCAAGCAGTTCCTACAGCTAAGTGCAGCATGCCACAACACGATAAATGAGGAGGCGGAGGCACGATGGTTGGCAGCATGAAAGGGGTTCTGCAGTTGAAAAATATCTGTTTGCAGTATGAAAGCATGGAGTACTTACAGTTTTTGGGTGGTGATTTTGCTCCACATCGTTTAAGGATGCAGGAGAGTACAGATGAGTAATATACTGAGAGGCGTACAGCAGGCATTAGAGGCAATACGGATTGAAACGGAGAAAGCTGACTGGCAACTGCGTTTAGAAATACTGCAGCTGATACTCAGCACAAGTGAATCTGTAGTTGCAGCTGCACGCAAACAGGCAGAACCTGAAGTGAAGAAGGTGAAGCAGAAAGTACCTGTACCTAAAACAAAGTTGGTGAAACGGTATGTGGACATGCCCAAGCAAGCTGATTCTCACAGGCAGAAGCGAGCTGATGTGGATGATGATGTTAGGTTGGGGCAGCAACAACAACAGTTAGCAGCAGTGGAGCCACAAGCTGCGTTGCCAAATCAACGTGCTGTTTGAGATAGTGTGGACAAACTGTTGGGAATATTACGTTAACATAGGGAAACTGTACTGTACTAGGGGACTGACAGGCTATGTGATGTATAAAATCAATACTGATTCATAGCAAACGCTTTTTAAACTTTAGACACGGTAACAACATGGCAAAACAAGTGACATTGACTTTGCTCAGATGGATATCAATGAGCTTAATGAACTTGAGCAGAAGCTAGCTGAATTGAAGAAGCAGAAGATGAAAGAGGATAAAGCTGAAGTGGTGAAGAAGGTGAGAAAGCTTTGTAAGGATTATGGAATATCAGCTACACAGCTGAGGGGAGCACTAGTGACGAGAGATAGGAAGAAGAAGGACAAGTGATACTGTGGGGGGAAAGGTACTGTGAGAAACTGCATAACCAAACACTTTGCCGAAGGTTAAAACTACATTGTTACACAGTTCATTAAGTTCAAAGAATCAGCAAGCCCGTTCTGTAGAGCCTCTTTTTTAAAGATTTTTTGGTAGCCTCCAGTAATCAGTTTTGTGTCTGATGGCGAATGATTTACCAATTGCTTAAATTCTCATTTCTTTAAAAAACGGAGCTCTGGTCCCTATTACTTGGGTTCCTTTTTTCTACATCATTGAGTGCTTCGACAAATTCATAAACAACCCTAGCAACGAAAGCATAGGACACCTCGAATGTTTCAAAAAAGAACATAGTCGGAAGGAGTGAAGTCATAGCATTTTGACGTTGGTTTTCTAAATTTCTTTAATCAAACTTGCCTATTGCTTCAAATCCCACAAATATATCCAAAAACTATCATCTATAAACAATCAATGCCGAATTTAATTAATAGAGTGATAAAAAAAATTAAAAAAGACGGCTTATTTTCATTCTTCATATCTCTCTTCAAGCATCTGTCTGGATTTAACTATTACAAGATATTAAGAGAATCAGCCGAATTTAAAAAAGTTTTACTAATTAATGATACTAAAAAAAGATTTGAGCAAATTTACGATAGAAAACTGTGGGGAGACCACGAATCAATTAGTGGTGCTGGCAGTACAATGGAAGCAACAAAGAATTTCCGTAAATGGTTAATAGAAAATATTCCAAAGTTAAGCATTAACCATATCGTAGACGCTCCATGCGGGGATTTTCATTGGATGCAACACGTCATCCAAGCTGTTAATCTTGAATACTCAGGCTTTGATATTGTACCTGAGCTAATTAAAAATAATACAAAAACTTATAGCTCGGAAAAAATCAAATTTAGCGTTGCAGATATTTGCAAAGATAGATTACCTCACTGTGATTTGTTAATCGTAAGAGATTGCCTCTTCCATCTATCATTTCATGATATATCATGTTTCTTGGAAAACATTCATTCTGTAAATTATAAATATTTGATTACTACTAATTATAGAGTTGATTATTATTTCCAAAATTCTGATATCAAAACAGCAGATTTTAGAATTATTTCAATTTTTGCAAAACCATTTAATTTTAAGGAAGAAGATGTTTTTGATTCTATATATGAACGAACGGAAAACGGATTTGATAGAGAGCTTTTAGTTTTTGAAAAAGAAAATGTACCAACTAAGTTAACCTACTAATTCATTCAAAATGTTTGCTAGTATTTATTAAATGGAAGCTTAATAAATATAATTTTTGAAAGATGATTAACTTAATTTTTCAATTTTGATATAGAGGGTGTATAAAGATTGTAATTTCAGTGTTTTATTGAGATTCGGTTGGGCTTTCACGAACTGCATCAGATGGGAATCCTATTAGATCCTTTTCACGTCCATTCCAAGCTGTAGATACTGGTACAATTTGGGGTTGGGCAGCAGGTGAGGTTAATGCTAAACGAGTAGATATTGATAGGAAAACTACTAAGAATGTACGAAACATTCTATCAAGGCAACCATTGTGGCGAATTGAAGCAGATTACCTCAGAAGATTTTCCAATCGTGAATTGGCAAGACTACAGACTTTCCCTGATTGTCGGAAATTTATCGGAATTACTTCTAATGATGTTCAGAAGCAAATTGGTAATGCTGTACCTGGTGAATTTTCGCATAGAATCGCTGTTAACATCCGTAATGCTCTAATTGCATTAGATCACAATACATCTTTCGAACAAGAATCAAATTCTATTCAACTCAACTTAATATAAAATCCCTTTATTTTTTCGGTTGTCCATCTGCACAAGTGAACACACAATACTAGTGAACACTTGCTAATAAAGGAGGCAATGATGGAACTACTGAAGACACTGAAGTTGGTGAAATACGAAAGAACTGGGCAAATTGATGCTGTTGAGCTGAGACGACACAAGTTGATTGTGAAAATTAACGAACAGATTGATTTAGCTACAAACGCGAACACTAAAGTTAGTGAACGTTTCGTAGTTAAGGATAATGAGGGTGACGAAAAGGAAATTAGTGTTGAAAAGCGTGTACTGCGTTGGTGGCAGATTGGGATGAATGGAAAGATTAAGTTAACGATACGTTATGGTAGTAGGCCGCTGCAGTTTGCGAAAGGATTAGATGCAATTGAAGTTGCAGACACTAATGAGATGGTAGGAGTGTTGGAGAAGTTTAGAGAGGCGACTGAGAGGGGTGAACTGGATACACTGATAGCTGAACAGATTGCAAAGAGGAAGAACAAAAAGGCTGTGAAGGTGGCTGAATAAGTGTATGTTGTGTGCGCGAAGTTTTTCTGTTGCACACAACACGATTTGCAAATTTTGGCTGTAATAAAATCAGTTACTTAATAAGAGTGAAAAAACTGTGCAACAAGACATTTGTTACACAGTTGATTTTGTTGATTTTTTTGAATATAAACATATGAAATAATTAGTGAATTTTGAGATACGCTGCTGGCACAGTGAAAAGGTGCTGAGCCATGCCTAGCCAAGAAAAGATCCTACACATCAAGGGCTTAAAAACCTATTTTCCTGTCCGAAAAGGGCTATTACGCACCGTTGCTGCTCACGTCAAGGCGGTTGATGGTGTGGACTTAGAGATCTATCGGGGAGAGACTCTAGGGCTGGTCGGAGAGAGTGGCTGTGGCAAAACCACGCTGGGAAAATCCATCATTCAACTCGTGGGAGCCGTTGGTGGACAGATTCTCTATCACGAAGGAGAGCAAACCTTCGACTTGCTCAACTTGAGTCCTGAAGAGTTCAAGCACATCCGTCAAAAAATACAGATTGTCTTTCAGGATCCGCACTCCTCCCTCAATCCGGCCTTCACTGTTTTTGGTTCCCTACAGGACCCACTCAAGCTCTATGGGGTGAAGACCAAAGCGGAGCGTCGCAAAATCATTGGAGATCTGCTAGAAGCGGTCAACATGCGCCGTGAACAGATGGATAACTATCCCCACGAGTTTTCAGGTGGACAGCGGCAACGTATTGGCATTGCCCGGGCTCTATGTGTCAACCCTGAGATCGTCATCTGTGATGAGGCAGTCAGTGCACTCGATGTTTCGATCCAGGCCCAGGTGCTCCAGCTATTGCAAGAGATCAAGGAAGCCCGAGGCTTGACCTACATCTTCATCACGCATGATCTGAGTGTGGTCGAATACATCAGTGATCGTGTTGCTGTGATGTACCTGGGCAAGATCGTCGAATTGGCGGAGAGTGAAGCTCTCTACCGTACACCACGCCACCCTTATACCCAGGCGTTATTGTCTGCAATTCCGATTGCGGATCTGGATCGGAAGAGCGATCGGATTGTCTTGGAAGGCGATGTACCCAATCCTGTTTCTCCGCCATCAGGTTGTGCTTTCCATCCACGATGTCCAAAATTCAAGTCTCTCTCAGAACCAGAAAAGCAACGCTGCATGGGAGAAGCTCCACAGCTCAGTGATGCTACCCAACTCACTCAACCACACCTGGTTTCCTGTCACTATCCCAATTGAGCCAATATGAATTTCCAAGAATTGAAGCATACCCTCTACAGCGCCGTGATCTCAGACACTCTGGACAGCATGGGCTACCTGAACCAGGCACTGAGTTCGGGGATTCGTCCTCTAGATGATGGCATGATTCTCTGCGGGCTAGCACGAGTTGGCATCTATATGAAGATTTATCATGACGATGAAAAGGTGAATGTCTACGAGCATGAGATTGCTCTAATCGACAGCCTCCAGCCTAATGAAGTCGCTGTTCTGCTCTGTCACCAGCATCATGAGATTGCACCTTGGGGAGAACTGCTCTCCACCCGATCACAGTACCTGAAAGCTGCTGGATGCCTAACAGATGGTTCCGTTCGGGACGTCAAGCGTATTCGCCAGATGAACTTTCCTGTCTTTGCCGGAAATATCGGACCTCTCGATAGTAAGCATCGAGGCAAGCTGATGTGGTATGACGTTCCCGGAAAAATTCACGGAGTCAGCGTCAACAGCGGAGACTTTATTTTTGGTGATGTGGACGGAGTGGTGATCGTACCCCAGCAAATCACAGCAGAAGTCATGGAGAAGGCACTACAGAAAGTGAGGGAAGAAAATCAAGTACGTGGTATGTTGGAGAATGGAGTGAGCCTCGTCAAGACCTTTGAAGAGCATGGGATCTTGTGAGCGAAACACAACAAATTGTAGATTGCCATGTCAACATTTGGGATCCGGCCCACTACTCCCAGAGCTACTTAGAGCAAATTGCCAGAGTGCGGCCCGGAGAACTATTGATCCCAACAGATGCAGACTCTATCTTTGCGGCGATGGAGCTTGCGCACAAGGTGATCATCTTCTCTCCCCGCTATGGAGATTCAGTGGGAATTCAAGGGGAAGACAGCACAGTATTCAAGGCTGTTCGGAAGTATCCGGACAAGTTTGTGGGCTTTGCCTACTTTGATCCGAGGGAAGAAGAAGCCCTCGAAAAGCTCAAGACTGTGATCGAAGATCATGGTTTACAAGGCGTCAAGTATGGGCCGATTTACAATGGTGTGCCACTGGATGATCCTAGAATGGATCCACTCTATCGCTACTGTGTCCAAAAAGATCTACCGCTGACGCTGCACATGGGAACAACGTTTGCCCACAACTCACCACTGGAGCTAGGGCGTGCAATCCACGTAGATCCTATCGCACAGAAGTATCCGGATTTAAAGATCATCCTCGCCCACATGGGGCATCCCTGGTACGAAGAGTGTGTTGCCGTGATCCGCAAAAACCCCAATGTCTACGCGGAAGTTTCAGCTCTCTTTTATCGTCCCTGGCAATACTACAACATCTTAATCACGGCTCAGGAATATCTGGTTACAGATAAAATCTTCTTCGGCACTGACTATCCGTTCACCACGCTGGAAGAGTCCATTCGTGGCCTCAAAAACGTCAACCAGCTTGTGGAAGGTTCCAAGCTTCCAAGAGTCACAGACGATACCATCAACAGCATTCTCTATTCTTCTCCCTTCGAACACTGGTGGCACCAGAATCCAATAGGCTTGTAGTTCAGAAGTGGTGATGACGCTGGGCACCTTTTTGTTCGAAAGCTTCCTACCCCAGGGTGTGCTTACAAAATACAATACCAGAGCAGGAATGCATTAGCTCTTGTTTCCTACCACTGCTCTCGGCGAATCGCTGGTACTGAAGAAGGATCTACGCCGAACTCCTGTAGAAACTCCTCATACCAAACCTGTGTCTGTCCTGTATTGTAGTAGTACGCAATCGATGTATTCACCCAGTCCCTCCAGCGCTTGTCAGCCTCCATTCGGACACCTGCTGAAGATGCAGATTGGCGAATCGGTGAGGGCAGGACAATTTGCCCCCGGCCAATCTTCTTGCGCATCGCAATCAACGGAGGATGGAACAGCGAGACTGCATTGACTCTACCAGATTGGAACGCCGCGACAGATTCACCGTTACTCGGAAAACGAAGAATCTCTGCTTTGTTCAGACGCGCTGACACATAGGTGTCCATTGTCGTCCCTTGGGTCACAGAAATCTTAACCCCAGACTTGTTGAGATCTTCCCAAGTCTTGATGCTCAAGTCATCATCAGCAAGCACAGCCAACGCATAGTACAACAACGGTTGGGCTGGAAAATCTACGGCAAGAGCACGCTTGGGAGTGGCGTCCAAAACGAACATTACATCAATCTTGTTTGCTTGCAGAGCCGCGACAGCCGTGCCCCAAGTCACTTCGACAGGCTCAAATTTCACGTCCATCTCCTTGGCCATCTGTTTACCGATAGCTGAGCCTAATCCTCCCCACTCTCCGGTGGCTGGATTCTTTGAAAACCAGGGAGGAGCCTCGGTGACTCCTACACGGATCGAACCACGATCTTTGATGGCATCCCATGTTGATTGAGCAGATGCTGTTGCAACTAACGACATCAGTAAGACAAGACTGATAGCGAACCACTGCCAAGATAGTCGAGCATTCTTCATAGACTTCCTCTAGAGAAATGAGGTGGAACAATAACTTCAGATCATCTTCAATCTGAAGTGCGTGAGCCTAACTTTTTGACTAGCACTGTCAAGGGCTGTTCGAGAAGAAGAGATTGAGTGAGGTCTGGATGGGGAACAAGCTAGTAGTTCAACGTATTGAGAATATACTGACCTAAGCGAGAATACTCGTAATCGTGAGCAACCGGGTTATTTACAGTAAAATCTAAGTAGATCAAAGCAGGACGGCTGCTCAAGTTGGCAGGAGTGGTAAAGTTTAGTTCCCAAACTGAGGACCATGTTTCTTGCTGGAAGGTGTGCCTAGCAATACTAGAAGTCGCATTATCAAAAAGCTTTTCAGAATCCGTAGACACAACTATCGGAACATCATCTGCTGGTTCACCAGTCAATGCTATTCTTAGACTGTAATTTTTACTGGGTTCAAAAACTTTCAGTCCACAGTTACTACCCAAACAGGCCTGGTGCTCAAAACCCGGTTCAGGAATATAATCAATAGTCGCTGTTGCTTTATCGCTCACTTGATAATTATTATCCCTCACCCATACATGCACTTCTTGTAAACCTCGAGGTACGTTCTTGTCTAAAGTGAAGTGATCTATCCAACCCTGTCTGCGACTCTTATCATCTAGTAGTACCCAACTGCCAGAATTGGCTGGAACGGTAGGATTTTGTGAAACGTAATAACTGTGAATATTCTGATCATCTACTGCACTGATATCTAAACGGACACTTCTCGTACTTGTAGTTCGCTCATCTTGATTAAGTACGACCTTCAGAATACGAGGGGCAGCATTGCCTCCATTGATTGTGAGAGAACTAGAGGAGCGGATTTGGCCCCCAGTATCTTGAACCCAGAAACGCAATTGCTGATTACCTGATTGCTTTTCAAACTCTATCTCTCTCTCTTCCCACTCCTTAGGTGGCAAAGGATAGTCTTTCCAGGACAGATTATCTTCTGTCACACACACTAAGTTTTTGTTGGCTTGTTCTGGACATCTAGCAATTGCCTCCCAGTGGGGATCATCTATTGCTGGGGTCAGCTCATTGACATTGTCACTAAGCAAATAAGCAGTTAATCCATAGTCGTCAACCGCGCTTAAATCGATCAGTAAGTTATTATTACTGGAAGACTGATAGGAAGAATTTCGATCATTGCTCCAACTTGTATTGATTGTAAGATCGCTAGGCAAAGCATCATCTCCATGATTGATCACTACATCCATTCGCTGGGCTAAGGAAATTCGTCTTTCGGATACTGGTCTCGGCTCATCCACAAACCAAACATAGATTGGAACGGTCTCAACTGCAGAGATAATTTCACGATCTAGATCTAAACCTAGGTCAACATTCTCTATGGTGCTGAAGTATCGTTCTCCATTAGCATTTTTCCACGGTGCAGAACAAAGATTTGAAGAAGTTGGCAAGGCTGGACGATTTGGCGATGTAGAGATGTAGTAGCAAGATATACCCCAGTTGTCTCTCGCACTAAGTTGAACATTGGTAATTCCCGCATACTCATTCGTTGTTAGTTCTATCAATCGCGTATCAAATGGGGCAACAGTATCGGTCTCTTTCATCGTCCACGGGCCAAGATCTGTGATTTTATTTTGCAGGATAGTAATGCCATCCTCACGCTGCTGATAGACCAAGTGGGAATCGTTATCATAGCCACGTACTTCGAGAGTCAGATTTGTTCCGCTGTACAATCGGCTGAACCAGAGATACCCCTGCCCTCGTTTCTCAGTTCGGTCTAGTAGTTTTCCATCCAGATCCCGTAGAATGGTACCTGATGCATCGCTAATAATTGCTCGAATCAATGCTACATTTTCTGGCAATTGTGACGGACTACTGATGTTACTGCGACTGGTTAGCCACTGTAATTCAGCCTGCAGAGTACCTCCTTGCTGAGCTGGTGGAGGTGTTTCCTCTGTACAAGCCATCAACAACATAAAAATGACCAATCCCAGTGCCCATCGGAGAGAGAAACAGGTCCGCATATTCTTAGAAGCGCAAGTGGAAACCAGCTTCCCCGAGAGGTTGCCGGTCAAAATGTTGACGAAATTCAGAATCAGTCAGCAGTGGCCATTGCAGGCCCAAGCGTAATCTTTCCCAGAAGATAGCTCCTAACAATAGATCTATTCGGTTTTCCCTAGAATACAATCCTGCATCTCGAAATGTGTCTGAAGATTGCCAGACCATTAAGAAACCGCCCTGCAATTGAAAATCACGATTTGTCACAGGACTTACAAAGCCCACATCAAAGCTAGTCACATCCCCAGGATCATAATTTTTCTGATCTTCACCTTTCTGGATGTAGCCAGCACCGAGGTACAGCACCTGCTCCGGCTCTAATTGCCAGAACAGTTTTTGAGCGAATAGAAGCTGATTAAATTCTCGCGGTTCGACCACTGAGTCAGCGGTTGGCAACCGCACGCCACCCAGAGTAAGGCTATGGATTTTTTCCCGTAGAAAATCGCTATGTAGTCCTAGTCCTATTAGTAAATCTCCACGGCCACTTTCTGCATCGCTGTATAGAAAAGGTTGGGAAATCAGCCAATGCAGTTGCTGCCAGACACCACCAGCCTCAAAGTGATACCAAAATCGTTCGTTCTGATTAGCGGCATTCGATTCAACATAGTAAGCTGGCTCATCTGGGTACTTTTCTGGCCAAAATACCATTCTTGGTGTACTCAGCCATTCCCGATCCTGTAACCGCGATAAGGCCTGACGTTGCATCAGTTCAGGAGATCTTGGCAGTACTTCCCCAGCAAAAGCAGGACAAACCAAAGTAGGCTCCCAAGTCAAGCATAGTGAAGTTTCTGCCCGCAAACTTTGGTAACTCAGAAACAATAGACTTGCTAAACAGCAAATGGAGGCAAGGGCCTTGTTCACTATCTCTTTACTTCGTCTGGGGCGTCGGGTCAAATTGGGCAAAAACTACCTTTTACCGCTACCCTTCACACGTTGCCACTGTTGAGGAATTCTGCGGTTTTAACTGGGTTTTGACCGCGCTGGTCAACCTTGCACAATAAAAACCAAATCGCCTTTACCTAGGTCTGTAGATCACCTGACTTTCCCAGCTCTAAAAAATGTTTGACAATACGATCAATGGTCACCATCTTATGACATCGGTGTCATGACACCGATGTCATAATTTCTTGAGAAAGAGCATAACCACCAGCATGAAGCCGTCTTGCCCACGATTTACGATATAGCCAAAGCTGCGCAAGTCTCACCAAAGACTGTCAGCCGCGTAATCAACAATGATGCGCCTGTTCGTCTGGAGACCCGACAGCAAGTGGAGCAAGCTATGAACGAGTTGGGGTACGTACCATCCAAGGCAGCCCGCTCCATGCGCTCCAATCGCAGCGGAATTGTTGGCTTGATCACTGGAGCAGTGTCACAGTCTTCAGAACTTAGTGAACCACATGGCCTGCCAGATCTCTTCATTGTGCAAGGTATACAACGAGTACTCGCAGATGAAGAAATTACCCTGATGATTGCGGACACTGGTGGGCTGGCTAAGCGCATTCCAACACTAATCAACACCTTCCTACAGTACCGAGTGGAGGGACTGATCTACGTGGCAGACCGACACCAGCGAATTTCACTACCTCCACTTCCACAAGGACAACAGATGATCCTTGTGAACTGCTTCGATGATCAGGGCACACCAGCCATTGTTCCTGACGACCAAAAAGGTCAACGTGATCTAGTTTTGAACTTGATCAAGGAAGGACACCGACGCATTGCCTATCTTTGTTTGCATGAGTGCATTGCGACGGAATTGCGCATTGCTGGTTACCGAAAAGCCTTGGAGGCGGCAGGGTTGCCGTTTGACTTTGGTTTGGTACAGTGTGGTGATTTTGAGCGTTGCGAAGAAGAACCTCAACTCCAGTGGCAAATCATTCAATCATGGTTAGCTCTTCCCGATCCTCCGACCGTAATTTGTTGTGGTAACGACGAGATGGCAATGCGCATCTACGGAGTACTACGAACTCAGGGGATGGCAGTACCAGAAGCCATTTCCATCGCAGGCTACGACAATCACCGTTCCATTGCTGAAACCCTCTATCCTGCGCTGACGACCATGGAGTTGCCCTACGAATCCATGGGAATAGCAGCTGCGCAACGTTTGATACAACTGATCCGTAACGAACCTAACGAAACACCGACCCTGCAACGCATACGTGGGGACGTGTTCTGGCGATCCTCTGTGATCGCTTGGCCCTGAGTTCCGGGCCATTTTTCTCAATCCGACAAGGAGAAACAAACAATGTCGATGATCAAGCAATCGTACTACCTCTTCCGGAGTCACCACCTCCACGGAACATCCAGTCAAACATCAGGTTGGCAAGTACCTC
>JACLAC010003074.1_pt1 | contig 14983 bp, 18 predicted proteins | sample 8027881 | NCBI WGS metagenome assembly JACLAC01 (sample SAMN15725517, study PRJNA655200) | protist metagenome | isolation source: fluorescence activated cell sorting (FACS) single amplified genomes of... | place: Spain: Blaines Bay Microbial Observatory, Mediterranean Sea | collected 2016-01-19 | reverse complement strand
ACCGTGGCGCAGGCCTTTGCCGGTGGCATGCACGCCCTCGATGCCGGCGGCGCTCATGATCTCTTTCACCCGCGACCAGCCGGTGGCCCTCGACCAGGGCCAGAGCAAAAAGGATTTTCGGGCGCCCTGAAGCCGGTGCACCAGGTTCAACTCATCTAGAAATGTATCCGGTACCGGGATCGCCCGGTGGTGAACCCTGGGCTTGCCTGTGTCGGGGTCTTTGCGTTTTTTCAGCGAGCGCAGCACCACCACCTTGGCGGCAAAATCGATGCGGTCACTGGTCAGTGCCAAGGCTTCGCTCGGGCGACAGCCGGTATAGTAGAGCATGCGGCAAAAGGTGCGCGCCTCGTTGCTTTGGGAACAGCGTGTGGCGGTGTCGGCAAAGCGTTCGCGTTCGTCCGGGGTCAGGTAGAGGCGCTGGCCCTGCTCGTCAAACAGGCGCATTTCATTTTTGGCCATGGGTCTCCTTAGCTGGAATCGGGGGATTTTAAACACTTTACTTAGAATACTGTTTAAGTTCGGACGGGACAAGGCCTAACGGGTCTTCTGCAGAGGGCGGCCGGGCGCACCTGGTCAAGAGTATTTTAAACACTATTGGTGATAGTGTTTAAATGGCTTCCAAGGGAAGGTTTACCGTGGAGGTTCAAGTCCTCTCCTGTAAGCAGATTGTACAACGGTGGACGATTGCCCAAAGTGCCATTTAGTTTACTAAATTCTCTTTTCTAAGCTGCCTGTACTGGCAGTGGATTTTATTTAGATCGTTAATTCGTACAGACCCTCGGATTATGGCATTTAAAGTTGAGTTTTTTGCGGAATATGGTTGAAAAACAGTCATTTCTAGCCGAAATTATGAACAATTCAGAAAGTTGTAAGGCGGTATTAAACCAAATGGGTTGTCGCTTTTAGGTATAGTGTTTAAAGGGCTTCCAAGGGGAAGGTTTGAAAAGGGTTTTATTAGGGCCATTCCTTACGGGAATGGCCCTCTGCCTACACGGCGGATAACGTAACATCTATTGTAATATTTCTTAATCAATCACAAATATTGATGCTTTTTACTTCAACCGCACATAATGGGGAACACATATATCGTATGTGAATATCAGGCCAACTTAGTACCTTGGCTCAAATACCCATGGAATAAGGGGGCTTAATAATTCGCATTTTGTGGTGAAAATGCAAAAAGTATGTTCCAGTAGAGGGTCAAGCCCCTCTACTGGCCATTGTTTCATTGCCCGCTATTTACCTATCGCTAACCATGGACATTATCTGGCTTGTTTTTGGTCGATTTTGAAAAGGTTGTGAAAGTGCGTGAAAGGACAGGAGCGCAACACTATAGGCTATACGGTCGCGCCCCTTCCACTACAATACTTAAAGGTTGATATTGAAACAAGGTTGGCGCAGGTAGCAGCACCAACCTTGATTTACTACACGACCTTAGCTGTCATCGCCGACGCTAGGCGGTCGCCTATCTACCTCTTTCTTTAGGCCTCGCTTTAGGTATACCAAGGTTTGTTCTGTGATAGATAGGACGGCTTTGGCACTGCGAATATGGCCGATAATCCACTTAAGGACGGTAACGGTACCTATAAGGTACCTAGAGGTGTTTCTGTTCATAAATCTCTCTCGCTGTAAGGCGTTAAATTTAATTGTCATGCGATGTGTCTGGGGTAGCAGCCCCAAAAACATTACCCTGCTAGCTTGGCCTCAAATCGCTCCAAAACTCACGGGGCGCATAAGATAATGAAAAATAGGTGCCTTGGGAAGCATCACGTGCTATTTCGCGCTCAAAATCGGCTAATAGCACACATTTGGTTTAAAATTAAGCGACAAAATAGCATTTCGGTGTCACGTAAACACTTCATTTCAGGGCTGCAAGGATCAACCCAGTAGTCATATTTCAAAATTGTATGCACAAATTCAGAAATTATTACTGAACTTGTCGTCGAAAATAACATTTTGAAGCTATATGCATATTGATCGACAATCTAATAAACCATATAATCCGCGTCCTTTTCGCTGTAAGGCTATGAAAAGGCCCATTGCGGCTGGCGTAGCAGCGCTAGCCGCAATATCTTCCGTGAATTGAAACCCCGCTCAATAGCTATTCAGTATCCTTGCACTATCCCCATAAAATCACCACTGGTATAGCTACGGGGGGGATGGAATCAAGGACCCTACCTAGCCAATGTAGTTCTTAATCAGCTCGATAGAAATATCATTCGAGACAATGTAAGCAACTAAGCAAATTCCGGCAAAACGCAACAGTTGCTTAATGACTAGTATTCGATCAGTACTGGCGGGGGTTTTTGCTAGTAACAGTATGGAAGAAAAGGTCAAAGCGACAAAGAAAATCATAAGAGAAATATCAAACATGGTCTTGCCTCGGGTTAAAAATAACTCGTGTTGTCCGTATCTCTCATGTTAAGTATAGATTGTAGAAAGAGGTGTCATATAGAAATTCACTACAAGGAGCGATAATTACCATAGTTATTTGTAAAAACCATTCTTAATCTAAAAATTATTGATTGTTTTTTGTTCGCCGTGACACTCTTACCAATAGTGTTTAACGGGCTTCCAAGGGGGGATTTGAAAAAGGTTTTATTAGGGCCATTCCAGGGAATGGCCCTCCGTCTACAAGGAGGGTAACGTCTTGATGATTTTGCCTCAACCCCACACCGTGGGGAACATAACATCTATTGTAATACCTTTTAATCCATTACAAATATTGATGCTTTTCGGGTTATCCCCGCTAACGAGAGGAACACATATATCCTAACGAATATCGGGCCAACTGAAGTTATTGCCTAAAATACCCATGGAATGAGGGGGACGAAACTCGCTGTAAGCGGTGTAGTTACTGGATCTACTTAGTAAACCTATAACCTTCGGCGCGAAGGTGGTAGCTATAACGCTAGGCTTTCCTTTCGTGGTATTACTAAAAACCTGTCATTTGGATGTGATGTTTTGGTACATGTTGCCGCTATGCCCGGTGGTTAGTGGGATGTATGGAATGTGGCTCAGAAAACCTATGACCCTGGAGCGAAGAAAATTCACCACATATGGCCCTCGAGGTAGGTGCTACGGCACTAAGAGGTGTCGGTGGAAACCTTCTGTAAGCCCCGTGGTTGCTGGATCGGATCAGAAAACCTATAACCTTGAGCATAGGTGGTAGTCATAGTTGAGATATTACTCATCTTTACGTTTCATCACGGTAGTGATGATGCGCTCCATGCAGCTCAAGAAGTCTTTAATTGGGGGGCGCTGCCCTAGAAGAACCGCGACTATGTAAAATAGTAGGCAGTACCAAACAGGGTCTAACGAGTAAAAAAGATTTGTAACAAAGGCACAGCAAATCAACGCGATACCAATAAACTTATACACATGAACCATCATACAACCACCTAGCCTTTGCAATTCAACAATCATTTCCAGTAGGCGAAGCTTGCCTATGGTATTTAGCTTTTTTCAGGAAAACTTTCCTGCGAAAATGAATATTGAAAAATTCTTCTTATATAAACTCTTATAAAAACTTATAAAAATTCATAAAAAACTGACAAAGATACGTAGTTGGTTTTCTCCATTGGTGTATGTCTGGTTGTATAGTAACCTGAAGAAAACGCCAGTGTCAACGATCCCGCTCCCATCTTTTTGGTATCACCTTTATCTATGGCTATTAGCCCGTGGTGCGTAGCTTTGCGTGACTTTTGGCAAAATTTCGAGTTGTAAAATACTTAATACGGAATATTGTATTTAATATTTTTTATGCCTCTTTGTGACATAGACCCTACTATGAGGATATATTTTAGTTATAAGAGGATATGCCTTAATTCGGCAAGACCAGCCATTTATGTAGGCGCTAAATGCAACATTTAGGCGATGTTATTTTGACTACAACTTATAGCTCTGCCTCCCGTGGGTATTGGCTTTGAATGGTGAGTGCTTGCGGTTAAACTGTCCTATATATCTATTAGGGGCTCTAATATTCCTGGGTATACCTCTACTTCTAACATCGAGGAGCTTGTTATGCGAGCAAATCAGGTTACGACTAACACGTATTATCTTGGGTTGAAAGTGATGACGCTGCCTAATCAGCACGGATATCGGAGGTCGATTTGTCCGGATATGATCATGAAAAGTTATGACGTGATTACTAGGGCTCTTGCGCTAGATTCATGCATCCTTGTCGTGAGATACGACCTGCATCCGAATTACGGTGACGATGATGATTTTAGTGATTTCATGAATAAGCTCTGTAAGTGGGTTAAGCGAATGCCACACCAACCTAAAGTTGTTAGTTACTTCTGGGTGAAAGAGTTTGGCCGGAAACGCTCGCATAATAAAGGCTTGCATCGCCATATGTATCTTTGCTTTAAATGGTCGCCATTGCACAAAACACCGACGCGGATGACGGCTCCTCTACTAGCTAAAGCCAAAGAGCTCTATTCGAAATCATGCGGCGATAACTCTGCAAAAGTAAAGCAAGTAGGGTGGTTTAAGCTGGAGCGAAGCCAGTTATCTCCAGAAAAAAGGCGTAAGCAGCGAGATTCAATGCAAACCCGTGTGTATTCGGGGGGCGGCGATTCATGCTTAGATATGAGCATAATACGAGGTCGTATAGATTTCAAAAACACTGTTGTGGGCGGAGTGATAGACGAAGCGTTTTATGCTTTAAGCTACTTAACTAAGGCTGTCTCTAAGGAGAGGTATAGCATTGGCGCAAACAAAAACAGATTTGGTTCTAGCAAAGCAAAACCGCTGAATCAAACGCAGAAGATATATCTAGATAAGATCAATAGAGACTTGGCCTGCCCGGTTGATCATCTATAGATCAATTAGTAGACGACTTGGCGGCAACACACCATAAACCAGTGCAAGAAAACACTATAAAGCCCTACAAAGCCAATAGAGAGATAATTATAGTGTTGCAATGTGTTGCAGGCGTTATGTTTAACGCCTCTCAAAATACATTACAGGAGGTCTCAGGCATGCAGTTTGATTTTTGCTGTTGATTTAGGCAGGGCTATAGAGCATAATGCACTCTACAGATAAAGGGGGGCGCTAACCCTGTTTGACGGACTTTTAATATAGTTTTAGGTAAATGAAAGGGTTTCTTTAATAGATTTTAGCTATGATATGGATAAAGTGTTGTAAATTATTCTTATTTATGCTATAATATACTATAGACTTAATTTTCTTATATGTACATTAATATATCACAGTGTACGGAATTCAATATATAGCCCTTACGAGGTTGAGTCAAGTAAAGTTTACTGGAAACTAGCGAAATAGCATGTTTTTGAGAAGAGTTATGAAGAGTTAGATCAAAATTAAGGCGGGATAGGAAATGATTGCACAGTATTGGCGTACTGCGCAATCAAAGTAGAACGCCAAAACGACTAGTTGCCTACCGCAATGGGCTCTGTTTGGTATATAACCAACCAAATAATAGCACATTGCCTCCGATCCGAACTAGTCACAATTATCACAGTGCTTTTATAGCACCAGAGTAGACTTATGTCCGTTAAAAAGACAGTTCGTGTTCGTGCCTACACCCGATACCGCTTCGGGCGGTGGGAAATGGTCTGTACACACCTTAGGTCGGCACCTAACACACAGTTGTCGTTCTTATTTTAAAACTATTATTTGGAAAGAAATATTATGAGCAAAACATTCAAACCAGGTCAAAAGTCGACCATATCAGGACAGTACGAGATTGTTGGACCACGCGGTGGGCTAACAGGGAAGGAGCGCACGGTAACCAAGGGGGAGCCCTTCCCTCCAACATTAAAAGGAGGCCAAAAATACACATTGGTTGATCGAACTAGGCATTGATTGTCTATTTTGTTGAGAGGGGCGTTAGCCTCTCTAATTTGACAGTCCCGCAAAGCTGGGGCATCGGGGCTTTCGAAGGTTTCGCTAGATATTTAGATCAAGGGGCTATGACGCATAATCTGGCGCAAAGACGCATTTTCGGCAGCGAGTATGTGGTTAGTCGATATTAGCTGATCCCGTTCGGCTTTAACCATCTGTAAACGTATTTTGATTTCTCGTGCCCCTCGATTTATTAGATCAACTTTATGATGCGCGTCCCGATAAAGTTCATCAATGCTGTAGCCGTCGCGTTGAGTGAGCTTTTCAAGGGTGCAGCGATAAAAATTAAGTTCGCGTGTTAGTGTGGTAGTGTCCACGCGATAGGACTCCAGCGCTTCGCTCAGTTCGCAAATTTCGGCTTCAAGCATCAGTGCATGCTGATCGATGTCGCAAGGGGGGGCTTGAGTTGGTGTCTCTGGTGGTGTCGTGCTCGTCTGTTTCTTGCCGTTAAAAGGGACAACCTTTGAATCACGCATAGTGGTGCACCTCGCGGTGGCTAGCGAAAGGCTCTTACTATAAGTGCGGTGATGTCGCTAAGCAAGCCCATCGCTAGATACATTAATTCTAAAAAAGCTCGCGTCTAATGTGCTTTTGGGGTTGTTGGTTTGATCCAGGTACAGTTCCAGCGAGGCTTTGGAAAAACCTCGGCGACCATATTGCTTTTCAACATCGCGCTCTTTTTGTTCCAAAAAGTCGTGACAGCGTTCAAGCAGCGAGTTATCAAACCAGGTTTGCAGGCGGCTGCTGTAGTCCTCGATGTCGGGCATGATAGCGCTCGGCTTGACACCCAGAGCGCTGGCATAGATACGCACTTGCTCATCGCCCAAGCGAGTGGCTTCGCCTTTGGTTTGACGCTGTGCAGTGGATTGGGAGATGCCGAGTGTCTTGGCCATATCGGTGATGGTCACATTCCTGGTATTGGATGTCTGGCGCCAAAGCTCGGCTAGCCGCTGTATCGCCGCCGCCTCTTTTTCAAGGCGAAGTTTGCGGGCGGGGGTCATTTTGGGTTTAGCGCTTCTGACGTCTAACCATTTTGACTCTGAATGGTCATCTTGGGTATTATGATTTGTTTTGGGCATGACGGAAGAAATCTCACGGATAATTTTTAAAGTCGCATCCCCCTCGATTCTACGTGGCAAGATGATATATAACGCCTATATTGTAGTATATTGTTACTTGTTGTCAAGTTAACTCATTAGATCAATGGCTTTCAAAAAAATCCCCTAAGCGTATAAACGGATATTATAAAACCCAAAAAGGGTTTACATTTACCCATTTTGGGTATATGATTAAAAATCGCTCATTTTTTTGAGCGATTTTCAAAGTAAGGGTAATAAAAGGTGATAAAGGTAAAATGCATAAGTTATTGGATGCGATTAGAAAATTGCTAGTGGTGGTACAGGGTGCGACTAGCGCGGATATTGTTAAGTTTGTTTTGGTGGTGGGTAGTGTGGCGTTTTTGCTATTGGCGCTGAGGTAGCGTATTGAGCACGCGCTCCGGTGGCCGCTGGGCAGGTCATCGGGGGGCGCCTATGCTAGATTAAATATTGGCGCCCCTTACACCAGGTGCCATAGGCCCGGCTATGTACATAGCCCGTACTATGGAAACAAGATTTGGTTATAAAGATCTTGGGTCTGTGTCCATATAATTACACCCAGGGTGACGGTTTTTGGGATTGTAATTAGGTACTGCAACCAAACTAATTTAGAGTGGGTTTAGTATCGGCGAATAGAATGTGGCGATGTTGTAAAGTGGAAGTCAGGGGGGGCTGATATGATGATTAATGTTACCCCAGACAAAAAAGGATCTTTACCATTGCCAGTGGTTTGCTGGGAAAAAGCTAGAGTTCGGGCGGTTCAATCCGTTGCAGCTTGAATGCGTGCTGATCTAGAAAAGGAAGGTTGCCTTTATCAGGATGATGTCGTTGACTACTTGGTGAAGGCCAATAACACGACGCTGTTGAAGGAAAACGCCAATGGGAACATTGTTTTCAATGGCCTGTTAAGGCATGTACGCTAGCCAACCTTGGTTCTCAACGATGGCCCTGGCGTATACGTTCAATATCTTTGTGAAACAATATATCTCTAAACTGGGCCAAACCCGCTAATATAAATGCGGCGTTCGACGCTTCAAAGTGTTCATAAGGTGGTAACGGGAACGACTCGATGAGCATTTGGTTAAAATTATTCGTCATGATTGTTGTTCTTGTGTTTGATTTTAAGGACCATGATGCGTTCGATGCAGCGCAGGAACGCCTGTAGCGGGGGTTGTTGGCCCACTAGAACGTTGAACATGTAGAGTATCAGAAAATACCAGACCTCGTGAACGGGATAGTGGAGGTGTGCTGCGAAGGCAGCAGAGGTAAGAGCGAGAGCAAGAAGTTTATATACGTGTATCATTAATCAATCACCTTTATTGCGCTAAACAAAATACGCTTTCGTTAGGCGAAACTACGCCAAAAAAATGCATTTTGACTTGGCAATGATCATTGATTAATGTTGTATGCGAAAGCCTTACAACCTTCGCAAGGGTCCAAATATACTTATGTTAACCTCAAAAAGTCAATCAACTGTTTGTGGGTCGTGTCACAAAAAATCAGTTTGATTGTCAAAAAACTGCATTTTTAGATCAAATTACAGTCTTTTTAGAGTGTTGTTAAAAAATCAACTCGATATCGTAGTAATGGTCGTGGTTTTAGTCATGGTAACTAACGTCGCACAGCGAGTGCGCCCGAATTAAGCCAGCGGTGACAATGATGGCTATAAGGGTAGATGCGCCATCCGATGCAAATCTTTGCCTTCGCCCTCGATGACGAAGGTCGACACCTGGCGAAGCTGACACTCTAAGGTATTGATTATAAAGGATTGAATTATTTAAGGTGGGAGACAATTTTTTTCAGGCTAAGGTAAGCCATTGATTTTATTGTACTTTCTATACATGCCACTCGGCCGGTACCAATATATGTCCATATCGGACGCTAAGGCACCCATAGGCCACGCTATGGGTAGGGTTTATGGTGTGATGGTGATAACATCTAATTATGGTTCAAACATTCGGGGAAACTTTTCTTGATCAAAGACACTGAGAGTAAAACAACAAGTCCAATGCTGGAGCGGGAGAAGCTGGAGAAGCGGCAGCTAGAGCTGGAGCGGAAGATGGATCTGGAGCGGAAAATGGAGAGGAAGATGGAGCGGCAGCTGGAACCGGAGCTGGAACGGAAGCTGAAGCGGCAGCTGGAGCCGGAGAGGAAGCTAGCAAATATACTAGAGGAGCAGGAACTGGAAAATCTGGCGAGGGCGCTCACAAAGCGGGAGGAGATGGCGCGGAAGGAGCAGGAGGATATGGCGCGGGAGTGGGAGGAGCAGAAGGAGATAGAGAGGGAGTGGGAGCGGGTGAAACTGGAGTGGATGAAGGAGAAGGAGAATGTTATTTCAAAATCGATAGAGTTCAATGCTGAACAATATCAAGCTGGGATGAGTATCCTTTCCTATTTTAGCGAGATCGTAAAATCAAAACACCCTGACACTGCGGTAAAGGTAAGTATCGAGCAAGATGGAAATACCGTCAGGCTGCATATCCTGACAGAAGACGGTTACAAGGAAGTGATCGAGAAAACGTTAGGCCAGTATGCTGCGGTGATATCCGGACAGGCCACGCCTGAAACACTGTTTGACAGCCAGCTTGAAATAATAGCACTTCAAGGCAAACTTGATGTGGCTAACACGGAGGCGCGTAATGCATTAAGATTACTCGATTTCAAAAAGGATTCCACCAACAGGCAGGTGAATACCTTAGAGGGTGAAGTAAACCACTTAAGGCAGCAAATCGGATTGCTGATGAACAATAGCTTCCAATCCTCCAAGCTACTCGAAACACAGTTGACGATAAGCAGTAAAGAAAGGCAAGACCAAGCGAAATTACTGCACACAACAATTCAGGGTTTGCTGAATAGGGAGCAAGTCGACCAAAAGGTGCTCGCAGCAGTATCGTTAATCGAAGCCAAATTGGCCGCTGACGATATGTCCGATGGTGGGCAGGAGCTCAAAGAGGCGTTAGAGACGATAGAGCACGAAGCGCCCACAGTTTTTGGTGGCCTAAAAGCAGCACTGGTGAATACTACCTATGGCGTCATGGGAAATACCGTTTTTCATAATATTATGAAGTTTATAGCGGCTGTAAACAAATCTGTGTAATTGTCTATCATTAAGCCCAAACTTGGGAGAAGATGGATAGTATGAATAACTCGTACTTATAGGTCGTTTTTTCATCGGTATGAAGGGGTAAAAAGTGAAGACCAAAACCTTAACGACTATGGCAAAGCTAATAGATGCAACCAAAGAGACCACAAATGAAAATGGGGGCACACAAGGTGCCCCCCAATGCTTACTTGAGCAAGCTTATCGCGTAGGCGAAGGCCACAGCAAGCGCCCCGAACGACAATGCTAATGCGCTAAGTGACAAAAGCAGAGCGGTCATCGCCCACAGCCGCGCAGTCGGCTGTTTGATCGCTACGGTAAAAACTGTGTGCAGCAGATCACAAAAGGTCTTTAAGAAATCCATATAAGATGCCTCCAAAGAAGGTGAAGATCTGCGTAGCCATTGAGACTGGGCTTGTAGTGTGCTAATTTACATTTGTAGAAGTGCATTAGCAGTGGAATCGCAGGTCGTTTTAGGGTTCCACGGCATTCTTGGTGTTGTCAGGCTCCAAGAATGCCTCCTTCCCTCGCATAATCAAAATTCTCTTAATGAACTCTGGTTCTTGTATTCCCCTCGGATGACTTTTTAGAGATTCTACCATATATTTTATTTGGCGTGTCATCCATGGCCATAGAAAGGCGTGTATGGCGCGTGACGGAGCTTTAAAAATACCCGATGTTTTTTTCAAAAAGAAACGGAAAATATATACAATCTATATATGGGCGCTCCTGGGTGCGTTTTTCAAAGCGAAACAAGATCCCAAGTCAAAGCGGAGTCAAATTGATTAAGTGAGGAGCGGATAACCCCGCCCCACGGGCTTTGTCGTCATTCACCTATATTCATACAGTAAAAGCGCGTTTTAGTGTGGTGAGAAATTACTGCAATCGAGCAATGGACTTTTGACAATCGCCAAGTTCCCGCTACTAGCGGTTTTTGCCTAGGCAAAGATATTTTCATTGTTGTGAGATGCGTCACAATGCGTAGCAAGCTGCAAATAAAAAGCTGTTGTTAATTACAGTGTATAACGTTTTAGTTGTCGGACAATTCCCCATGAATTTCAACTCTGTTTTTTAATCCCTTACCGCACGTGACCTGTGGCCCCTTCCCGCCTGGCGACACTGCAGAATTACCCCGTCCATGTAAACCACTGGTTGACCCCATCAGGCCCTACCCTTTGGCGTGTTACTTGCTATTCCCCTTAGTCACGCGACTAATGCGATACATGCTGTAAAAAAGGTGAGTAAATGATGAGTAAGCCAATGCAAGACATAACACTGCCAATGCGTAGCCAGGCGGGCCAGTTTGCCCAAGTTGCCCAGGCGGGCATCGATAACATTGTTAACGGTAACTATGACGCGATCACAAAGCAAAGGATCGTGCCCGCGCTCCAGCACCAGCAAAACCGATTAGAGGCCATTGGCAACGGCGCCTACTCACTCATAAGCCCCGAATATTGGGCGGCGATGGTGCGGGCCTACGCCCCACGGGTAGTTGGTGAGCCAGCAGTGCCACCACTGTTTATGGTTGACCAGGCTAAACCGGCATCGAGGCCCCCCGCTCCGCATTAATGACGCCCTACCCTTCTATAGTGTGGCTTTGGGTGCAACTCGGTGACGTACAGGGCTGTACTAATACAGCGGTGACAGGGATGTCATGGAGCTGTAAACATCGCAATAAACGCCACTATGTGACATATGGGAATTCTATGGGCGTAAGATTGACGTACAGGGACTGTACTAATGCAGCGTTAACAGGATGTTAAGGAGCTGTAGGCGCTAAATGTATATACAAAGACGGGCAATTGGTCGCGCTTGAGTATGCATCCCTACATTGTCCCTTAATTGACCAAGTCTTGGTATGTTGGTATATTCAAAGCGAATTATAGCAACAGTGCCTTATAGAGGAGTTACATTCTTATGCCTGAAGAAACTTGCACATCTTGTGGGGGAAGCGGAAAAGCATCTGGTGATGATAGTGTTTCATGTGGAGGATGCCAAGGTGGGGGAAAAGTTTATATTAGTGAATCCGACTACGAAGAGAAGTATGGGAGAGGATGCTTCTCAGGCAGTACCAGAGTTAGAACCCCTACTGGTTGGCGCCTGATTAAAGATTTAGACAAAAATGACCTTGTTGTTTCTATTAATAAAAACGGGGAACTGGTTAACCGCAATATATCTGAGCGAAAAACATACAGAAATAGGCCGACAGTAAAGATTACAGTGGGCAGCACACTGATAGTGGCAACCAAAGTTCACTCTATTCAAATCTCTAGCGGCAACTGGAAAAAAATAGGCAAATTGAAAGTTGGGGATGTAGTTTGTTTTGTAGACAATTCGCTAAACTTCAGTGAGCACAAAGTCGAAAGTATAGAAAATGGACAGCCTATAGATGTTTATAATCTTATAGTTGAAGGAGATTATAACTTCATTGTTGAGGGCTGTATCGCTCACAGTTTCACTTACTTCCGTAATTTGAAATGTCTATATCATAACCTTATCAGTTACATCAGAAAAACATCGTCCCAGAGACAGATTGCATAATTGGACTGTTATTAGGGGGTTGCTGTCGAACAGCCATCAATTACCCCATTATAATAGTTAGCAACATACTGGATCACGGTCGGGTGGCTACGGCAGCACGGACAGTAATACTCCGGGATTAACTGGTCTAAACGCTGGTTAGCACCGAGTTTTGCTATCGCCTGGTCAACATCAATGACGCGCCCGTAACCCTTGCTGCACGGGTAATGTGCGATTAGGGCGGCTTTTTTTTCGCCCTTGAATTTACCCAAGGTGTCTATAATAATTCGTTCATGTGCAATGCTGTAATTATAGACAGTGCTTGGTTATGTCGTGCAATCGGACGGATGGCGCGTGCGCCATGCGTTTTTAAAAATTGCCGGTCACTATGTCGATCCGAGCTACCATTTCATCCAGGACAAGATAAAGGACATGCACGCATGCTATCAAACACCGATTGCAGATACGCCGTATATTGCCGACATATCGCTGGACTGGAACCAGGGGTTTGCCCCTGCCGGGTTTGTTGAGGATTCGATATAGGGGTTTATTTGCTTTATAGATAGTGCCTAAAAGGATTTTCAAGCTCCGATCAGAACCACCAGGGACACAACCAGTTAATCACTATAGTGGCTAACGTTGGATAAGTGCCAGTTATCTAGACCAATGACGAAAATCGACACGAACACAAAGGCAAGTAGCGTAAAACCAAGGAAGAAGACGAGCAAGCGATGGTCTAGAGTTACACGACAATAACAGCCCTCTTAACTAGTGGCCCGGTATTGATAAAGCCGGATAGCATAATAACTTTATCCCTATACTATCCCCATACTATAGGGATAATATAAGGATACTATCCTTATATTATAGGGATACTATACCTATGGTTCCTGTATTATAATTAGTTTGTTTTTTGTACTAATGATTGCAGCGCGAATGTAAGTTGTTAGTGTAAGACCGCTTTGTTTCGCCGCTCGCGTTAATATAGTTAGCTCGTATTCGTTCAATGGGATTTCTTGCACCTTCCCTTTTAGTTGAACGGCTTCACCTGTATGCGGGTCTTTGTATCTTTTGCCTCGCCTTTCATTTGGGTCTAGTCCTTTGTCTTGTGCGGCTTTGGTTTAGAAAAATGGTTAGGGTTTCTGATCGCTGTATTGCCAAGGACAAAGTCGACACGAACACAAAGGCAAGCAGCGTAAAACCAAGGAAGAAGACGAGCAAGCCATGAGTCTAGAGTTACACGACAATAACCGCACCTTAACTGGTGGCTAGGTTGCATGCCTCAAATATTGATAAAGCCGGATAGTATAAGAATTTTATCCTTACACTATCCCTATAATATCCCTATAGTATAGGGATATTATCCCTATACTTCCTGTATTATCATTAGTTCTTTTTTCGCACTCTTCATTGCTATAGTACGAATGTAAGTTGTTAGTGTAAGACCGCTTTGTTTCGCCGCTCGCGTTAATATAGTTAGCTCGTATTCGTTCAATGGGATTTCTTGCACCTTCCCTTTTAGTTGAACGGCTTCACCTGTATGCGGGTCTTTGTATCTTTTGCCTCGCCTTTCATTTGGGTCTAGTCCTTTGTCTTGTGCGGCTTTGGTTTGCGTGTTCGTGCCGTCGATCTTGGCTCCTTCTGCAAACTCCCCTATATTCGCTGGAGGTGCCTTTTTCTTTTTCCTTTTTAGATCTGAGAACCCACCCTTATCCATGGCTTGCCTCATCTATACGGTTAAACAGCTCCTCAAAAACCAGAGTTGCATCTTTTGCCGCCTTGTCATCACCTTTGTATTCCAGCACTGAACAACCTTGCTCCTCTGCGTCATCCCATGCGTTTAAATTGCGCGTAATGTGGTCAAGGGGATTAAGACCAAGATCTTTAAGCAATTTCTTGGCGTTTTCGATCCTGTAGCCTTGGCTTGGCAATGTGGGTGCCTGTGTGATTAGCGAGAACACTTTTAGGTCTCGGTTCATCGCTTGGGCGGATTCGGCAACGTCGGCCATATTTGGTGCGACTCTCAAGTCGCGGCGTTTTGGTCGAAAGGGGATCAAGGCAACATCGGCCACACCTAAGGCATAACGCATGGCTTTGGAGTCTGCACCACCGCAATCAACAATCAAGGCCCCGTATCGCTCGTTAAGGTCGCATAGTGTTTGGCTGATATTACCAGACAGCTCAACACAATTGATCTTTGGGTAATTGGATTCTGTGCGCTCTTCTACCCATTCTGCGGTTGTCCTTTGTGGATCTGCATCAATGAGCAAGGCATCAATTTTAAGGTTAATTGTTAGATGTGCTGCCAAGGTTTGAGCTAGAGAGGACTTTCCCGGTCCACCTTTTTCACTGCAAATTACATAAATCATAAAATTACCATGTATAAGGATAGTAT
>JACLAC010010570.1_pt1 | contig 14988 bp, 6 predicted proteins | sample 8027881 | NCBI WGS metagenome assembly JACLAC01 (sample SAMN15725517, study PRJNA655200) | protist metagenome | isolation source: fluorescence activated cell sorting (FACS) single amplified genomes of... | place: Spain: Blaines Bay Microbial Observatory, Mediterranean Sea | collected 2016-01-19 | reverse complement strand
GCGGCGAAAACGCGCGATTGGCCGCGAATGGTCGAGTTACAGGAAGAATTGGCCCCCTTGGAGCGCTTGCGATCGCGTTTTGACGACGCCGGTATGCTCAAGGCGACGATGGAATTGATGGGGTTGGCGGGTGGGCCGGTCAGACCGCCTCGAATAGAGGTGACGGCGGCGGAGCGCGAAGAAATCGAACGCGAATTGGTGCGCTTGGGGGTGCTCGCTGGCTAGGGTACGCGGCGGAAAGCGAGCATTGCCACCATGCGGAAGAATGGCTAGGCGCCGTCGCTTCGTCGCTAATCGACCGTCCGGCGGGAGGTCGATCGACTCCAATTACAGCTGTCAGTAGTGCGGCGGCATAAATTCCGCGGGCATGACGCGGTGGTCTGTGACATCGACGGAGTGAGAAAGGTCAGGGCGCTGCCGAGTCTGTCCATGGCAGTCGCCAGGCAAGGTATCGCAAACAGCTCGATCTTTTTGATGCACGCGATCCTGGGCATTGACAAAGCCATGGTGGGCCGCCCGGCTCGCGGCTGGTTTTTTCCATAGCAGTGTGGCATACCTCCTTATCGGAAACAGGACGAGGCGCATGGCGCTGTGTTTCTGTTATGATCACATTAACGTCCGGGCCCCAAATCCGAGTTTTCTACCGGAAATGCGCTAGACATTGAGTCCGCATCAACAGGACTTTCGTCAACGACGCTCACGACTCGCAATTCGATCGCTGGTAATTGATCGGTTGCTGCGGCTTGGGTGTGCTATACCGGCAAATCGCGTCGGATATAGGGCTTAGCGCGCGTTTTTTTATTCATTGCCGTATCTTTATGGTATCACTCCAAGGTGGGAGGAGCATGCCTTGTATAGAATGATAGTTTTTGCCGGAATGGTCGTTCTCCTGATCGGTGTAGAAGCCGCCTCGGCGGCAGATCGCGTTTTTAGTGCGGAAAAATCGACCCAGACGGCAGTGGATTTGCGGTTGGGCGCAATGCTCAAGACGATACCTTATATACCGACAACCAGCCAAGACTACGCCGATTTTGCGGCCCAGCTGGCTCGAGAACTGTGGATTTTGCACGAGGGCGGAGTCGTGGTCACATTGGAAATCGAACCAGGGGCGGCGCCGCAGCCCCTCGCTCAGAGGCGACCCTATCTCGATCACAAGGGCATTATGCAGGGCGGTGGTGGGGACCAAACCTGGTTGCCGGCTTATGACGATGATTTGGTCCTATTTGCGGGTGCGATTGCCAGCGAATACGGACAACCGCACGGTCCGGTCGTCGCGCTGGCGTTGGGCGATGTGCAGGCAGATTCGCCGCGTCGCAGGGACCTTCGTCGGCAGCTTGAGACGGCGGTTGATGGAACAGGGGTCGAGGTGCGCCGCGTAGAGCGGCAAAGGGTTGAGAGCGCCGATGTGTTGCCGGTAAAAGTCGCTGTAGATCGGGCGATGAATTCAGCCGATGTCATTCAGATCTACCAGGTGGGTGACGGGACGGAAGACGGGCGGGTTTTGGCGGCGGCGGAGCGCTTTGTCGGGGAGCTGGATTTTACACAATTGCTCTTTGCCCAAGGGCCGCCGTGGGTCTTCGTCTTTGCAGACGCGATAGCCGATGCAGCGGAGGGAACCTTGGTCGTGGCGGGTGATATCGAGACGGTCGCGCCGAATAGAGCCTTCTTGCGTGATATCGCCCTATCCGATGCCACGATGCGCGTGGCGGCCGGGCCCTATCGACTCTACAATGCGCTTGGCGATACTGTACCTGCAGTGGATGGCGGATGGGTAGTGCCGCTCGATGACCGCGGGCACTATATGCGCAGTGATGGCGCGCCGGGCGACTTTGCGGCCCTAGTAGCGGCGGTGCGCAACGCGCGGCTAGAGGGAGTCGAGCCCATCGGGGTCGTCGTGCGCGATATGACCGTGCCGATCACTGCGTCGATCGAATCGGCCGCGGTGATCGAACTCACCGTGGGCAATGTGCTCAATCGCGCTATTGAGGGTGAGTTGAGTGTCTATTTGGGCGAGCTGAAGGTCGAGGCTCCAGCCAGGCTACGGCTCGGTCCACACGAGCGCCAGGTGGTTAAAGTGCGGGTTGTTGAAGGGGCTCCGTCGCCGGATAATCGCTATCCACTGCGGGTCCGTTTTGATGCGGGGGTGGATGGTCTGGCGGTGCACGAGGAAGAGGTGCGAGTCAATTGGATTGCTCGCCACTCGGTCAAAGTCGATGGTAAACTCGGCGATTGGCGGGATATTTTGCCGCAGTCGATAGGCGCTGGTGCGACGGCTTGGGTGGCGTATGACGACAGTTATTTCTATTTCGCTGCCAAGATCAGAGATCGCATTGAAGAGTCGGGTACGCTGCGTTTCGCCGAGCGAGACGACGATACCTTTTTTTATCCACGGGTCAGTCACGAACTCGACCAGGACCAGGCGCTGTATAAAGTGGATCGGATTCGCAAGCGCTCGGCCAACCCCGCCCACCTTAGGCGGCCCGATGGCTCCGGGCGCATCGACGGCCGCTGGGAAAACGCCGATCAGGTCAAGGCGTTCGCCATTGACCTGACGATACCGGAGGGCAAGCCGCGTCAGGTGGCCTTATACATCCCACCAGGGCGATTCGATCCAGCAGGGATGGATATCGAGCTCTACGACCGCAAGCGGCGGGAGTCTCTAGGTCGCCAGCGACTAGTAGAACTCGGCCAGGGAGTCTATGCCGTATATCATTTGGCAGGCAAGGTGCGGATCACGTTGCGGGTGCACGACTGGCATTACAAGGCGCGCGTGGCCGGAATTTTTTTCGACCCGGTAGATCGGGCTTCGGGTTTTGTCGGCTTTGATCGCGAGACGTCGGGCGAGTGGTTTGGCCGCTATGGCGCGGAAGGTTTTTATGTGGTCGGAGCTGAGCGCATTGATCCTCCGGACGTTAGTTTGCGGATCCCCAAGGTCCTAAAAAAGGAAAGACGCGTCTGGCCGGATGGAGTGCGACGTTTTAGCTATCGCCGCGAACCGATGTTGCCCTCGGGTGACTTGCCGAGTTTTGACAATGTGCAGATCGCCTTTAACGCAGTTTCGGCCAGCGGCGATCCGGTGGGTATTGGCGCTTACGATTGCACCGATTATGAGTATGCGTTGAACAAGGTCAGCAAAAAATACGGTGGTGGCACTGAGGTCTGGTGCTTGCTCGCACCGGGTATGGTGCGCGGGGATTTCTATCCGCGCACCACGATCGACTTGGGTCAGGGTGCGGTGATGGACGCGAAGTTGGCGATTGAACACAAAGACAAGAACCGGATCACTGAGGCTGCGATCCCCTGGCGAGAGATACCTGAGGTGCAAGCGCTGATGCAGGCTGGCAAGCCGGTCAAGTTTTCACTGCGGATCAACTATAGTCAGGTCGATTCGCGGGAACTGGCCACGGGGCGCAGTGCCTCGCGCATCAACGAGCCGGCCTTTCACATGTTGGGCCAGCAGCATTGGGCCAATGAGTTGCAATTCGGCTGGGAGCGCGAGTGAGGAAGGGGCTTTACTTTAGCCGACGTTGTATGGCGACTTGCCCTATGTTGCCAATTAGCCTGTTGTGGATCGCCGTCGATCTGTATATGCGCCCGGCGTTGGATCTGCGGTTGACGCAATGGGCCTGGTGGGCTTTGTCAATCGCGTTTTCGTTGGTGATGTGGCATGGGCTATTTGCGCTGAGCCGATTGCTGCAGCCTAAGAGCCAGGCTGTCTTTGTTGCTGCGGTGGCTTTGACGGCGTCGGCCTTGTTGATGGCGGGTATCGGTTTTTACCAGGCCTTCTTCTGTTGGCCTACGGCCTATGTGCTGGTGCACATTTTTGCTGAGCCGCGCGAAGCGTGGGGTTATATCCGCGGTGGGGCCGACCCACTGCACGCTTTAGTATTGATCGCCACTACCTTGTATATAGCAACTTGCTGGCGTTTCGCTTTGCGGCGAGCGGCTGTTGCCTATCTGCGCGGGCACGATCTGGTGTGGGCGCTGCTATTCGTTGCCGGGCTGGTGATCTTCGGCTCGGTACATCGCCACGCCAGCGCGATGATACCGGATGCGGCTGGCGTGAAGCTGGGGGTCGATCTGGTGATCAACTCGTTGGTCGGCGGGGTGCGCGGGCGGCTCCTGCAGGCGCATCGGCCTGCTCCGAGCGAAATGTATGCCGGTGCGCCGGTTGATGCCGACGCACCCAATCTCATCGTCGTGATCGGCGAAAGCGTCAGTGCCAATCGCACCGGTCTATACGGCTACCGGCGGCAGACCACGCCTCGTCTGGCAGCGTTGCGCGAGCGACGCCGCGAGGATTGGGTGCAGTTTGAGAGGGCGGTGTCGAATGCCTCGGCGACGAAGGTCGCGCTGCCGGTGATGTTGACTGGGCTTTTCCCCTCGCGTGAGCCGGTAGAACAGCACACCTATCCGCTGCTGTGGCATTATGCAGGCGCCGCGGGTTATCAGACGGCGCTGATTTCCTCGCAGAGTTATACCTGGAACAATCTCGAGGGATTTTTTGTCGATGCGAGTTTGAGTCACGTATTTACACTCGAACGCTCGGATTCCGAAATCGTCAATTCGGAAGGCATCGACGATCGCGAGATGTTGCGGGAGGGCTTGCGAACGATCGACCGTTTTGCAGAAGATGGACCATTTGTAGTGGCATTGCAGTTCAACTGCACTCACTATCCCGGTTATTCGCCATCCGACTATAAAATATGGGCGGAATCGGATGAAGATCCGGGTGCGCGTTTCGACAATTCTATCGTCTTTATGGACCATTTGCTGGGTGAGTTGTTCGACCACTTAGAAGAACGGGGCCTGGCGGCCAATACCAGCGTGCTGTTCGCTGCTGATCACGGCGAGGATCTCGAAAATGTCCACTATACCCACCGCACCGACTCGTATTATCAGACGACGATTGCGGTGCCATTTTTTGCCGTTGTGCCCGAGCGGCACCGGGTGGCACTGGGCCCCGGTTTTGAGAAATTGCGGCAAAATACCGAGGTAAGGGTGGCGCTTTCGGACTTAGTACCCACCGCGATCGATCTGCTCGGCTTATCCGACGACAAACGGGTCGGCGAATGGCTGGTGCGCTTAGATGGACGTTCGCTATTGCGCCCGGTCGAGTCGGACCGTCTACTGGTGGTAGTTAATACCGACGAACACGTGCGCTGGTCGCGCAAGGGCTATGCAGTGCTCGCCGACAATTGGAAATTTATCAATTACAGTTGGCGCGGCTCGATGCTCTTCGATTTGGCGACCGACCCATTGGAGCAGCACAATCTGTTGGGCGATGGCGAAGCCGGGCTGAGCACGGGTGGACGGCGGCATGTGCAGCGGGTGCGGGCATTGGTGGCGGAGACGGAGTCGCTGAAAGACGTGCACACCGATTAGCCGTGTTAATCTACGCGACCCGGAGCGTACAGGCATTCGGACAATTCCTCGCAAGCATGGCCATCCGGTTGCGCGTCGGCTTCGGTATTGTCAAAAAGTCGGAGCTCCATAACACGGTTTTCTTCGCGGCTTCGGTTTGTGTTGGGATCTCGGTCCAGTGCTGCTTTGTTGCAACGGTCTCGGCGAAATTCGTCGATTGGTCTAAGTCGGCCCGGTTCGGCATGATCGGCAATCTACGGTGCGGGGTTGGACTGACCACGTGGCGCTGGGAACAAGACCAGTGACGACCGAAACAAAAATGGAGCAGAACTGCATCCTGCAGGTGTTTTATTGTCGTTTTACCTGTTTTGGTCGATACTATCGGAGTTGATTAGCCGAGCAGCGGGATTGTAGGCAAGGGTATGGGTGGCTGCTTTCTATAGCACTATATAAGGGTAAAGGGCTCAGCGTTTGCGACGGGTAATTCCCCATGCTTTTAGCGACTATCTCAATTCGCGTCCGGGGGCGGTGGGGATGGATGGGGCTACGAGCATTAGTTGGCGCGGTTTTTGGACTGGGATTTTTCTCAGCTTTTTTTTGGCCATCGGCGCACCCTATGCCAATACGGCGATGCACTCGACCTTTATGGCTTGGGATTTCAATACTCCGGGCGCAATTTTTCTCTTTTTAGTCCTTATTGGCCTGCTCAACGTGCTCTACAAGGTTGCAGCCAGGGGGTGGCTGCTTGCGTTGTTTTTGGCGGTTCTGGCGGTCGCCCCCTATGCGGCCCACTATCTGCCCCAGCCCAATATCGATCTGCTGAAACCGGGCTTGTGGTTCGCCTCTTTTTTAGTCGTATCGGCCTTACTCAATCTGGGGCTGGTATTGCGCGGCCGGTCGCTGGCGCTCAATCGCGCCGATTTGGTACTGGTCTATATCATGCTTCTGATGGTATCGGCTTTATGTTCGATGGGTATGAGCCAGCAATTGTTGCCTATTCTCGCCGCGTTTTTTTATTACGCCACCCCGCAAAACAAATGGGAAGAGAAATTACACGCACTTTTTCCCGAGCAGATGATCCTGGTCGATGACGGCCGAGACAATAGCTCCTTTTTTGAGGGGATAGTGCCCGGAGTCGGAGAAATTCCCTACGGGGCTTGGGCCGAGCCGCTGGCCTGGTGGGCGGTCTTTCTCATCGCGCTCTATGTGTCGATGGTTTCGCTTGCGGTTATTTTGCGGCGGCAGTGGATGGAGCGCGAACGCTTGGCCTATCCTCTGACTCAGGTTGGTTTGGCGATGGTGCAAGGAGAGGGCGAGGGGCTGGTCAATCGCTTCTTTAAGAGCCGGGCGATGTGGTGTGGCTGTGCGATCCCAATGTTTTTCGGTTCGCTTGACGCGCTACAGGCCTACGACCCGGCTATGCCGAGGATCAATCTGCTGTGGGCTTTGCCCTTTGTCGGTAGTCAGGTATTGCAGTTGCGGGTTAGCTTCGCGATGATCGGTTTTTCGTATTTGATAAGCACCAACATCTCCGCTGGGCTGTGGTTTTTTCAGTTGCTGGCCAAGGCCGAATCCGAGGCGCTGATCCTGACGGGCATTCTGTCGAAACAGAAGTTCGTCTACGGTATAGCCGGTCAGCCCTATTTGGCCTATCAGGGCGGCGGTGCGCTGATCGCAATGGTGCTGGCTGGGCTGTGGATGGGGCGAGCTCACCTGAATGCGGTGTGCCGCAAGGCGTTTTTGGGAGCGGACGATGTCAATGATGACGATGAGATCGCCTCGTATCGCAGCTCGGTATTCGGGTTGTTAATCAGTATCGCAGTGATGGTCGGCTGGTTGTACATCATGGGCGTCAAGTTGTGGGTTGCGGCGGTGTTTATCGTTGTCGCGTTGTTGATTTTTATCGGCATCAGTCGAGTGGTGGCCGAAGCGGGTTTGGCGGCGGTGCGCTCGCCGATGATCGCGCCGGATCTGATGATCCATGGGCTCGGTTCAAATCTTATCGGGGCCAGTGGGGTGTTTAACCTGTCGCTAAGTTATATCTGGTGTGCGGATATCCGCATTTTTATTATGGCGCTAATTGCCAACGGGCTGAAGCTGGTCGAAGATATGGACCGCCGCAGCCGACGGATGGTGTTATGGGGGGTCTATCTGTCGATCTTGATCGGCGCTGTCGGATCGTGTTGGATGGTGTTGCACATGGCCTACCGCCACGGCGGTATCAATTTGGTACAATGGTTTTTCAAAGGGGGGCCATCGACGGTTTTCGACTATGCAGTACTTGGTCTGCAGCCGGCGGGCGTTGCCTGGGACGGCCTGGCTTTTTTCGCCGGCGGCGGCGCGGCGATGCTGGCCTTGATGTGGGCCAGGCAGCACTTGTTGTGGTGGCCCCTGCACCCGCTGGGTTTTGCCGTGGCGGCGAATCATCTGATGGATAAGATTTGGTTCAGCATCTTTATCGCCTGGGCGATAAAGCGGTTGTTATTGCGCTTCGGCGGGCCGGCGATCTATACGGCAAGCGTACGTTTTTTCCTTGGGCTAATCATGGGCGAGACCTTGTGCAATGGGCTGTGGGTGGTGATAGACTACTTCACTGGCAAGACGGGAAATATCGTATTTATCCTTGGCTAAAAGTATCAGCTTCAGTGCTGGTTGCTGGCAGGTCTTGTAGGGGATAGCATTTTATAGTGCTGCGCAGCCTTGGGTGCTGTGTAAGTATGGGAAAGGGTTATATGCCCTTGCCAGAAAAACGACTATGGTATACCATAGCTATATTCTAAAGGTCGACGTTGGTTCTTCGCGTGAATACAGAAGATCAACGCTGTTCGGAGCAGCTGCGGTGTTGCCAACGGGCGGTTCCCGATTTCCTCTAATGCGTCCTCATACAAACCCTATCCTGATCCAAACCCTAATAGGTAGGCCAGTGTCGCTTGCCGATGGAGAATCTATTCGTGATTGAGCATGCTCTAGTGTTGGCCGCCGGTCATGGTTCCCGCCTGCGAGAGCATCTTTCGGTGCCGCACAAGGCCTTGGTGCAACTCGAAGGCGAGCCGCTGTTGTTGCGGACCTGCCGGATGCTTGACCGGCTTGGGCTGCAGGAGATTACGATTGTTACCGGCCATCAGAGTGCGGCGTTGCACGCGGCGTTAGATGAAGCTGATGGGCTCGGGGTCAAGTTGAGTTTTGTCGATAACGCGGAATGGAAACAGGCCAATGGCCTATCGGTACTGGCGGCGGCCGATGTGTTACAGGGGGATTATCTGCTGATGATGGCCGATCATCTTTTTGATCCACAGATGATCTCCAGCATGTGCCGCGTCGAACTGGGTTGCGGTGAAGTGGTATTGGCGGTCGATCGCAAGCTGGACTCGATCTACGACATGGACGACGCCACGAAGGTGCGCATTGAGGGTGAGCGCATTGTCGAAATAGGCAAGGAGATAGCCGATTACAATGCCATCGATACCGGGCTTTTTGCCTGCAGCGACGCGTTGGTCGCTTGTCTTGGCGAGGTGCGCGACAAGACGGGCAATGCGAGTTTGACCGAGGGGATGCGGGTGTTACTTGCACGGCAGAAGTTCCGCGCGCTCGATGTCGGCGATGCCTGGTGGCAGGATGTCGATACGCCCGGTGCGCTGGCGCATGGCGCCAAGTTGTTACGGGCACATATCGGCGCAGAAGGTTGATGAACGGAAAGCGCGATTGGATTTGCTGGCGATTATTCGGTTTATTGGTCCTCTTTCGCAGATTCATCCCACAGCGAGTTGTGTTCGGGTATGTGATCGCCGATCAGTTCTAACAATTCGATGGCATTGAGGGACCACTGGACGACCCCGTTGGTTTCCAGGCGAGCAATCTCGTCAATCGGATTTAATACTTCGGGTCCGGCTATACGCTTCGGCGCGAAGGTCCAGCCTTTTTCTCCCTTGCGGCTGTCCAGCAGATCTTGCCAGGCTCTTTGCGCCAATAGGGTATCGTGCTTGACCGCGGCGGCATAGGCGGTAAGTCGTGCATGCCAGCCGGCGAAATGGCCATTGCCGATACCGCGGTTTGCCTCGTTGCGAGCCGGGTCATCTGCGGGCATTGAATAGAGTTCGCAATATTGCATCCAGGCCTCGTCCCAACCCGTGTGTTCGATCAGCTCTATAAGTTCTAGGCCCACTTCGGCCCCTCCCATGATCATAACCAAGTGTGAAGTATGTTTGGCATCAGGGGCTCCCTCGTTGTAGAGCATATTGCTCTGCGGATCGTAGCCGAGTACGCCCGGTCCCGAGAACAATCCGTGCCGCATTTTGGCAATACTATCCATTCCACGCACGATTTTGTCGCGGTAACGGGTATCTCCAGTGCGTTCCCATTCGGTCATCCAGTTGCCGGCAAATGCCAGCCAATCTGGGCCGATCCGCGCACGAGCGGGCTGTTGGCTTGGGTGCTCGCTCAGCGGCATGGCGAGTCGCATGGGGTCGAGCTCTAATAGGGTGAGATCTGCATCCGCGACTTCGCGCATCAGTTCGCCGGTACGCTCGTCGGTGCTCAAATAGTAGTAGAAGCGGCGCAGGGCGGCTTGGCTGATTCGAGCCTCTTTGGATCCGCAACCCCAGTGGCGGACATTGTGGCGTGAACCCAATCCGGCGAAACGGCCAAGATGGTAGACGTCGACTTCGCCGGTGTGCCGAGTCATGGCTTCGGCCATGCGGAATAGATCGGCGCGCCCGCTGCGCAAAAAACTGTACCATAGCCATATGTCAGGGGCCAGTTCGGAGTTGTGCCAGGCAAAACCGCCGATGTCGTAGCGCCAGGTGTGTCGATCTGAATCGTAGGTGTGCATGATGTCGCCAAAATCCCAGAAGCCGTACCAGTGCCGCTGTTCGATCTCGAGTTGGTAAAAAGCCAAGCGCTCGTCTAGTTGGTTTTCAATCCATCTTTTTGCAGGTGTCGATCGATCCGGTATACTCCAAGAGCCAAAGACCGGAATCGAGTGATAATACGCCGAATTGCAAACCAGTAGAGGATGTTGTTGACTGACCTGTGCCATATGAACCAGGTCAATCTGCGACGGAGTTGTTGCGAGAGTCCAGAGCGTCAACTCGGTGGTGCGGGCGATACCGTGTGGTGTGCTAAAGCCTTCCTGTACGTCCTCATAGGTGGCGTTCAGGCCGTGGGCTTTGATATCGTAGTGTCGCGTATCCATCGGCGACGCTTCCGGAGACCACAGCCAGATTTTTAATTCGGCCGTTTCCGACGAGGCACCTGTGACTTCAAGTGCGGTGGGGTGCAATTGCCAGAAATTGCGCATCGCCACGGCCACACCCCCCGAAGTGTCGCCGATATAAGCTAACCCCGAAGATCGACGACCATGCCCGGCGGCGATCCAGGCACTGTGTGCCCCGGTCCGTTTCTCGACGCTGAAATAGTCTGGAGCGTTCTGCACTAATTTGAATTCACTCCAGATTGGTAAATCTTCGGCCAATTGCCGCTGCTGCCTGTGCATTTGTTGCAATCCCGGTAGTTCTTTACCCGTTAGCTGAGCGGCAAACATGTCGGGGTACTCTTCGGAGGAAAAAGACCGTCTGCCCGTAAGTGGACGCACGGGCTCATGCCATGTACCCCCGTCTTCACCGGCGAAACTTATGTGCCGATTGTGATATTCTTCGCGCAGTGGCACGGCAAATGTCAAGCCGAGTCCTTTGATGAAATCGTGCTTGGCCTCGCCGTCGTAAATGAAAGTATGCACTAGGCGCACGGATTCGAGGCCGGCATATAGGTAGAGGCGCAAGGTGAAGGGGAGCCAGGATCGTTCGGAGCTTTCCGATTGGTGCATGCCTTCGATTCTGACCACGGCGCGCACCGGCCCCGATTGTTCGATCGCGACGGTCTGGATGTGGCTAACAAAACTTTCTTCTCTAGTAATGCCCTGATCTTCATACGCTGATCGGTCTTCGAGGACGGCGATCAGTTTGCCGTCTTGTGCGACGACGCGGCCGCCAATTTGAATGGAATCGATAAAAAAGGCACCTTCTTTTGCGATGCGGCATTGCATCAGGCCGGTGTCGATGTTGATAAATTTTTCCGTGTCCTCGACCGCGATTGGAGTGGCGGGTACTGGCCCTTTGCCCGTCGACAATTGCAATTTTTCGCTGATCTTGGACGCTGCGCTGAATGCGTGACCCGTCCATTTCAACGAACCGTCCGGCCAGTAGGCCAGTGGCCAACTCTGTACAGGCAGCGACTGTCCCGCCGAATCAGAGAGCGTGAAAGAGGCCTCCTGGGCCACCTGTCCCCGCGGCCAGGGGACGCCCCAACTGATGCCGCTAGCGCTGGTCGGGGCGGTCCCATCGAGCCATTTGAGTGCGATGGGTGATGGCGATATTGAATTTGAGTTTTTCAAAGTCACTGTCGTTGCTTTCTCAAGGGGTGTATTTTGCTCTGCCGAACTCACTGTGCATGCCAGGATGCAGCCGGAGACTAGGAGAAGGTAGTGGCGCATAGTCGATTTCCTCACGGTCAAGCCGTGCGATCATTCACCGTCGAGATAATAATCGATCCTCGATATCTGTTCATAGCCCTAAGCTCTAAGCCTCAGGCCAGATCGGCGATAGATAGCCTCTGCCCACTTTTCAGCAGATTCAATACGCCGGACAGTGGCGACTGCCGCTGCATTGCTCCGTCTTCGAAACATAGTATGGGCTGAGATGGTAAGAGTCTGTCTCTCCGCTGACCAGCTTGCTTGCGCCGGGGGCGGAATGGCAACTAATGGTCAAAGCCGCAGAATTCGGCCATATTAACTAGTCCTGTATTGTATTGTATTTTGTTCGATGCTCTGCGTATTGCATTCGAAAGGCCACTTATGCGCAATCCCCCCGGTTTTTATCCCTTCTGGTTTTGGAACGACCGTCTTAGCGAAGACGAGATCCGTTGGCAGATCGCGGAAATGGCCGCGCAGGGCATTCGCGGTTTTTTTATTCATCCGCGTCAAGGTCTCCAGCAGCCCTATCTATCCGAAGCCTTTTTCGCCATGGTCGGCGTTGCCATCGACGCGGCCGAACAACATGACCTGTTGGTCCACTTCTACGATGAGTACCCCTATCCTAGCGGGGTCGCAGGCGGCGAAGTAACGGCAGGCAATCCGCATTTTCAAGCGACATCGCTCAACCAGCGCAGCTATGATCTGCCCAGCGGTCCGATCCGGCAAAGCCTGACTCGGGGCCACATCCTGTGCTGCATGGCGTATCCACTCAGAGGCGGCGTCATTGGCTGGGACCGGGGAATGGACTTGCGATCCAGTGTAGGTATGGTGCTCGCCGACGAATCCTATAATATCGCAGGCTTGACGCGATACAATCAAAAACGCTATTTCGCCAGCAATCCCACTCCCGTGCTCGAAACGAAGCTCGATGGGCCGCATCGCTTGTTCGTCAGCAGCCAGGTCCATGTCACAACGCACAAATATTGGGGCTATTACACCGATGTTCTCAATCCCACCGCCGTTCAGCACTATATTGAGCTCACGCATGAGCGCTATTACGCTCGCTTCGGCAAAAAGTTCGGCACGAGTATTCGCTCGATCTTCGTCGACGAGACGCAGCCGAGTTGGTCTACTCGGGTGCCCGAGGCTTTTCGAGAAAAATTCGCCTACGACCTTATCCCTCTCTTGCCCGCATTGCAAGACGACACGCACCCGCAACATAGACAGACCGTAGCGGACCTGAATAGCCTGTTGTACTCCATGTTTCTCGACGCCTATGATAAGCCCATGCAAAAATGGTGCGAGGAACACGGCATTGGTTATTCCGGCGAAAAACACAGCATGCGCTTGTCGCAACTCAAACACATGCACATTCCCGGTTGCGACCCGGGGCATACCAAGGCGGGCGCCGAAGAATTGGACATCCTCGTCGGCGATATCCGCCGCAGCGCCAAAGCTACGGCATCCGCCGCCTATTTCTACGATAAAGAGGGTGCGCTCGACGAGTGTTATCACAGCCTCGGCTGGAGCGGCACTATGCAGGATGCCAAGCTGATTGCCGAAATGCTGATCTTAATGGATATTCGCTATCTTGTGCCGCACGGTTTTTTCTACTCGACCCACGCCCTCAAAAAACACGACGCGCCGCCGACCTTTTTCTTCCAGATGCCCTACTGGCCGTTGTGGCACTACCTATCAGATCGCCTCGCCACGCTATACGGGCATTTTGCCGACACGTATATTCCCGCCGAGATCCTTCTTATAGATCACGCTACGGTTTTACCTACGCGCGAAGATATCGCAATGGACGGCCGCGTTCGCAATTTGCTGTTGGAAAACCAATTCGATTTTCTCATTGTCGATACAGATATCCTCGAATCGGGTCGCATCGAAAACGGGTCAGTATACGTCAAGGACATCGCGGCTAAGATCGTCATCTGCCCTCCGGGTCGCTTCGTAGAGGAGCCTTTGCAACAATGGCTCTCCGAATTCGAGAGAAAAGGCGGTCTTGTGATGCGGGTGCAAACCGAAGATGTCGCCGATAGCATACTCTCGCGGATCCTCGAACGCGTTCGGCCGAACTTGCGTATTCAAGCTGTAGTCGGCGACCTAAGAAAATTGCAACTGGTCACGCGCACTGACGGCGCCCGGACCCTGTATTTCCTGATCAATTCCGGTAGTGAAATGCTCCGTCTCGCTTTCGATCAGACGCTCAATGAAATGCCCATCGACGATATGTCTCCTCTGCGCCTGTGCGGCGATGAATGCGCACTCGCGCCCTTTGATTCAATTTTGCTCGAAGCGGTGGATGATGCGCAGGTGACACGCCTCTTACCGCAGGTAGCAATCCCCGTGCGGGGCGAGGCTAAAGTTACGGCCAAAAACTGTAATGCGGTTCGTCTCTATGACTGGTCTATGTCATTGTTCGACAAAAGTGGGCTACTCCTGCAGACCGCAACCGTGCCGGCCGTCCCGATTGTCAATCAACTTGAGCACGGTGAATTTCGTATTGCGCCGGATATCAAAATGAGATTTGGCACCATGCCCACTATGGATATGTGCGAACTTTGCGTGCGCTATGAAACAACGATCGAAAACAGCTATGAGGGCCCTGTCGAGTTGCTGATGGAACCGGGTTCGGTCGTCGGCGAATGGACGTTACGGGTCAATGATTCAGCGCCAATTCAACCCATCGTGCTAACCAATAACTTGCGCGTGCTGACTACGGCTGCCTCGGCGCAAGATCTACTGCCTTTCTTCCAGATCATACCCGGCGTCGTCACCCCCAACGGAGACGGGATCAACGAGCAAAGCGATATTTCCTACACGCTAGTACAGCTGCAACAACCCGTGCAGATCGATGTTGATATTCTCGATCTAAGCGGTCGTCGGGTGCGCACTTTGTTTTCGGCCATGGCGAGTAGCGGCTCTTTTAATTGGACATGGGATGGGCGCGACGAGAGGAGCCGCACCGTGCCCCCGGGGATCTACCTGGCCAGAGTGGCCGTCGACGCCGAGCGCGAGCGCTTCGTCCGCATCGGCACAGTGGGCGTCGCCTACTAGGCTCTATTTCCGGACGGCTTCTGCACGACCTTCGCAGCCGACCGACATATTGGGAGTAGCAACATGCAGCAACGCGTATGTTCACAGAGAAACCT
>JACLAC010021019.1_pt1 | contig 14995 bp, 10 predicted proteins | sample 8027881 | NCBI WGS metagenome assembly JACLAC01 (sample SAMN15725517, study PRJNA655200) | protist metagenome | isolation source: fluorescence activated cell sorting (FACS) single amplified genomes of... | place: Spain: Blaines Bay Microbial Observatory, Mediterranean Sea | collected 2016-01-19 | reverse complement strand
CCTTGGTATTGGCTTTGGCTCAGTTCGACGGACTGATTTTTCGGTAGAACGAAGCCCGCCTGCTTTGCCATTGAATGTACAGATGGAGAGGTGGACCATCGAAACGTTTTTTCAGCATTTAGAGAAAAACATGAATTCTGAGATCAATTCTCTGGGGTACCCAAAAGCCGCCCTATTTGGGTTCTGCATCGCCCTTGTTGCATCAAATCTCTTCGAGGTCATCTATGGAACCTTGAGAGGCCTATACGGTCATGAAGAGATCGATGACAATTTCTCTTCGTATCATTCGACGTCTGAAATGGCAAGCGTTCATGACGGCATGATGCTCATTGTGCCAGAGGAAGATTGGGGAGTCATTGTCGAAATGAATGATGATGAGTTCATTTCTTTTATGTGAAAGTGTTCAATGAATGTCAAGCTTAAGAAATACCAAAAGGCAAAGCGGGGGCCGAAGAAACCAAAGCCAAAGCGGATCAACAAAGGGGAGTCTCACGTTTCAACATATAAGCTCCTGCTGGAGCAAAAAAAGACTCATAAGTCAACACATTGAAAGGGCTGGTTCCCATGAGTTCAACGACAAAGTGGGGATGCGACGACCAAGGGACCCGAAGCAGGGAACGGGGAACCGATCTCTCTCACTCTTCACAAGGAAACACACTGGCCACGCCGAAGGCCAATCGTGTGTTCAGGAAATTATAAAGTGTCACAAAATAAGTAGGCGAAGACTCGACGATGAGGTTGATCAACCTTGCTAATCTCATTCTCCCAGAGCTTGTATATATTTTAACGCAGCTAAAGATCTCTATTGTTACAAGCCTGTGACAAACGCCGATGAAATGCTCCTATGATAGGTATTGACCTATTTGGAGGATTCCATGACATCAAAACTAAAAAAACATGCCTAACCCTTGGGGCCCTGACCATGGGCTTGCTATCGACCCCACTGTGGAGCAGTAAAGCTGTGGCGGATCACCACGGCCGCCAAACCATGGCGCAGGTTCCGTCTCAAGGTCATCAGCATCGTCATGAAGACGATCATAATCACCATCACAGTCACGAACGAGCGATACAAGTGGCCCTGTTGTTGGACACTTCAGGAAGTATGGAAGGTTTGATCAACCAAGCGCGCGAGCACTTGTGGAGTGTGGTGAATTCATTTGCCGAATGTAAAACGAATGGTGAGCGCCCACGTTTAGAGGTGGCTTTGTACGAGTACGGCAATGATCGTTTGTCATCTAGAAGTGGTTTTATTCGTCAGGTCTGTCCATTCACATCAGATTTGGACCAATTGTCGGAATCGCTTTTTTCATTGAGCACCAACGGTGGTTCAGAACACTGTGGTCAGGTGATCGATCGATCACTGTCGCAGTTGCCTTGGAGTGTTCATCAGGGCAGTTTTCGGGCTATCTTTATAGCGGGCAATGAACCGTTCACCCAAGGTCCCACCCTGTGGAACGTGAGCTGTAGAAAGGCTGTTGATAAAGGCGTCGTCGTCAACACCATCTTTTGCGGGAATCGTCGGGAGGGCATCGACACGAGTTGGAAAGATGGCGCACTGTTGGCAAAGGGCGAGTACCTCCATATCGACCACAACAAAGTGAGTGTTTATCAAAAAGCACCCCAAGACGACCGAATTTCACAGTTGAACGCTGAACTGAACGACACCTATGTCTCCTATGGTGCCCAATGTGCAACTCGCATGAGGCGGCAGAAGCAACAAGACCAGGACGCCCAAAAACTATCCATGACCTCATTTTTTTCGAGGGCAAAAGCAAAGGCATCTCGTATGTACAATAACTCCTCATGGGACTTGGTGGACGCCATGGAAGAGGGAGACGTTGAGCTCAATGAAGAAGTGGTCTCTAGTTTGTCTCCAGAGCTGAAGGTTATGGAAAAAGACGAATTGCAAGCTCATCTGGAAAGTAAAAAAGAGCGACGAGCGAGCTTGCAACTCGAGATCTCTGAGTTGCAAAAACAAAGGGAGATTTGGGCTGCTGAAAACAAAAAAGCGCAAGTTGAAAAAGGTGAAAACCGTGGCGATGATTTAGGCGAGGCTATGATCAAAGCTCTACAAAAACAAACAGCAGAAAAAGGCATCACTCTTCCATGAACTCATCTCCGTTGATTTTGGTGGTCGAAGACGACGCTGCTATCCGGCAGGGCGTTGTCGACGCCCTAGATTTTGATGGCTATGAGACCATGGAGGCCGCCACGGGCAAAGCGGCTTTTTCTGCTTTGGACACGCCACAGATCTCATTGGTCTTGTTGGATCTCACGTTGCCAGGGGCTGATGGTTTAGATATTTTGGATGAGGTTCATCGTCGATATCCAAATCTACCGGTGATCATCATCACGGCTCGGGGGGCGGAGCATGAGCGCATCAAAGGCTTAAAAAAGGGTGCCGATGATTACATCCCCAAACCTTTCTCCGTGCGCGAATTGTTGGCAAGAGTGGAGGCGGTCTTGAGGCGTTGTAAAATACCTACGGAACACGTTTTGGAAGATCAAAGCATTGTTTTGGGGCAGAGCACTTTTGATGCATTGGCCTCCGTCATCGTTTTGAAAGATGGTGACAAGATAAAGTTGAGTGAAAAAGAGAACGACTTGTTGCGGTATTTGACACTGCACCCTCAGCGTTGTCTCAGTCGTGATGAATTGCTAGAAAGGGTGTGGCGCGTATCGGCTCAAAAGTTGGAGACGAGAACTGTGGACATGAATATATCTAGATTGAGAGATAAGCTCAAGTCGTGTTTTTCAGGGCGAGAAGTGCTGAAAACCGTTCGTGGCCAAGGTTATGTCTTTGACGTGGATCATAAATGAAACACCGTGGCGTATGGTCGATTTTCTTCCTGTGCTTTGGATTGTTGTTACTCGCGGGATCATGGATATCCTCCCATCTCATCGAGATGGACAAAGCCAGACAAGTTTCTCAAATATCTGAATATTGGGAAAGTGATGTTCGAGCAGCCTTGTGGCGTTTAGAATCGCAACTGAGCTTATTCATTGCCACCGAGAACGCTCGGCCATCCCGTGATTACCGCCTAGAACGACATGAGATGCCCTGGAACTCATCTTGGGTTAAAGCGTATTTTTATGTGAACACCATGGATGAGCTCGATGTGAGAGTTGGAAAACTGAGCACAGAGTCAAAGAGAAGTTTATTACAATATCGTTCAAAAAAGGAAAAATGGTCAAGGTCGCAGAGCTTGATGACGTCGCCAGGCGATGCTGGAGAAGGTGCTGTCGAGAAATCTATGATCGAAAAGGACGATGCTGAGCTCGTCATGGGCAGCGCACCTAAAGAGGAGTTCTTCTTTGAAAATGTGCAACTGGAGCAACAAGTACAGTCTTTGCAACGGTCCAAAAAGATCAACGAGAATAGAGTGAGCTCAGGTGAAAAACAAAGCAGTTCCGTCGCTGTTGCTGTGGAATCGGTTCCAGAGTTAGATGACGCTATCGCTAGAGCCAAAGTGGCCCAGAGGGCGTATCAAAAATCTAAGCCTAAAGGGCTATGGTCTGAGCTTCAGAACTCATTTTCATCGTCAAGATCTACACCATCCTCCTATGGTAAGACAGAGACCCTTGGGGCTGAAACTCCAGTCTTGGCTTTGCAGGACAGAGCTGTTAGAGGCCGAGCCGAAGGCGAGGTACAAAACTCTAGAATCAAAAAGCTGTCGAGCTCCAGGCGACGTTCAGCGACTGAAGCGAAGAAGAGGACCGCAACGGCTCCTGTTTTGCCAACCCAATCGCCGACAGAAGCATTGGAGGCTCCTAGAGTCGTGGAGGCGGTGCTAGAGGCACAGGTGATTTCAGGCGACCTGTTTTTGATACGCAAGGTTCAAAAGGGTTCCTCAACGGAATTGCAGGGCTTTCAGATGGATTTAAAGGCGTTGAGAAGGTGGGCACAGGAGCAAGTGCAGGATCTTTTTACAGCTATCACACTTGAAGTCTCAGCATCGGAGCCTTTTAGCGCTCGGAGCTTGGTGACCTTGCCCCTTCGCTTTGCTCCGGGTGAGCCACCTCAGTCAAGGGGAAGCTTGGAATCCGGCACTCTCTTGGCTCTCTGGAGTTTGTGGGCCAGTTTGGCGTTGACGGCGATCGTTTTTTTCTTGCTCATCCGTGGCATGTTGCGATTGAGTGAAAAGAAAGGTGCTTTTGCCTCGGCGGTGACTCACGAGTTGAGAACGCCTTTAACGACATTTCAAATGTATTCGGAAATGCTCGACGAGGGCATGGTGAGCGACCCCAACAAACAAAAGAGATATTTTAAAACCCTGCGCTTAGAATCCGACCGTTTGGCCCATCTGGTGGAGAACGTCTTGTCGTTTTCAAAAGTGGAGAATAAACGGATGGAGAGGCAGATGGTTCGTATAGGTTTTGCAGAGCTATTGTCCCAGTCTTTGAAAAGGGCTAAAGAAAAGCTAGAGCGAGAAGGGGGGCAGCTGATCTTGCATGAGCAGGTGGATATGGAAACGCTCATCTCTTGTGATCCCGCTATCGTGGAGCAAATCATTTTCAATTTGGTGGAGAACGCTTGCAAGTACGGTCGATCCGATGGAGGTCTCCGAGTGCATTTGAAGGTTAGTGCCGTTAAATCAAAGTTATGGTTGGATGTTATCGACGAAGGCAGTGGGGTTTCTATCGATTTCAAGAAAAAGTTGTTTGAACCTTTCTGCAAATCTGACAAGGAATCAGCCAATACGGCTGCAGGGGTGGGTTTGGGCTTGGCCCTTTGTCGTCAACTGGCTCAGCACTGCCGCGGTGATTTGAAACACTTGGACTCTTCAGCGGGAGCGCATTTTCGTTTGACTTTGCCTTTGTGAGTTGGGCTCTAGCTTATATTGAACAGCAATGGCTATCTTTTAATAAAAATCCATCGAAACGTTATACAATAGGGATCAAATCTGCTTTATACTTCTCTACGATTCAAAACGAATGGTTTTGAGATTTGCTTTTCTTATATAAGTTAGGTTGTGATGCTGAAGAGATGTTGCTACGTTGTCCTGATCTGTTGTTCACTTTCGGGTTACCTTTGCTCTAGTGGATTTTCCGTTGTTGAAGATCGTGAGAAGCAGACCTTCTCCATCTTTAAAGTGGGTCACGGTGAACCTTTGGTTGTTCACAATATAAAAAAGGACTTTCGTCCATACTTGCATCCCATCGTTGCGCCCGACGGCAAAGGCGTGCTCACCGAAAATGCTCCTCGCCACCATAAGCACCAAACTGGTCTATTTTGGGGTCTCACTCGGGTCAATGGTCGTGATTATTACCACCACCCAGAGGGTAGCTATTGGCAGAAGGTCGCTGCAGAAATCATCGTAGACCACGGTGAGAAGGTGAAGTGGCAAACGGTTTATCACCTCCTAGATGGACAGGGGCAGGCGATCATGGAGGAGACCCAAACCTGGGCGATGGTCGAAGTCGAAGACGATTACTATCTTGATTTAAATTGGAAAGGGAAAGCCCTTGTCGACCTGACCATCAGCAAGTATAATTACGGTGGTTTGTTTTTACGCATGCCTTACGGCAAAGGCGTTGAAGCTTTTGCCACCAACTCTAAACAAGACAAGATGCGTGTTGACCGTAAAGTTCTCGAGGGACAGCGAGCAGACTGGGTCAACCTGAGTATGAGCATAGAGGGCCGTGAGGGCTTAGGCAACATCGCTATTTTCGATCACGAAAAAAACCCTAACCACCCGGTGGCTTGGCGGGTCGATCGCAAATACGGCATAGGCGCAGCTCACTCTAGGGGAGGCCACCTGTCGTTGAACAAAGGTAAGACCACGACTTACAGACACCGAGTTAAAGTATATGATAGTGTAGCAACGCCAAAGAGCTTGAACGCCGATTGGCAAGCTTGGTGACCTATAGACGTTTGGCTTTGGGTTAGGCCAAAGCCAAACGTTACGATCGTTTTGTGGGTAGTCCTTTTGTAGAGATCAGATCTTCCCTTTCCACTGCCTAACCCTCAAAACGTGAAGGTCCCAGTCGTGCAGGTTTTGTTGTTGCTGTAACTGGGACTCGGTGAAGGCTTGGCGTGCTTCCTCAACCAAAGGGTAGGTGGTCACGCCGGCTTCAAAGGCGCTGAGGGTGCTTTGGTAATTTGCTTCATTTAGTGATAGGATCGCTGCTAAAGCCTTGCGGCGCGTCTGAAGCTTGCGCTCTCGCATGGTGAACCAGTCGCAAAGGCGTTTGCGTTCGAGCTTTTCCCTGTGTTTTAAATCTTCGAATTGAGCAAGGCTCAAGGCCTGAGCTGAGGCCCTTTTGTGTTGCTCGTAGCTTGTGCTAGGTTGCCACTGCAGCTCCAAGCCAGCTCTAATGTCGTCCATGTGGTCGCCCCATTCAAAGCCGCTGCGATCAGCTAGGGCGAATGCCGATAGGCTAGGGTAGCCCAGGGCTTTGACTCGGTCGAGAAAGTGGACGGCGAGGGCTTTTTGGCAGCGTAGTTTTTTCAGCTCCAGACCTTTATCGACCCAATGGCTCAGGGGACGTTGGCCACCTAGCTCCGAAGCGAGGCAACCCAGTTGACCTTTCAGTTGATCAAAGCCTTTGCCAATGGCTCGCTCGACCCCGCCCTTGGTGGTGAGCAACTGCTCTTCGGCGAGGTCGAGCTCTATTTTGGTCATTTGAAGTTGAATCTCGGCCCGCCGCGCTTCACTCTCGGAGATGGCGCCAGCTTGGAGCATGTTTTGGGCCGTTTTCCACTCCAAACGGCTCAGCTCCAAAGCTTGTTGGCGACTGAGTTGCTGCTGCTTTTGCAGCAAGTGGAGGTTGAAGCGTTGTTGGATGTCGAAGCTGATGTCACGCTTGAGGATTTGTTTCTCGATCTCTTCCAGTTCCACTTGACCACGACCCAAGCCGATTTGTGCCGAGCGCCGTCCAAAGGCGGTGATCAATTGAGAAAAGGAGGCTTGAAACTGGTGGAAGGATGAGGATCCACTTGGATTAAAAAAATTGACCTCGCTATTGCGCAAGCCAGTCCGTGCTGAAAGCGAAACTTGGGGGTAATAAGGGCTCAGGTCTGCCTTGGACAACTGCCGCTGAAGGCGTATTTGCTTGTCTTGCCGCTTTAGCATCGGTTCGTGAGCCAGGGCAAGGCTCACGCAGCGCTCTCTATCTAAGGCCTCGATGATGACTCCATGTTTGGGGCTAACTTGCGTCCATAGGGTGTTGATACAAAGCAGTAGCAGTGGCAGTAGGAGCCGCCAGCCCTGATGAGAGATTTGTTGTTGCTGTGGACTCATGGTTTGGCCTTGGCCTTAAGGCTCTCTAGCATTTCGTACAAAAGTGGGATGATCAATAGGGTCATCACTGTGCTCACGCTGAGCCCAGCCACAAAGCATGTGGCGAAAGGCCCCCAACTGATGGAGAAGTCGGGGATACCAATGGCCAATGGCAACAAGCCGGCGATGGTCGACCAGGTGGTCATGATGATGGGCCTGACCCTTTGGTGAGCTCCATTTCTGACGGCTTCCCCAAGGCTGGACCCGCGTTGCCGCTCCTGATTGATGAAATCGATCAGCACGATAGCGTCGTTGACCACGAGCCCCGTTAAGCCAACGATGGCGATGAAGCTGTTGACGGTGATCATGGCGCGTTCGGCGGCGATGAAGCCCGTGGGCAAGATCAAGTTGAGTGCGCCCAGTAGACCGGTCATCAGAACGACGCCAGTGAAACTGAAAACGATGTTGGCCATGATCAGGAAGGGTTGGCTGTAGCTCTTGAACTGCACCGCCAAGATGCCGTAGATGGCAAATAGCGAGATCATGAAGGCTGAGAATAAGCTGCGGTAACTCCTAGAGGTGCTTTCGGATTCGCCCCCGAAGGAGAACACCACACCGGGGTAACGTTGCCCATTTTTATCATACCAAGCGTTCAAAGCTGCCATGAAGTCGCTCCCTTGCAGCACCGAGTTGTCTTTGATCTCAGCGGTGATGTTGACCACTCTCTGGAAGTCGCGCCGTTCGAGGGTGGAGGGTTGCTCTTCCCGCTTGAAGCTGCCCACGTCGTCAAAAAAGAGCAATCGTCCATCCCGTTCCATTAGGGGAAAGTTCATCATGGCGATGGGGTCGGCGATCTGGGGTTGCTCGAGTTGAACTCTGATGGGGACATCGCCATCGTCCAAGCGGATGTCGCCAACATAGGCGCCATCGAAGAGGGTTGCTGCAAAAAAGCGCACTTCTTGGGGGCTGAGGTCGTAGAGAGCAGCTTGGCGACGGTCGGTTTTAAAGCTGATGGTGGTGCTGTAATTGCTGCGGTCGGACTTGAGGTCAGTCATGCCTTTGAAGGGGCCCGAGTCGATGCCGCTCTTGATGTGATCCATGAGCTCCTCCGAGAGGCGCACCACTTCGTTCTCGTTGACCCCCGATAAGCGAACGTGAATGGGGGAACCAACGGGTGGACCATCCTTTTGGGCCGACACTTGAACTTGGCGTCCATCGGTTTCAAAGCGTTGCTCTAGATCTTGGCGAACCTCATCGATGAAGCGGTTCACGTCCTCAAATTCACGATCTTGTTTGCGGGGCAGTTCCACGATCATGAAGCCAAGGTGGGATCCAAAAATGGGTTTATAGGAACTGTTGATGCTCAGTCCGGCGTTGGCCACAACGTGGGCGATCTGACCCGGGCCTTTATCCAGAAGGTGCTGACTGATCTCCCGTGCAAAGTGATCGCTCTGGCTCAAGGTCGTGCCCGAGGGCAGGCTGAACTTGATTTGAATATTGGAGGTGTCGTCCGGAAAGAATTTAAGTTTGAGCAGGGGTCGTTGGTCCATGCTCGGTCCGATGGCGGACTGGACCAAAACGGCGAGCGCCCCTATAAACAATAAGCTGACTGCGAACAAGGCTTTGAATCGGTGCACCAAGCACCAGTTCAAACAGCGGTCATAAAAGGCGGTGATGCGAGCCATGAAGCTGCTTTCTTCGATATCTCTTTTGTTTTGACCAGGACGACGCCACTTGCTATTGAGCTGTTCGAGCTCCACCATGTGGACGGGCATGATCAACAAGCACTCGACAATGGACATGCCCAGGGCGACGGAAACGGAGATGGGCACCAAGGAGAAAAAATCACCTACGGATCCGGTCATCAGCAGCATGGGCAAGAAGGCGGCCACGGTGGTGAGGGAGGCGCTAAACACCGGCCAAAACACCTCTGAAGTGCCGACGACGGCGGCCTCAAATACGCTCTTGCCCATCTCGCGGTGGCGCTGAATGTTTTCAATCACCACGATGGCATCGTCGACGATGATGCCCGAGGTGAGCACAAAGCCCAGAAGGGTGATCTCGTTGAGGGAGTAACCGCTGAACTGGAAAACGATCAGGCAGCCGATGAAGCTGAAGGCCACCCCAGTGATGGTGAGCACCGCAGCGCGGCAGGTCACGAAGACCAATAGAGTGTTGATGACGAGGGCAAAAAGTTGTAGAGTGGGCCAGTCGTGAAAGCGAACCATGACCAAAAGCGATGCAACGGTGACGGCGGTGACCAGAAGGGTGGTCTTGGGGCCGCTAGAGGAAAGAAAGATGAACACGGCGTACATCACCAGAACGAGGGCTAGGGTCAAGGAGCTCTTGAGCACCCCTAGGCCATCGTCGATCTTGATGGTGGTGTCGAGATTGGTGTTGAGGCTGATGGGCAGTTTTTGGTGCTTTTCCTCGAAGGCTCTAACCCTTTTCATCACTTCGTTTTTGATGGTTTTAGCGTTCCCCTCCGCTGCTTTGAGCACTTGAACGCTGACGGTGTCCTTGCCGTTGACGCTGTTGTAAACCTCACCTTTCATGCGCCTGAGGCCCGTTGATTGCAAGTTGGCAATATCCCCAAGGGTGATGAGGCTGGAGTTATTTTTGCGAACCACGGTGCTGAGCAGATCCTCCCGACTGCGGTAGCGATCGTCGACGACCATGTTTTGTTCGCCTTCGGCGGTGTCTAGACTGCCAGCCGGTAAGCTACCGCCCGAGAGTTGCAAGGCACGCTGTACGTCTTCGACGCTGACTCTCAGTCTGCGGCAGGCTTCGGGGTTCAGTTTGACTTTGAAGACCATGGCTTCATCTCCCCTCAGTTTCACCTTTTTGACCTTGGGGATCTGTTCGAGTTCGAGTTGAAGCTTTTCAGCAAAAAGAACCAAGGTGCGTTTTGAGAGCGGACGCTGTTGATCGGTGGACATCAGGTTGACTTGGATCACCGGTAGCCAGTCGTCGACACTAGAGACATTGAAAATCGGCGTTAAGGGCTTGCCGTTGACGGCGGGTAGGCGGTTTTGAACCCCCAGAACCCTCAGGCGGCACTCGTCGTAAAGTTGATCGTAGTCACTGTCGTCGATGAATTTGACGTTGATGGTCGAAAAACCGGCTTTGGAGGATGAGCGCACGAATTCTATTTTGGGCATGTCCCTGATTGCCCCTTCGATCTCTTCGGTGACCAGGCGTTCTACATCTTGAGCCGATGCACCCGGGTAGCCGGTGGAGATGACGATCTCACCAAAGGAGACGTTGGGGAAACGCTCTATGGGCAGCTCTGGGATAGAGAAAAACAAGCCGTAGATGAGGAGGCCGAAAAACAAGACGTTGCAAAAGACGTTTTGCTTCAAGACAAAGCTAAAAAAGGCTGTCATGGGATTAAGATTCGAGCTCCTCACCCATGGGTAGCAGTTCGACATTCAATGGCAAAGAGCTCGGTTCGACCACGGTGAAATCACCCTCTTTGCGTAACACTTGGACGGGGATGGTGGAGCCATCTTTACATCTGACCATGGTTTGACCGAACAAGTCGCCCAAATAGTTTTGCGGCACCAGCAGTCCGCCGCGGTTAGAGGGAAGTTTGATGAGCAGCGAAACGCTCTGCCCGCCTTGGACTTGAGCATTGGCCTTGCCTTCGAAGCGCAGTTCGCGCTTGCGCGAGCTTCCGCTCACCCTTGGTGAGAAAAAATAGACATCAAAACCTTCAAGGGGTTGACCCGAGAGGGTTTGCAGGCTCCAGTTTTTTTCTTTGCAGGCCCGCCATTCCCTCTCGTCAACTAAAACACTGAACATAACGCGTTCGGTGTCGATCAGTTCAAACAGGGTTTGGCCGGGGGAGACGTTTTCTCCCAGCTCAACATTTCGTTCAGCAACGGTGTAGGATCTTCCTTTTTCAAGTGGTGCTTTGAGGGAGTGACGTTTGAGTTGATCCTCTTGTTTCTCAACGGCAATGTCAGCTTGCTCAAGTTCAGCTTGGGCGAGTTGGTGTTGGGCCAATAGGGTTTGTTCCTGGAAGCGTGCTTGGTCGAGCCGTTGCGCCACGGTTTGGCTTTGTTGTATGGAGCCTCCACCACCACTAAGCAGTTGTTCCTGGCGCTGATGTTCTCGCTCCAGGTGTTGGCGCTCACTGACTTTGGCACGGTGCTGCAGTTCGCGCACAGCGGCCCTGGCCTCTGCGCCTTGCCGCTGAGCTTTCAGGGCTTCGAGTTGCAGTTTGCTTTGGACATGGTCGAGTTCGAGCAAGACTTCATCACTGACGGATTGACCGACGTCGACATTCACGGCGGTCACTTTTCCGGCTAGCTCAGAGCTGATGAGCAAGGTTCGACGTGGTTTGGCGATCAGGTGGTGCTGCCTAGTGAAGGAGGCGATGTGTTGGTGAGGTCGGTAGACCTCTGGCTTGGCCCACAATTGAAGGCAACAGGTGAACAAGCTGAACCATATGATTCCGCTCCTAGGATTGACGGAGTTTTCCACTTTGAATACTGCAAATAAATGGGTTATGGGTCTTTGTGTTCACTTTAGTCAAAACCAACATTCGTCGATTTTGGCTGAGATGAGCACGGCTATAAGGCGAAACGTCCGTTGGTTGCTGCTGCTAGCCCTGATGATTTACGCCTCTACGATACTGTTGGATTTGCCTTGGCGTTGGCCAAAGTTCTCTGGGGCTTGGCACTTGTGGTGTGGCCTTGGACTGAGTTGTTTTTTTGCTCACCTTTGCCAGGCCTCGATGACCCGTGAAGTGGTCGCATGTTGTGGTGGCCGACTGGAACTGCTGACGGCCTTGAGGATCAATGTGTTGGGTGGTTTGTGGGGGCTCTTGCTGCCCATGGGCAGTGTCGGTTACAAAGCCATTTATCTCAAAAGAAAGTTGGCGTTGGGGCCTTATCAATACGGCAAGTGGTACCTGTGGGCAAGCTTGGTCAACTTGGCTCTAGGTGCTGGGGTCATGATCTTGTGTTGGTGGAGTTACCTGCCGCAATGGAGCTTGGCTTTGGTGTTGTTGCTCGCTGTGATTGCCATGTTGTTGAAGCGTCAGTGCTTTGGTCTCATCGCGAGATTTGGTCTGCTGCAAAGCCACCTGAGCTTGGCCGTTCAGAGATTGTTGTGGGTCCAGACTTTGGGACTTTTGGCTTACGTCGGCATGTATGTTTTTTCCCTCTCCCTTTTTGGTATCGACATCTCACTTAAATATGGCCTCAGTATCGTGGTTTTCCAGAGTTGGTTGTTCTTGGTTCCCATCGTGCCTGGGAACCTGGTGCTGTTGGAGTCTTTGGTGGCCTGGGTGTTGTTGGGGGCGGGGGTCCCTTTGGAGTTGTCCATCGCCGCAACATTGCTCAACCGTGGGGTGATGTTGACGTGCTTATTGGCTTTGGCCCCTTGGGCGCAGTGGACCTTGCCTAAGCCAGAGGAGTTGAGTTCGGACTTGTCGTCGTCATCTTAAAGGGTGAGTTGCTTTTGGGGTTTTGGACACGACTGTACCTTGGTTTGTTGATGGTACGGGGTTGACTATACTGCTTTTTTTTGAGTGGTAGCTATGGATGCTGTAGAGCAAAAAATCATTGATGCTTATGAAGTTCACTTGCTTGAAGAGGGCAAGGACCCATCTACGGTTTTTAAGTTTTGCCGCAAAATAGATATACCGGAAAAAGCGTTTTACAATCATTTTCCAAACTTTGAGAGCATCCGCTGCCTGTACTGGGCAAAGCTCGGGCAGTCAGTGTTTGATGAGATCAGCTCCGATGAAGTTTATTGTGGTTATGATTCGAGGGAGCAGTGGTTGGCCTTTTTGTTCGCTTATTTTGAGAAGCTCACGGAAAAGCGCAGTTTTGTTATGGCGATTTATCCCAAGCATCACCAACTCAAGAGCTGTTCTATGTTTAGAAAATTGCGCGAGGTCTATGAGCCTTGGGTGGAAAAATGGTTGAGCATGATAGATCATCAAGAAAAAAATATTTTGCCGCCCCAGGAGGTTCAGCTTGAGACAGCTTGGTTGATGTTTTTGTTTTTACATCATTTTTGGAGTAAGGACGACTCCAAAGGCTTTGAACGTACCGACGCGGCGATTGAAAAAAGTGTGAACTTGTACTATCAATTGTTAGAGCCTGATCTGCTCAATACAGCGATTGATTTTGCCAAATTCATGATGCCCAACTTCCAGTCACCCATGGACCTGATCGCCTCCATCAAAGGTAAGTTCAAATAAAAATCATACTCTATTTGAGGTCAGTGAGTGAGTCAGTCTAAAATTCCAACGGGCAAAGTTGCTAGGGCGATGAGGTTGGCTGGGGCCGGCGCTAAGGTTGCCCGTAACTCAGCGGTTCACTTGACCAAGAAATCCCTGGGCTTGAAGCATTCTAAAGCAGAGTTGGATGCCAATAACGCTAGGGATCTTTATCGCGAATTGGGGAGCTTGAAGGGTTCTGCTTTGAAGATGGCTCAGATGTTGAGTCAGGATCAAAATATATTACCCCAAGCGTACCAGGACCAGTTCCAAATGGCCCAGTATTCAGCTCCTCCTCTATCCTACCCACTGGTTGAACGTGTTTTTCGTAAAGAACTCGGAGCATCACCCCTAGATGTCTTCGATGAGTTCGAGAGGGAGGCTGCCCACGCTGCCTCCATTGGTCAAGTGCACATTGCGCGTAAAGGTGGTGTGAAGTTTGCGGTCAAGATCCAGTACCCTGGTGTTGCAGAGAGCATTGCCTCGGATCTTGCCTTAGCAAAACCCTTTGCCGCAAAAATATTAGGCCTGAATGCTTCTGAAATCAATCATTACTTTTCAGAGGTTAAAGACAAGATGATTGAGGAGACCGATTACCGATTGGAAAAAAAGCAGGGCGAGTTTTTTGCGGAACAACTGAGGCATGTCAAAGGCTTGCGTTTGCCTAAATTTTTTCCTGAATATTCAGGTCGTAAAGTTCTGACAATGGAGTATTTGGAGGGGCAAGCTTTTGATCAATTTGCAAAGCATGGTTCTTTGCCAATGAGACAAGCGGTTGGTCAGCGCTTGTGGGATATTTTTGATAGGCAAATGCGGAGAGACCATCACGTTCACGCCGACCCCCACCCGGGTAATTTTCTCGTTTCATCTCAGGGCGAATTGATGATGTTAGATTTTGGCTGTACGAAAAAGATACCGGATAGTTTTCACCTGCCATTTTTTAAAATGATGCAGCCCGAATATCACGATCAGCTCTCTCTTTTTAAAGAACTCCTCTTTGAGCTGGACATGTTGCACGGCGAAGACAGTCCGGATCAAGTTGATTTTTTTATGGATACCTATCGCCGTTTTGTTAAACTTTTGGGTGAGCCTTTTTTTAAAACGAGTTTTGACTTCTCCGATGATCACTATTTTAAAGCGGTCACGGAGCTATCGAAGCAGTTACAAAGTTCAGCCATCTATAAAAACTCAAAACGAGGTCGCGGTTCCAAGCACGGTCTATATGTGAACCGTGCTTATTTTGGTTTGTACAATCTTTTGCACCTCTTGAGGGTTGAGGTGAAAACGGGCATGGAACTCAGTTTAGACTCGGTGAGAGCCTGATTCAGATGGACTTAGGTTCATCATCCGTGAGCGTTGCTAGAAGCGTATCCTATTTTTAGGCATAACAGCTTTATAAGCCAATGATGATGTCGCCTCGGTCTAAAACGAGGTCACCTTCACCTATGATCAAATCCTTCACATGGCAGGTGCTGTTTTCACTGATGACAAACTCTCCCTCTTCGGTGAAGACTGAATCCACATGGGCTGAACTGTC
>JACLAC010001029.1_pt1 | contig 14996 bp, 6 predicted proteins | sample 8027881 | NCBI WGS metagenome assembly JACLAC01 (sample SAMN15725517, study PRJNA655200) | protist metagenome | isolation source: fluorescence activated cell sorting (FACS) single amplified genomes of... | place: Spain: Blaines Bay Microbial Observatory, Mediterranean Sea | collected 2016-01-19 | reverse complement strand
AGTCTAGTCTTTATAATAACTAAAATAATATAACACTGGTAATTTAAATTTAGTCTAATAAAATATTATTATTATTTTTCTTCTTCTTCTTCTTCTTTCTTCTTCTTCTCTAAATCAATTCATAACCAATTTTTTTTGAAGTTGGGCAATGAGCTGATACCTTGGTAGCTAGACTATTTAATGAAGAATGAAGAAGCAAGGAAAAACGTTTGTCTTAATTTATTGATTTGTGCGTGTTCAGCATTTTTTGTAATTATTTACATTTAATAAATTCGTATTCAATAACAATTTATACCTATTAAAATAAAACATTAACTATCATAAAGTATAAAATCTTTCTCATTCTCTTCCTATCATCATTTACTATAATTAAATTATTTAATATATATAGCTGAATAGTGAGTCTTCTGCTAGCTTCTAGCTCCCTCCTACGAGATTATTGTTTTCAATGATTATTTTTATAAATGCTGTATACCTGTACTTTGAAATAAAAGCTTTTATAAATAAATAGTCCATCACTCTTCTTCTTCTTCTTCTTTTACCGCACCGGTACCGGTAGTACAAACATGCAAACAGCATTGAAGAAGAAAGAAAGTAAGTCGATGATGTTGAAATAGCGGGTGAATAATATGATGAAGAAGTGATCTCGAGCCTCAACAAGGAGGAGCGGCGATGGTGGCGAGCGAACGGCACAGGCGACGAGAAGAGGAGGTGGTGGTGGGATTTTCTACAGTATTCAATTCAAGCTTGAGAATTTAGGATGGAATAGACAATAGTTCAAAAGAAAGAACGGCGAATATCGAATTGCAGCGGGAAACTCTATAGCTTTGTCGCCTCATCAGTTAAAGCGATAAACACAATTTATATATTTGCTACCTGGTATTGCTGAGATGGACGAACCGAAGAAGGGTGCTTTGTTGGTTCCTGGCCTTGGGGTTGAAGGGGTTGACTCTAATATTCCAACAAATGCTCAACTTCGAGAAGAGGCGCCGCCAGCACCTTGTACATCCCCGCAAGGGCCTCCATTGCCGCCGAGGGAAAGAGCTGCATCACCGCCGCCGCCACCGCCTCCACCAGCACCCGTTGGCAAGGCTAGCGGTAAGCTTCCCACCCCCGAGTTAGCAGGCCAAGGAAAGGCTTTGCCGGTCGAGACGAAACCAAAAAACACTTTTGCTGAAGAGGTAGAGCACATTAAAAGTTACCAGAGACCGGAAGAGCCATCATTTGTTCTCGTTGGATCCATGGAAAACAAGAAAGACAAGAGAGCTGTGGCCGCACCGGCCGATGGCGCCACGCAGCAGCGAACTGGGAAAGGGAATACCGCTCAGCACGTTCTTAGTGTTGCCAGTGTTGCACCGCAAGGGGTGCGGCTGGACCAAACCATAGGGAATACGTGCAGTCACAACGGAAACCTTGCGGTAAACCCTGCAAACGGGAACATTGCCTACCCCGCAGGTCGCATTGTAGTCTTAGCTAGTGCGAATCTAAGCCATGAGCTCTTTCACTTCTACTGCAGAAAAGCAGTTAGTTCAATCTGCTGGTCTTCGGATGGCAGACTTATCGCAATCGGAGAGCGAGGCCATCACCCAGGAATATCGGTGTGGAGGGAAGAGAAAGCAGGATCCGACAAATTACTCTACAAGCAGATTGCTTACCTGCATAAGCACAAATTTGGGATAAAACGGGTAGCGTTTAATACAGAGGGGACCGTACTTGCAAGTATTGGGTTCAAGCACGACCACGCGGCTTCGTTCTGGAAAATTGACCCCCATGGTGGGATGCCCCAGTCGCTTCCCGTAGCTTCAGGCGACACCAGTACTGATAATTCTTGGGGTGGGAAGCTGCTAACATCGGTGCGACTTGGCTCAAACATTAACGCCATGGTAAGTGTAAAGAGTGAAAGAACTGCCCAGCCAATCCCTGAAAAAGGGGAAGATGAAGGCAAAACGAAGTGTGAAAATGCGGAAACATTCGTCGTTGCTGGTGAGGATGGGGTTGTAACTTACTGGTCTATGAAATTCGTCGACGACGAAAAAAATGTCTTGACTCTGTCGCCTCTGCCTGGAGGGTTACCGAAAGCGTTTCATAAAACCCACTTTGTTGACGTTGCGGCGGGGGAAAATGGCAGGGTCTATGCAATCACTCGAAAAGGCGTCCTTTGCGCGTTTTCTAAAAATCGTATGATGGAAAAATGGGTAAACTTGGATTCGGGAGCAGCCTTTTGTCTTAGTGTCAGCAAATCTTACGTCGCCGCCGGGTGCGCGGGCGGTGTTGTTCGTGTGTTCAAAAAAACATCGTTGAGCTACGTCTGTACATTATCCTACACTAATGACTGCGACGTTAGCAGCATAAATGGCGCGGAAAGCCCCGATGAAATAGCTGCACCAGATTGCCAGTGTGTCAAAATTAATGAAGTAGAAAACACGATAAATGTCGTTTACTCAAGTAGACTGATGAACGTTTGGAAACTGGAAGACAGCACTGAAGAAAATGCAAAGCCAATTCCTGAGCTTACGAAAAGCATTACTTGTCACAGCGATTGCATATGGGACGCTATCGTTCCTAACTCAAGAGCATCATCATTGTTTACGGAAAGCTACCGAAAGAGTGCAAAGCCCCCAAACGGAAGCGCTATTAGCATCCTGGATAATGTCATTACATGTTCGGCAGATGGTACTATGCGTTTTTGGGATTTCAGCAAACAGCATCAGCAATCGGGAAAACCTGCTTTACGGCGTACGATAAAAGGCGTCGTGAGCAAGGGCTTTGATAATGTTGCTGGTGAATCTCGAAAGGAACATCAACAAATGGAAAGTGAGGACAACTCTCGCGAGCTGCCACTGCTGCCAAACACTGCCAGCGGTATTAGGTGTTTTGATATTTCTGTCGACGGCTGCTGGATTGCTTGTGGGGATTATCACGGGAACCTGCATGTGTACGATCTCAAGGGCATGGCACCCGTTTCTAGCCTGCACGATGTTCATACTGCGGAAGTACTCTGCGCATCGTTTTCGTTCCACGCGGAGCAGCCACAGCATAACGGCATATCGGTCTCCCTGCTAGCTTCGGGTGGACGCGACGGGACTATTAACATATTTGATGTCAATGCAAAGTTTAAACTACTACAGACAGTTCAGTACCACTCACAGTCTGTGATGTGCGTTAGATTTTCTCTTGATGGTTCTCGTTTCATAAGTTGTGGAGGCGACAAAACAATTGTTCTGTCTGCTGTTGACAAAGGGGAAAGCTCTTCCTCATGGAAAATCACGAAAGAGAAAGTTATTAACTCTCCCCATGGAACATTTTACGATATGAACCTGCATGAAAATAATCGCTGGCTCATTACTGCCGGGAAGGACAGAAAAGTTCAGGTTTGGAGTTTAAACTCGGGAAAAAAGCTACGAAGCTGGAAGCCTACGGATAGTGTTTCTCAAGACATAGAAGTCTATAAAATCGTGTTGGACCCAACTGGGACCTATGCTGCGACGTGCTCCTTTGACAAATTCATCCGCATCTATGATTTCTTGTCCGGTGCTTGCATCGCCCGATTTACGGGCCACAGCGAAATTGTTTCTGGTATCTGCTTCACTGCCGATTGTAAGCGGCTCGTGACTGTCGGTGGTGACGGATGCGTACTAGTGTGGCGCTTGCCTTCGCCCATTGGTCGAGCAATCAGGGAAAGGAAGAAAGAGTGCATTGCAAAGAGACAGCGAGCACAGCTGAAGTTAGGACCTCAAAAGCCTGTCGATAATATGAAACCTCAAACCTCAACAGAAAAGATTGGTGCAGAATTGGAGAATGTCGACACACCCACGAAGGTACTGCGTAAGGATGAGCAGCATGCTGAAAACGACTTTAAGCTTCCCGAACCCATGGACGAATTGACTATTTCTGCAACACTGGATTCGGACATAGGGGATGGGCTGCCTGCTTGGGCAAAAACGGAACGGGATGTTGCCACCAAAGAAACTGTTGAACTAAGCAAGGACGCCGACCCTACGGTTAATGGTCCAACTAGCTCTCCGGCGAGGGTACCTACAAAAGGCGATTCGCCCCCACGTTTTATAGCACCGAAAACATTAGCGGAGGAGAGACGCTCCCTGGCACTGCGTCAGCAGGGGAAAGAAGCGAACGCAGCGGTGGCAAATATGCGTTCAAAGCTAGCAGAACTCGGAATCTTGCCCAAAACGGAAGCTGAACCAAGCAACATCGATCCACAACCAGACAGTGAAAGTGCGAATAATCAAGACAATGAACCCAGCAGCGAAGCGCCCAGTGCTGACATCTTTGAGAAACATGCTGATGTTGCGAACCAAACGATAGAATTGAATTCCTCGCAAACTTCGATGACGCCACTCACAATAGAATTACCAGACGAAACGGAGCAGTGCGTACCAATACCGGACCCCGAAGAAAACAAGAAGCGGGCCGAAAATTCACGCAACGTGGCAGAAACAAGTGAATCTTTAGAGGTTGTAACATCAGAAGCCAAAGTTCCAAAGTACGAGTCGGCAAAAGCTTCAGGGAAGGTCGCGTTTGATGGAAGGGTGTTGCCTCTTCCCCAGAGCTCTGCCTCCCCGAAGAGGAGCGCCGTGTCTCAAAAACCACCAGTCGACGTCCAATCTTCCCAACAACTAACCCATCCAGCGGAAGAGTACCGCCAGTCCCTCGTTGATCTGAGAGCTGCATTTAGTCGTGCTGTCAACATGTTCAAGGAAGTTGATGATGTAAGGCAGTCTTTGCCTTCTATTTCCGACAGAGAAGGCGTTGAAAAATTATTTGCAGAATTCCAGAATGAATTTCGTGAACTAAAATTAAATAGCCATGACATAGCCCGAGAGCAGCAAACGGCATTGGTGGAATCGGAAGACGACGCAGATTCAGACGACGAAGAAACCATTTCCACCCTTCTCGAACTCGCTGCAAGGTTGAAGAGGAAGAAACGGAAGAACCGGCGGAGTCTGTCCTCTTCTCTTACACGGAACAGCGAGTGAATTGTTATCTCATACTGCGGATTGTGAAATTAGCCAATTTTCTTGTTTTTAAAATTATTATTAAAATGTTAAAAAACTGAATGTATAAGAAGTCTTAGGTTTTAATAAGAAAATGCATATATTTTATTAAAAAGTGCAACCAATTTTAGAAGGGCATAATCTCTCCCGTTTAAAATCAGTTTAACCGCCAATTTAAACAAAAAAACTGTCTTTACTGGGGCCATTCCCCAAAAAGTAGAAGGGGTATCCTTTCGCGCGTTTAAAGAATCAAAAATCTACGTCAAGAGAGAAGCATTGTTCCTCCTCGTTAGCACCGACCCCGGCTTTGGAGTACTCACCTACCCGCTTCTCAAAAAAATTGGTCTTTCCTTGCAGCGATATCATTTCCATCCAATCAAACGGATTGGTTGCGTTGTACATCTTTTCAACCCCCAAGGCCACCAACAATCGGTCTGCGCAGTACTCGATGTATTCGCACATCAAGGTGGAATTCATCCCTATCAATTCCACGGGCAATGCTTTGGACACGAAAACTTTTTCGATGTCCACAGCGTTCCCGATGATATCGTGAATGCGTTGTTGAGGGAGTTTATTTATCAAGTGGTCCTTGTACAGCAAGCACGCGAAATCACAGTGCAAGCCCTCGTCGCGGCTGATGAGCTCGTTGGAGAAGCACAAGCCGGGCATCAAACCCCGCTTCTTTAACCAGAACACGGCACAAAACGACCCGGAAAAGAAGATGCCCTCGCACGCGGCGAAAGCTACAACCCTTTCGGCAAACGACGCATTTTCGGCGTTGGTCCATCGAAGGCACCAATCGGCCTTTTGGCGGACCATGTCAATGTTATCGATGGCATTCAGCAACCTATCCTTTTCTTTTCCATTTTTAATGTACGTGTCAATAAGAAGAGAGTATACTTCTGCGTGGATGTTTTCAATGGCTATCTGGAACCCGTAGAAGCACCTTGCCTCCGGCAGTTGGACTTCGTTCGAGAAGTTCATCAACAGGTTCTCGTTTACAATGCCGTCAGAGGCTGCGAAAAAGGCCAGGACGTTGCTGATGAAGAACCGTTCGTTGTCCGTCATTTTATCCCAGTCTTTACTGTCTTGTGCCAAGTCCAGCTCTTCCGCAGTCCAGAACGAGGCTTCAGCTTTTTTGTACATTTGCCAAATATCGTTGTGCTGGATCGGGAACAAAACGAATCGTTTCGGGTTTTCCGTCAGAATTGGTTCCGGCTTCAGTTCCCCGGACATCTCTTGGCGTTTGAACTCGGAGACAACGCCGTTCATGTTAAACCCGGTGGATGGTGTATCTGCGTCTGCAGACATAGTCGCTTGTTGTTTAGCAGGGGAAGCGTAAGAAGTCATGCTGGGAATGTGTATAGGAATGTTTTTGAAATATTGGTGTTGGTATATGCAGTATGAATTTCTCTGTAATAAAAGTGTGATGTGTGTTAACAGTTGCCTGTGTGGGATAGAGAGAGAATGCTTTCAAACCTTCATCTCAACTTTAGACGTAACTATAATACCAAACTAAAAACACGCACGGAACGACTTCCTTCTTCTGTTGTTGCATTTGTATTGCATTGTTGTTGCATACGAAAGCAATAGCATTGAATCCAGGAAGGCGGTAAACCACATGGTCCAAAATTCATCCTGTTTTAAATGCTCTGCTGCTGTTAACTAAAAATATTATTTTGCATCTCCTCTACCCCTCCTTACTATTTGCATGTAAATAAACGAAGGAAGAATCTTCTTCTTTTTATTCGTGCTTTAATCGCGGCGAGCGAAAAAAATGGAAAATATAATTAAAAGGGACACAGTGCTGCTGGATTCATATTTTCAAATATTAGATTGATGCTACAATAGTGTTAAGATAAGCAATGCTACTTTCCTGTATAGAAGGGGAGGGAGGACAAGCTAGAAAAAGAATGCGGCATTTAATAATAATTTCAGAAAATATATTTTAAAGACTCTGTATTTACCTGTTGTTTGGATCTCAAGAGTTGGAATCTTTTTTTGTTTCTCAATAAAAAATAATATAAGAAAAAGTAGCTGAAACAAAAACAACAAGAAAAAGGAACAGAGACAGGAGAAAAAACAGAGTAACAACAAAAACAAATTTTTAAATCGTTTTTTTCCCAATTTATTTCAGAACGAAGAAATTCGGCTTGTTGTTCCCTGTTCCAATCAATTACAGGTACGTACGCAGAAATAGTAGAAAAGCAACCGAAAGGACGGTTTTTTTGAATATTAGTACTGAATTGTATTCTAATAAACTATTACCTAAAAAATGGTCAAGGTTCTTTTCCTTCCTGTCTTCTATTGAAGCAAGCGAGAGAGTGCAATTGTGAATTTTATCCCTATATTTATTTATTAAAGAAAAACACATTAAGTACACATAATGTACGAGTCGTTAGTGCAGGTTTTGATAGGGTTAAATATATATTACTACTACGAAATGGAACATTTACACAATCCAATAGAAAAGAAAAAAGAAAACAAAAAGTCCAGTATCCAGTAAGAGTAACAAACGAGCAAGTCGTCGAAATAACTTCAAGTTTTAAAACGTCAATATATCTATTCGTTACATTGTGAGTGAGTCTCCTATTTAAATTCTTTTGTTATTATACTATAGGATTTGTATTAATTTTAGACGAAGAATATATTTGTGATGATGTTCCTCCAGTCTCCAGTTCTATTTGGACATGGAATATTATAAGTTATAAGTGAATATATGGTACCGGTACCGGTATAATACCGGTAGTACGGGAACCGAATAATAATACCGAATACCATAAGGCACGGTACCTGGTATAATACCAGGTACCGTACCCTACCTCCTATAATACCCCAGGTATGATGAATGAGATGATGATGAGTGAAACAGTGAAACGCGCAAAATAAATAAATATAAACAACAACATAAATAATAATAAAGAAACAACAAGACGATTGAAGAAAACAAACAAGAAGAAGTTGTAACATTTTGGTATTATTGTTACCACCAGTCCACCGGTCGGCAAAAAGATACGCATTGCAACCAAAAGAAAATCAAATTCGAACTTTAAACAAGAAGATCAAATCGTGTGTAATTGATACATACATCTAAACGCAGCGAACACAGCATATTAACTCCAATACCACAGAAGATGCCGAAACCAGTGGAAGCGCTTTCAGGTCGAATGCTACCGCCTTCCAATGTAACGTTTGGAAGGCACAAGCTGGGTTACGATTCTATTTCTAAGACAGCATATGAAATCGAAGGTGACCCCGCGACTGTTTTTGCAGGTCCAAATAGAGAAGGGGAGCGCGAGAAGGTACTGAAATTCGTTTCTGGCTCCCATTTTGTATTAGGAGATGAGGTGTTGAACTATAGCACATCGAAAGGACTTGCGGACAAAGGCTATGTTGGCGGTGGCCCCAGTTCATTTGACGTGTCGATGCTAAAAACGCTCCGATCGTCCTCAATCACACTTGGTAACGACAAAACTCACTACCAATCTCAAATCAAGAGCGACTACATTAATAATTTTCAGGGGCCGAACAAATTGTACAGAGGGCAAGATGTACGCAGTGGCGGGGCGTTCGTGTTCGGGGACGATAAAACTACTTACGAAACCGAACAACGGCAACACTTTATCGACACAGCGAACAAGGGGGGCGTTGCAGATGGCAAGGGCGCCGTTACTTCTCTCAGCGGTCGCGCAATACCTCCCTCAAACGTGTATTTTGGAAGCAACAGCACCGTGTACAAAAGCACCAGTATTGCCCACAGAGATCACCCAGGCAAGGTCCGCCGCCAGCAGTCTGCTGATGTCACTGGAATGTTGCGAGAAGCACACGTTGTTCTTGGAGACGATGTAGTAGATTATACCCGAAAGGTTTGAGATTCACGCCAAAAATGCAAAAGTGTGCCATGTGCCACCAAGGCTTACAGCGTGTGTGTTTGGATATGTTATAAAATTTTATCTCATATTTTTGTTTTTTATAAAAATTCACAACACCTATATCTATAAAATTCGTTCGGATTCTCACAACACTTCACACCGGCCAAGGTGGACCCACAAGTTTGCCACTTCTGACGAGTTTGTTGAACACTTTTACATCCCCCATTAAATTCCGTTCTATTTTTTTCATTTCTACAGTTTGCAAATCCTTCTCATACCGCCATGCCATCTTATGATGGTGATTTGTCTTGGATTGTTCGATTGATCTTGCACGATCCACCCATCGTTTATTCAACGAAGTTTTGACAATTTCTCTTGTCTCCTGCCGATTCATTTGTGCGTGCTTAATATGGCTTGATGCACGGGCCCGCTCGACCATTTTTATTCGGGTTTCAGAACCTTTAAGCAGGTGGCGCGACATTGCAACGGACGCCCGGGCAAACTTTGCTGTGGCCCGCCTATCTTTGTTTCTCCGACTTCGCACGGCCTCAGCTCGCGCTTTTTTGTAATGACGTCGATTCAACATTTCTGCCTCGTAACGTTGGATAATTTGTTTCGCCTCTACTTGTTTCTTCTTCATCTCCGCTTGGACGCGCACTTGGTCCTTTCGTTTATAATACAATTCCTCCTTTCTGGCTTCCGTTGCCATGCGTTTCGACAAACGCTGGTTCTCAACATGTTGCTGACGGTGCAGTTGATCTTCCGCCAGAACATTTTTCATAAACCTGTCTTCGGTTTCTTGCCGCAGCTCTTGGACTTTGAAAGCATTGCTACGATGCTTTCGGGCTCGAATTTGCCTCATTCTCTGCAAGCGTTCTTGCCGCATAATATTCGCCCTGGTGAACTTCCCGGCAGCTTCAAGCTCTTTCAACACTCGGCGCTTGTTGGCCAACGCGACCTTTTCGATTCGCGCAAGATTTGCTATTTCCCTTTTTGAGGAAGAAGACATTGGCCTTTGGCGAGCTTGGCTTCCTTTTATATATAGGTTGGTAGAGGTGCCGTGCGCATCTGTACTTTTTGTGATGGAATCGCTTGCCGAGTACGGTCGGTCAGGACTACTGCTAATCGCTACACCAATGCCGTTCAATGCAGTTGACCCGTGGGCATCACCCGACAGCGGCAGTTCAAAAGGGGGCAGTGCTTTCTCGCCGGCACGGTGCGTTTGTTGATCATTCTCTATTTTCTCCCGATCCTCGTAAAAATCATTGCCAAAGATTACTTTCACCTTCGGCGGGTAAGCGACTTCCTTCTTGGGGCTGTACAGCACTGGCCTATGCTTCTCGATAACGGGTGGACCCGGGAGTGGTTCATTTGACACGTTTGTGCTACTACTGCGCAAGGCCTTGGACGGACGCTGCGCTTCAGCAGTGGTGGTTGTTTCGCGAGTCCTAACACTCGGCGACTGGCTCGCCTCTTCTGTCGGGATAACAATTTCCGATTTGCGAAAACTTCTCCACGCTCCCTGAATGACTTTAGTAGCACGCAAAACCACTCGATCATGTTCGCTCAGGAGCAAATCCTCTTCCTCGTCGCCAATGAATGCTCGCAGTTCTATGTCCATTCGTCGGCGCAGCAAAAACCCTCGAGCAATCTTTTGAATCTTTGTAGCAAAAGTGAACCCGTTCTGGACGCGGGATTGTACCCATCGTCTTGCTAAGTGACCCCGGAAGTGTCGCTGAATGGCAGAGACTGCGCTACAACGTTGGTGTACCGTGCGTATGTCAACTAGCAGTCTTTCGAGTGTGAGTAAGATCCACTTGGGGGTCTTGCTTCCCACGTCTACTCTTTGGGGTTCCACTGGTGGGCGTGCGTCCCCGTGCTCTACTCTGGACGGCGACTTGGGTTCTTCGTCACCAGCGTCGGATTGGTCGCTCAAGGAGTACAGGCGCTTCACGTATGTGCGTTCAGTACAGGGAGCAAAACTGCTTTTGACAGGGCAAGATATACCCTCAATAATTTCACTGTCGGTCACAACGTTACCATCCAGGCACAACAACGACGAAAAGTAGTTCACCATAAAGTGGCGGTACCGGCTATGGGCGCAGAGGCCGTTGCCGTGCATGGTGAGTGCAACCAAATTCTTCGCGCCGGCCAATCCTAGAATAGCGTTCCATTCGACAATTTTGTTACCGTGTAAATACAATACCTGCAGCCGCGGCATGTGCAACCAAAATTCTGTGTCAGGCAATTCACTGATATTATTGAAAGACAGGTCGAGCAATCTCAGGGACGAGGCCCACACAGTCCGTTCCAGCCGCTCCATCCTATTTTTTGACAGGAACACCATTTCCGCGTTCGGGCAAACGTGCTCTCCAGCGTACTTTCCAGCACCGTAGTCGTTTAAAGCCTCGTCATTATAAGCAAGCACCTTTACCTGGTCCGGAGGCAACCTGGTCTGTGCTTCTCTGGAGGGCAGCGCTATCGTTGGCCTTCGCCTGCGCTCCCCCCGTTTCGCCTTCGAACGTTTTTTCAACATTGCATGGTATGGGTTTACCAACACTTTTCTTCTTCTCTGGACGGTACGTACGCGCTGGGGATGCAAAAACTAATACTTTCAAAGTATCACACTTGATTTGCGTTTCTTTCTCTTTCAAACCAAATTCCAATGTATCTCGTGTCTGCGATTGTTCCCCCAAGTGCTGAAAACAATTTAAAAACAAAGAAGAGCATTATTTTCTGTAATGTAATACTTCCAGTTTTCATTTTTATTTTTCATTATTATTATTATTTTTTTATTAAATTCAACAATAATAATATAATCATCATATTTTATTATATTTATTTGTTGATGATTTTAATACTGTAATAATAATAATAAATAATACCATTTTTTATAAAAAAAAATATAAAAAAAAAATGTAAAAGCAGCAGCAGAGAAGGAAGAAGTGCGGGTTGCATCATCAGGGAGGCAGGGAGGAGAGAGGAGAGGTATTCTATTTAATTCGTCAGTCGTAGTCTACCCCGTACCGGTACGTACCATGCGTAGTATTATTATTTTAATTTTTAATTGTCCTGGCTGCATCATCCGTCGGTTATTTTTTTCTTCTTTTTTTACTTCTTCTTTTACTTCTTCTTTTACTTCTTCTTTTACTTCTTCTTCTTTCTCTTCTTCTTGTTTCTCTTCTTCTTCTTCTTCTTCTTCTTCTTCTTCTTCTTCTTCTTCTTCTTCTTCTTTTATTTATTAATCGCATTTTAAAGAAAACGTTACTCTAATTTCATCAATAATAAATCACATCATCAAATAAAAAGAAAGGTAGATATACACAGCATTGAACGTTATTTAGGTATACTATTAAAAGTGTAGGAATAGTATAGTAAGAAGAGAGCAAGTCGATTTTCGTAACAACGGTAGTGTTATTACACGGCGAACAACAAGTAAAAAAAAAAATCGAAGCACCACCGGTGTTTGTATCGCGACAAGTGAAACAACGAGCAAGACATGTTGGAAGGGAGTGTAACTTTTAGTACAACGGCAAGAAGGAAAGAAGCAATAAAAAGCAAAAGATCCAGTAGGAAGAAAGCACGTCAGCAACAATTTCAATTCAACAAGGATTTGATTCTGTAGCCGTCTTTATAGTGCACGGATGAGCAAAGGTGGTCGGAGAAAGTCACTTTCCCCGCTTCGAGCGGGTCCTTCGGGATTGAAGAAAAATTCGGTGGGTGGTATTGCTGTAGATGAGGCAGAGTTGAAAGCTGCCTTCGAATTTTTTGATGTGTCAGGGAAGGGTAAAATCACGCTGAACGATTTGAAAAATAGGCTCGGCGCATTCTATAAAAATGTGCCCTTGCGTGAGTATAAGTTTCTGATGAACAACCAGAGTGAACTCACTCTGGACGATCTTCGTAACCTTCTTGAAAACAACGAGATCAAAAATTTTGACCCAGTAGCTGAAGCCTTTAAAGTCTACGACCCCCAAGAAACAGGGTTTGTAGATACATCTGTCCTGAAAGGAATATTTGAAAAGCTAGGGTTTGGCACTATCACGAAGGAAGACATTCAGATCCTGGTGGATACTGCCGACGTGGACAAAGACGGGCGGGTGTCCCTGGAAGATTTCCGAGCTATGATTTCGCAAAGTTAGCACGACGATTCATGTTCCTTCGGCTTGCCTGTCCTCGCGGCGACGGCCGGGGTCAAGCGAAAGGAAGGTACATTTTGGGTTGAAGTCTTTGGTATGAACAACGTCCATATTTCACTGCGAAGTATAACTGTCCGTGTTGGTTTGGATTGATCCATCTGGCCAGCCCTCTTGATGCATGCTTGAATCGCCGAGGAGAGACCAGACCACCTTTAACATCTCACCCATCTCATTCGTAAATGAAAAAAAGGATGATGATCATCAGAAGAAGAAAGTTCTTCTTCTGTTTACTACCGTAAATAATTTCTCGCCTCTCTTTTAATCGGTCGTGTGGTTTTCTATCGTTATATTAGTATAATGTTCCGTATTGTATTAATAAATAAATAGGGATAACTGTGTGTCTTTGAAAGAAGGTGAGGACCTCCTACTAATCTTACGCGGTAACAATTAAGGATATATTATCGTTGTAATATATTTAATATATTAGGACTAATAATCCTACATAAAAAATTAATAAATAAATTAATTTTGGAGACAAAATACAACTATTATATAATAAATAAAATAACTAACGGATTCTTCTTCTTCCTCCTAGTTTTAAATTCACTTTTTCTTCACTCAGCTATTTTATTAATAGTCGTCTTCCCTATATAATAAATTGCAAATTAATTTTGAATTTCACATTCCTACATCATCATAGTACAATCAATCTGTATTTAAGTGAAATTTTCCTTTATCTGCAAGCCTTTCTATTGCTAGTCTAATTATTGTATTATTTTGAAGTCCTTGTTCAAATAGTTATTCCAGTTTAGTAGACAAGTTGTTAGTAGGAACAGAGCAAAGGACAGAGGCATTAATTGAATTAATTTTATTTATTTATATTTTTTATTTTTATTAAAAAATAGACAGTCCTATTTAAACTCGTATTTATAATACTTTAAACTACCACTTTTATATAGCTAGACGACTACTACGAAGTCTATGATACTCGTAGTAGTCGTCTTAATTAATTCATCATTTTCCTTCCTTCATCATCGTCACAATGTACATAGCTGCAACAACAACAATTGCTCACCGGTGGTAAAATATTATATTATTATTTATTATTTTATTAGAATTATTTTAGCTGAAGAAGAAAGAATAACTACAGTATAATAATACAATAGAGTAATAAATTAAAAATAATAGAAGACGACACAAGAGCTCTATATTACAATAAAGAAGATGAAGATCAATGTTATACCAGGTAGTAGAATCAACAAGAAGAAAATGATCGATCGATAGAAGAATGAAAAAAAGAAGAAGAAGAAGTGAAGAAAAAAAAGAAGAAGAAGCAGCAGCAGCAGCAAGAAAAAAAATAAGTTTTTTTTAGTTTCATTTTTTGTGTGTTAATAACACGTTTTAAACACAATTATGTCAATAGCAAACAGAAACAAAACCAAAGCTTGAGTCTTTATTGGATCTTGCACACGTTCTTCTTCGATTGATTTACGGAACTTACCTATGCAATCAAATGTAAGGTCCAGGGTATTCTGCTAAAAATTCTTACACCATACATCCAAAACATTCCGAAACGAAGAACACCGTAGAACCTATCTAAAATGTTAAGAACACCTACATCGTTCGCACCCGCACCACTCGTCCTCAATCCTTTCCCTTCCCCTTCTTCCTTTATTTACCTTTTCTATATTTTTTTTATCTATTTTTTATTATATAATTTTATTATGACTGACTTCTTTACGTATGATGTGATCATGTAATAAAATATGAAAAAAGTTCCCGCCGGCCAACAAGCCAGTCATCCCTTCTTCTTCACTTGAATAATACAGGTATATAGCATTGAAAATAAATGAGATCACCAGGACAGTCAGAATAGTATACTAAATAGCATAGAGAATAAATGAGATCACCAGAAGAGTCAGAATAGTATACTAAATAGCATAAAAAATAAATGAGATTGCCAGAAGAGTCAG
>JACLAC010011201.1_pt1 | contig 15000 bp, 16 predicted proteins | sample 8027881 | NCBI WGS metagenome assembly JACLAC01 (sample SAMN15725517, study PRJNA655200) | protist metagenome | isolation source: fluorescence activated cell sorting (FACS) single amplified genomes of... | place: Spain: Blaines Bay Microbial Observatory, Mediterranean Sea | collected 2016-01-19 | reverse complement strand
GCTGATTTTGCGGTAACCGCGAGGGGCTTCATGTTCTCATTAGGATGCATACAGGCGTTGCAATGCAATAAAAACACCTGCCCGACTGGGATAACCACACATGATAAAAAGCTACAGCGGGGACTCGATATTAGCGACAAGACCGAAAGGGTATACCAGTATGCAAAATCTGTGCGTAAGGAAGTCGGTACCATCGCGCACTCTTGTGGTGTACCTGAGCCTCGTGGGTTAAAACGTTTGCACTGTAGAATTGTCCAAGAGGATGGCTCGTCGAAACCCGTGGATGAACTCTATCCTGAGGGAAGTTCTGCCTAAGTCGTGGACGGCATCTTTAACACTGATAGAGAGTTGGGCGCAGTATCCAAAGGGGGTCGAATGTCCCTGTCTTCGACGTCGAAACCTAGATATTTGGCAGTTTGATGTGGGTTGAGCGTGTATCAACTTTAAAGTGTAAACCGGCGAAAACTGCCCGCTGCAGCAAGTTTTTCCGTCAGTGTTGTTGATATATCCCCATGAACAAAGGCCGCTGGCACTGCAGCGCGATGAAACTGTCCCGAGAGGCGAGTTGCGCGCGAATTGTGTGGTGTCCTCTCTGCGATCGCGAAGACCTTTTAGCGGTAGTGAGGATGCTTATGCTCGTTTGGAGATGTGCGTCAAGGTAACCGTACGAAGCGGATAGTCGCCATGGCCTTTTTAGCCGGATTTCTTGGGCATGGACGTCGCGGTTGATGGTTAGGGGACGTGTCTGACGATATCAAAAACGCGTTTGTAGGTCCGTGCGCGATCTTTTGGCGGATTGAGTTTGACCTCTACGAGCAGTCGTCCATCTTTGCGCATCGACCATGTTTTCGTCACTTTGCGATCTGGTGTTTTGTAGCTCTGGCGGATGCCTTTGTCGCTCCATTCGCTGGTTCTCCCTCGATAATCACCTTTGCGCATGATTTCCCGGTCGCTGTCGTCGTAGATTAACGTTAGCCGATTACCATTCGTCTCGATCACCATCACATTACAGACTAGAACGGCAGGGTTTTTGGGTACGAGGTTCGACTGAGACGGGATGCGTCCGCCCAGAGAAGGGAGAGGTAGCCCGCTGATGGAAACGGTACCTCTCTGCAGGAGATTTCTGCGCCCGGTCCCGGAGCCTTCTTTGTACGTGACAGCGAGTTTGTCGGACTCTTCGAGATTGAGCTGCCACCGACCTTCTAGTGCAAAGTCATTTGCTGGTGCAGCAACAGCAAAGAAACTTAAAATCAGCGCAACAATGATATCGAGGTAGATTGGTAATGGTTGCATTTGCCTAAGGCCCGTTCCTTGCAGTGATCGCTGCCCGTTCGATTGTCGGCAGCTGTTTTAGTTCAAACAAGGTTAGCCGTGATTCGGCATCACCTTGCGGGCGAAAAGGTCGAGCGACCCTAACAGTTCATTTGGAGTGTGTAATCCCTGGGGGATTAACAAGAAAGACTCCTTGATAGGTACCGCGCGGCTCACCTCGTCGATACGTTTATTGAGCGTGTCAGGAGAACCCACTAACAGACCTGGCATGCCTTGACCAAAAGGCGTTGGCCATGTCTTCCAAAACCACTCATAGTCTTCGAACAGCTTCTGTGCCTTAGCGTCGGTCTCAGCGCAGATCATTACGCCACCCCAACAGGCCTGGTCTCCTGGCTCGACGTCGTGTCCATGTTGTTTTGCTTCTTCTGTCCACTCTTTCCAAAGCATCTGCAGGAATTCGACGTTGCTCGTCAGGATGATAGGCCGACCCTTGTACTTCGCCCAAAACTTAGCCGTGGTCAAACTCTGTGAGAAGCCTCCGTATAACGGAATGTCAGTTTGGTAAGGACCTGGTGCAATGCCAACCGATTCAACTGCCATATTTTCGCTTACGCCATCGCCGTAATTTACGTACACCGGGTGATCATGTGGATTGACAAAACCTTCTGGTGGAAAGTTCCAGAATTTGCCACGGTGCTGCAGAGTCTCCTGACCAAGAGCTTTGACAACGATATCGACGAACTCGGAAAAGTACTCGCGATTGAGATCATCCTCTGGGCCCTTGGCATTCCAGGGTCCAACTGCATTCAGTTCAGGCTTTACCTTGTAGTTTTCAACCCAGCGGGCTTGGTAACCTCGAACTAGACCCGCTCCGAAGCGACCGCCTAACATATGATCCAACGTTGTTATTTTTTCAGCAACTTGCAGAGGGTTGTTGGTGGTTGAGACGAAACCGCAAGTGATTATCTTCATTCGCTTTGTGTGCTGTCCGAGCCACATGGCCATCAAACAAGGATCATTGGAAATCTCGAACCCTTCTATCTGCAGATGATGCTCTGGATGACCGAAACCAAAATAACCGGCCTCGTCTGCGAAGGTGGCATACTGAGCGATCTCATTCAACATACGTTGGTAGAGCTCATTGCTGCGACCTGCCATCCCTTTTTCCAGTTCGTGACGGCGTCCGATGGTGCAGTACATGAATAATCCGAAGTCCATTGCGCGCTCCTATTGACTGATTGCTTTTGTTAGTTCTGTAAGTGGGTCTGCAGCAGTGCCGTCCTTTTCCCCTTGCAACTTGATCTTGGCGTTCGATATGAATTGGGCAAGGCTGGCTTGATAGCCATCTGGGTCGACGAAGGGGTGTGGCGCACCCGCGTTGCGGGATGCTAAAAGAGCCGCGCGCTGGAAGACATCGCCCATCTCTGCGTGGTTTGGCAGGCTCACGGCGACCCCCTCTTGCAATGCCTGCAGGCGTTCATAGCTCTTGATGTATGTTTCGGTGCGCTCAACGCCGCGGAAGTTTAAGCCTACTCCGCCGAGCGTGACTGCGGTGTGTGAGTCTTCTCCATCTTTGACCTGGTAGCGCAGTGTCAGCACGCCGATCGTGTGTCCCGGCGTGTTGAATAGATCGACTCGGGTATCGCCTAAAACGACTGAATCACCATCGTGGGCAACGATGTCTCGGGTGGGGATAGAATTGTAGTACTGCGCGAGGTCAGGGACTGTTTGTGCGATTTGCCAATCTTCTTCGGTCATGACGACCCGCGCGCCAAAGTTGTGCTGGAACAATGCAGATCCGCCCGCGTGATCGAAGTGCCCGTGCGTGTTGATTAGGTATTTAATGTCGTTCGGATCAAAACCGAGCTTGCGTATGTTACCCACAAGCGGTTGTAGCCATTTACCGTAGAGGGAATCAATGAGGATTAAGCCATCGCTGGTGACGAGTAGATAGGCGGCGACCCAATCGATACCAACATAGTAGAGGTTGTCAAAAATTTTGAACGGTTCGATGTATTGAGTTTTTGGGTCCTCCCAGCTATCCCACAGAGGTTGCATGGCCGCGGGAATGCCTGGTCCGGTAAACTCTTCGTTGGCGCAGTCGGTACATTTTACGTTTTTAACAGGCTTATGTGCGACTAAGTCCGTGACCCAATCTCTAATTGACACGCCATTTGCGGCAAACGTATAGAACTGCGGTCGAAGTAAAACGGTATGGGACGGACCGCCGGCGATAAAGGTTCTGAAATTCGACACGGCGGCACGGATGTCGGCATGGTTTGCCTCCAGACTGGGCAAGAGGCTGCCTTTTGAGATCCCTGCATAGTTTAGAAAGCGTTTCTGCACGGCGTCTTCTGCAGCATCATATTGTGCAAACAAAATATCTGGATTTGCTCTGGCTGCGGCGATGTAAAGGCGCTCGTAGTTAAAGTTAGCCGATAACTCGTCAGCGAAGCCGGGTTCTTCTTTTAGATAGCTAAACGTACCCCAGACGTCTCGGTTTTTTCGCGTTTCTGCCATACCGCGATATCCGCCTGAACCATCGCCTAGCTGGGCCAATTGTGCATCCGGGTAGTGCGAAGCAAGGACGGATGCATAGAGTGGTGATGGAATGGAACCGGCAGACGAACCTGTGACAAAAATGTTTTGCGGCGCGGTAATGTTCTCGTAGGTCCAATCAAGGACCGCTTGCACGTTAGTGCGGCCTTGATGGTGAATCGTCAAGGGGGTTTGCCCGTCTTCCACCGCTTCATAGACACGATCTATCGCGCCAATGTGTACGTCACCAGTGCAGTAGGGCGCCATCACGACGGTATGCTTGAGAAACGGGTTGTTCGGATGATTGAAGTTGAAAATACCGCTGAAGCGAGGTTGCTCGCTCGCAGGAATTGTGGCTTTGTAGGTTGGCTGCATTTCAGGATCGCAACGTTCTCTATCGGCGCAACCGCCGCCGCCTTGCAGATAGAACAACAGTTTTTCTGGATCACCCGGACGCACGAAGAAACGATACGGTGAGCCATCGGAACATACGGTGTCTCGTGCGGGTTCGATCGTGTGCCAACCCTTGCCGAGTGTTTCGATACCGGTCGGCGCTTCGATTGCGATATCGGATCCGGCGTTTTTGACCGTTTCCATTTCAGTGCTGGGCGTTTCGGCACAGCCCGCCAGGGTCAAGAGTGTGCCCAGGGCAAAACCGATGGTGAGTCGCATCGTCGCAACATTCATAGCAGCGCACATCGACATGTCCCCCCCTAGTTTTTATGATGTGGCTTGATTCTACATGTTTAGTGGGTGCCAGGGATGACCTCAAGGATAGAAACCAAATCGGTTATTGAGCATTGGCTGTCGGGCGATATGGAACCGGAAGCAGTCTGGAAGTGGGCGTTAGACGCGAAAGACAAAGAGAGTGAAGTTGGCAGATCGGATGATGCGCTGGTGCGGGATGTGATCGATGTGCTCGCAGGACTTCCCTTTGACATGATCATCAAGGAAGACGCTGAAGTTATCGACTATTGTCTCGGTAACCCGCTCGAGGAAGCGGATCTTGGCCAAAACTTATTGTGGAATCATTTGGACAACGTCGATGCGGATGGTCGGCGCAATGCGCTTGCGGAAGATCCCTTTTACGGCCAATTTACCGGCGGAATTGAGTAAGGGCCTCCAGATCAATAGGCAAATTGATCAACCCGGCTGGCCGCTTGGCTGAGCCCCTTACCCCTTATAAATCTCGGGTCTAGCCAACGCTCGACCGCGTCGAGTTCCCACCCAAGAGATAGATGCTCCTTGGATACCTTTGACAACGGGAGCCACACGCCGTTGTAAGCAACCGGGAAGCCGTTGTCGTTGAAGGTATAGCCGTACGTGCGGCTGAGACCAGCGTCTTCCTCGAAATCGCCAATGTATGAGAGCCATGGGACGTCGATGGACACCTGTTCTCGCAGATGTTGCTGACACGACGCTATGTGGTTACCCAGATCCCAGTCCGGAATTATTCGTTCGTCCTTAGTCAGACCGCCCGGCAAGTGGAGTCCGTTCGTTGTCTCCAGAAAGAACACTTCAGTCTCTTCCTTTTCCCGCACGAGCACCGCCCGTGTTGTCGTTAAATCTCGCTGGCTATGGACGGCAATTAATTTCCGGCCTTCATCACTTAAGGCATCTGCCACGTCGTCGTGATAGAGGTAGTATCCGGTTGCGGGAGGGTAAGAGGCGGCGGCGTATTTGTTGAAGAGACCAACGCGGTGCTTGTCTGAGCGATTGGGGGCTGCGCGATGCCACAAATGCATGTTCATCAACAAAAGGTCACCGCGCTTAAGTCCGGGGTCGATAAAGTCGGCGTCTGTTGGGCGAATTGCGGGGTCAACTTCCAAGCATGGTGTTCGGCCGTTGTGAACTCGGTCGGTTCGATGGGAGCCGGGTGCCACGTAAAGTGGGCCCGTGGTCTCATCAAAGTCACAAAACGGCACGATGGTAAAAAGCCAGTGCATCGAACTGCCGACTGGACGCCAACGCTTGTAATCGTGGTGGGGTGGTAAACCCGCGCCCTCAGGCGTGCGGTCGTAAATGACGTAAGCCGTGAGGACCGGGTCGTCATCAAGTATGTCTCTGGCAGCACCAACGATGTCCTTGTGCTCAATAATGAAGGCTAAATCTGGATCTCGAGCAGATTGTGCCGCGAGTGTGTAGCGGCCAGGTGCTGGGTAGACAGGTGCGTTTGGGTCGAGGGTGCCGTCTAATGGTGGGTTGTTGGCGACACCACGTTCGAGGCGATGTATTTCTTCATTAGTGATAGCCCCTTTCAGAATTAGATAACCCTGTTCGTTGTACTGTTGCATTTGTGCCTGATCGAGCATGTGCCTGCCTTTTCCCAATATTGCTCCGGTTCGGAACGATACTGCGGATTTGACTTGCGGGCTAGCCTCAAGCTTTCGCAGGGTTCTTTGGCACGGCTAGGAAGTTTGGCTAGACTCTGTCTCTTTGGGTGAACTAAATTGCAGCTTGAGGAGCTTTTGGGATTGCTTGATCTCGAACAGGTCGAAGAGAATCTGTTCCGAGCGTTTCATCCGCAGGCTAGAGAGGGACGCCTCTACGGCGGGCAAATTATGGCGCAGGCGTTGGTCGCGGCTGCACGTACCGTCGATGACCGGATTATCCATTCAGTACACGGCTACTTTCTGCGCCCAGGCGACCCCAAAGTCCCGGCGATTATCAAAGTCGAACGTCTGCGCGATGGAGGGTCGTTCAGTAGTCGTCGAGTGGTGGTGGTTCAGCGCGGTGAGGCCATTTTCAACATGGACCTATCCTTTCAGGCCGAAGAAACTGGGCTCGTTCACCAGGATCCGATGCCTGCTTTGGTCCCGCCCGAGCCGGAAAAAATACCGAAACACCTATTTGCAGGCGCCTTCCTGACCTGGCGGCATGAGTTCCGCCGACTTCAATCTGATGAGCCGCAACCGCCAGAGCAATTTGTATGGTTCAAAACCAACGGCGAGGTTCCTGATGATCCGTTACTGCAGGCAAGCCTTCTTCTCTATGAATCCGATAACACACTTTTAGGCACGGCACGCCTCCCGCATCGAGGCAAATACGAGCAAGCAACAATGCAGGTGGCAAGTTTGGATCACGCCATGTGGTTTCATGGCTCTTTTGATCTATCTGAGTGGATGCTCTATGCCCAAGATTCTCCGAGTACCTCCCAGAGTCGTGGCTTAACGCGCGGGCGCATTTTTACTCAGGGGGGGCGTTTGGTGGCCAACACGATTCAGGAGGGCTTGATTCGAATCCGTTGAATGGGCAAGGTCAACGTTCGATAAATTACACAAGCACCAGCATGAAGCCTACCTCAGCCACTATCGTCCAGCGCCTGATCGTCACGGTCCTCACTATCGGTCTCGGCCTGTCGGCGAGCAACGGGTGGTCAAAAGATATCACTGAGTTCGCTGAGGACGGCGTCGAACGCCTTTCTAAGTATCTAAAGATAGATACGGTGAATCCGCCGGGTAACGAATCTCGAGGGGTGGAGTTTTTGGCGGCAATTCTTGATGAGGCCGGTATTGCCTATGAAACAGCCGAGTCCGCACCGGGGCGAGGTAACCTATGGGCAAAACTAGAAGCCTCAGGTGGCAATAAGGAACCCGGGCTTGTGCTGCTGCATCATATCGATGTTGTTCCAGCAAATCGTAAGTACTGGAGTTTTGAACCACTGTCTGGTGAAGTTAAAGACGGCTTCGTCTATGGGCGTGGGGCGATAGACACGAAAGGCTTGGGCATAGCGCAGTTACAAGCGTTTCTTGCACTCCATGCATCGGGCAAACCGCTAAATCGGGACGTCTGGTTGATTGCGACAGCAGACGAGGAAGCGGGCGGCTTCTTCGGCGCGGGTTGGTTGATCGAGAATCGGCGTGAACTATTTAGTGATGTTGGCTACCTATTGAACGAAGGCGGTTCTGCACGCGCTTTTGGCGATACAACAGCTGTGTTGGTTGAAGTCACCCAAAAGGTCCCCCTGTGGCTCAGAGTAACGGCACTCGGTACACCTGGACACGGTTCAGCGCCCCGCGTCGAGACGTCTGTTACTAAAATGGTGAGAGCGTTGAAACGGATTAGCGAAACAGAATTTCCGGTTAGGGTCCTCCAGCCCGTAGCGGATATGTTCGAGGGCATTGCACCTTTTCAAACCGGTGAAGATAAGGAGGTGTTCGCCTCTATTGGGCACACGCACCCGAGTAATGACTATCTTACTGGGTTAAAACTGCGCAATCCTGGCGCGCATGCGCTCCTTCGTAACACCTGTTCGATCACGCGGCTCGAAGGTAGCTCGAAGATAAATGTGATTCCCGCTGAGGTTCATGCCGAACTTGATTGCCGTCTCTTACCCGATCAAAACCCCGAGACCTTTCTCGCGGAGCTGCAGACGATCATCAATGATGGGGATATCAGTATTGACAAAATCATGGGTTTTACGCCAGCTGTCAGTAAAACGGCTACACCGTTATATAAAGCGATCCAAAAGGTTTCGCGCCATTACTATGATGCTGAAGTGATCCCGACAGTCTCCGGTGGTTTTACTGACAGTCATTTCTTTCGAGATATTGGAGTAACAAGCTATGGATATTCACCGTTCGCTTTTACCGTTGCCGAGTTTTCTGGTGTGCATGGTAATGATGAGCGGGTATCAGTTCGCAACATTGTGAACGGGGTGAAGATCTATTACGAATTGTTAGATGAATTCGCGACACGATAACCGAAGCAGCCGAAAGAGATTATTGCAGACATGAACAATGACTTAACCCCGGTCGTGCACGAGCTTGATTTTAGCCCATTACATCGTGCAATGACGAAGTACATCGATGACGAAATTCTGTCATGCATGACGACGTTGGTACTTCGAGGAACGGACGTCCTCGATTATAAGACGTATGGGTATATGGACCTCGAAACTCGTCAACCTTTGCGCACCGATGGTATTTTTCGCATGTACTCCAACACCAAGCTCGTGACGTCCGTCGCGTTGATGATGCTCTATGAACAAGGGCGATTTGATCTCAACGACGAACTTGCCAAGTACATGCCTGAGTGGGGTGACATGCAGGTTCTCAAATTGGGTGCCAAGAACGCAGCCGATGTCGAGGCGCCGACAGAGGCGATTCGGATCAGACACTTATTGAGTCATAGCGCGGGCTTGAGCTATGGATTCATAGAGCCTGAGTCGGTTATCGATCAAGCCTATCTATCCGGTGGCTTAAATGTTTTGTCAAACAGTAGCCTGACTCTGGAAGAATTTTGTGACAAAGCCGCAGCACTGCCGTTGGCCTACCAGCCGGGTAGTAGTTGGCGGTATTCCATCGCGACGGATGTGTGCGCTCGTCTGGTCGAAGTATTATCTGGTCAGACTTTTGATGCATTCTTGACGGCTCATATTTTCCAACCGTTGGGTATGGTGGACACGGATTTTTGGGTGCCACCTGAAAAGGCGAATCGTTTTACCACTATGTACGCGCCGGTGGATCTGCTGGATCCCATGAAGCCGGGTCTAAATAAGGCGGATGATGCACGAAGTGGTCAGTACAATACAAAACGCGCGTTTCTGAGTGGCGGTGGTGGGCTTGTCTCAACCATGAGTGACTACATGGCGTTTATACGGATGATTGTGAATGCGGGCGAGTGGCGAGGCACTCGGATTCTGCAATCCGCCACCTTAGAACTCATGCGAACCAATCAACTGGCGCGGGATGTTGGTGTGGCTTTTCCAATGTGGGCCATGCCGGACACGGCTTTTGGTCTTGGTTTTGCGCTCAAAACGCGGGTGGGGTCTGATGAGCCAGCTGCAGCAATTGACGAATACCACTGGGGTGGTATGGCTGGGACCCACAGTTGGATGGCGCCTAATGCTGGCATTACAGGCTTTTGTGGGACACAGAGAATGCCTGGCTTTTGGCATCCCTTCAGCCATGAGTTTAAAGCGCTGGCGTACCAGATCGCTAGTTAGGCTTGGCACCAAGCATCGACATTCTCGGGCTGGACCACGTGGTACTGCGCTCAGCAAACCCTGAGGCATTGGTGGCGTTCTACCGCAAGTTGTTTGGCTGTGAGCTTGAACGGGAGGTTGGCGGTTTTCTTTGGCAACTGAGAATTGGTGATAGCCTGTTAGACGTTATTAGGGGTGAGCGATCTGGCGCAAACATGGATCATTTCTGTATGCGTGTGGCAGATTACGATGAGCAAACGTTGCTAGAAATACTCTCGGCATCAGGTGTTGAAGGTCAGGCTGCTGGCGATCTCTATGGTGCTCAAGGGGTAGGGCCTTCGATCTACTTTGCTGATCCGGAAGGTAATCGTGTTGAGCTCAAGCGGTCGAAGTGATCAGCGCGCGGAGTCGATCTCCCATAGAAATAAGAGACGTTATGACAAGTACCCAAGCTAACAGTTGAATCGGGAGTGCGAGGAAACTCCAGTTCACAGCGTGTGCACCGATGACTGTACCGACCAGGACAAAATATGCTATCCCGTTAATCCGACCGATTTGGGAGGCACGTAATGCGCGACCGGCTAGGACTTGGGAGTCGAGCGTGTATTGGATGAATGCCAGGGCGATGAGCGGCGCCAACCAGGGGTTGATAAGACCCAACTCGGCCAAAACCCAGGTAGAGATCGAAACATAGGTCGCGTCAGTTGCATGGTCGAGCAATCCTCCCAACGACGAGGCTTGATCGAATGCTCGCGCCAACTTGCCATCGACTACGTCGGAAATCACAACGATTGTGAAAACAGTCGCTGCCAGCACCCAATCGGCATTTAGCATAGCGAGCGCAGTAGCGGGAATTAGAGTTAGCCGGAGCGAGGTAACCAGGTTCGCCCACGTAAACAACGGTGTCATGTCGGCTAACGTGGAGAGAGTCGGTATAAAGTGCCGCCATCGTCCATGAAGGTTTTACCTTGCTCACGCGCCATGTCGTACTTCTCTTGATAGCGTTGACCGATCCGGTTAATTAACCCAATCTCACTGATGGGGTAAGCTCGACCTCGATACAACTTGCCTGTGACGCTGATGACCACGTTGTTGTCTTCGGCAAGGTTCTTTGCCCAATTTGAAGTCGGATCGACAGCGGCAATGAAAAAGTCGTTGTCTAGAGATACACCCCATAGCGTTACTGAGTAAGACTCATTCGGATTTGTCTCTAAAAAAATATTGTCTTCACTATCGGTAAAGGTCCAATCTTGGGGCCAGCGTGATTCAATCCCATCCAATTTTCCCCCTGCAATGGGTCCAATAGGGCCGCTGCACGCGCACAGCAAGGAGGCTGTTATTGCCATGGTGATCGCATTGCGCATGCTTGGCCTTTCGAATAAGAATAAGGATGCCTATGCTAGCGCTGGCATCGAGAGGGTGCCAGTAAAGAGATGTAATGGTTGATAGAAAAAATAGAAAAATGAGGTCGATAATTGACTAGGAAATGGGTGGTAACGGGAGCGAACGGTAATTTAGGTAGACGATTGGTCGCGGAACTTGCCGCGATTGGGGAGGCTGAGGTTGTGGCCGTCGTGCGCAGTGAACATGCCGCATCTGCGATTGCGGCTCATGAGGCCGTGACGACGAAAGTGCTTAGTTATACAGACGTGGCAGCGTTGCGTGATGCTTGTATCGCGGCAGATTGTGTCGTTCACCTTGTTGGCATTATCAAGGAAGGCGGTGGAGCTACCTATTATGAAGCTCATGAAGGCAGTACGAGTGCCTTGTGCGAAGCTTTGAGAGACAGACCCGATGTGCACGTCTCCTATCTTTCCATCGTTGGAGCTGAACCGAATGCGAGCAATAGCTGCCTTGCCTCAAAAGGACGGGCTGAAAGAATATTGCACGAGGCGCCTAATCCGACCTGTACACTGAGAGTACCTATGGTGCTCGGTGAACGAGACTACGTGAGCCGTTCTCTACGCCAGCGGGTGCTCAAGGAGAAGGCAGTAGGTTTTCGCATGGAAAGTATAGAGCAGCCGATCTACGCGGGCGACGTTACCGCTGCCATCAAGGCGTGTGCTATAGGTAAAATTGATGCGGGTATTGATTTGGGCGGTCCTGAAGTGTTGTCGCGTGCTGAATTGAGTCGTCGTGCAGGGCAGGTGTTTGGTCGTGCAGTAACAGTCAGGTCTTTACCTATCGCCATGGGAAAATTGTTAGCTGTAGTGCTGCAGGCGCTATTGGCTAACCCGCCAATCACGCCCGCCATGCTCGAAATCTTAGATCATGACGACAACGTAGATAACGCACATGCGTTTGCCACTTTGGGTCTAACAGGGCTAACTGGTTTGGATGAGATGTTGCGATCCACTTTGGCCGGAGACGGTCTACCGTAAGGTTCGCGCAAGAAATGGTAAACTGCGGTCCATGCGGTAGTCGATGCCGCTATGGCTACCGTTAAATTCCTCATAGGTGTGTTTGATTCTCATTTTCTTCAATGTGGCGCTGAGCTGCCGGGAGCCAAAGTGGATGTGGTGTTGGTCGCGCCAACCGCAATCTATATAAATGCCCTTTAAGCTGGCTAGGTTCGATTTAGAGTTAGGCGCAAGATGCACCGGATCATGTCGCAGCCAACGGCGCCATCGACTATCTATAAGAGCCCCTGTGTTGAGATCATAAGGTAGGCGAAAACCCAGCGGTGCGCGTGGATCAGGATCATAAGTCGCGGCCATGCAGATCATCATTAAGATCGTGATGTCCGACCCGCTTGGCCGTTCGGTTTGCCAAACATAGTCTAAAAAGCGGGCTATACGACCGTCGTCGTGACCCGGTTTGGATTGCATGGTCTTTGGGGGTGTTGTTTGTTGTGCGTATTGCTGTAACCCAGAGAGGGCGATTGGCCATTCCGCTTGGTAGATGAAGTCAAAATAGGCATCGCCCGAGTGAGCGGCTATGGCGCCCCAGTACTTGGCGTATTTCATGCCGTGTATGAGTGCACCGTAACCGCCTGAGGACTTCCCGAAAACACCGCGATGATCACGATCTGGTTTTGTACGGAATTCTTTATCGATTGCGGGTACGAGCTCGCGTGTCAAAAAATCGGCATAACGCCCGACGGCGCTTGAATTAATGTATTGGTTGCCGCCGAGCGCGGTAAAGCAGTCAGGAAAGACCACGATGCAGGGTGGCATGTTGCGATTGTGGATCAGTCTGTCTAGGCGTTCAGGCACGCTTTCGTCAAAACTTCGCCAGCCAGTGTGAGAACCGCCAGAGCTTGTGTAGCCCACGAGATCGTATAAAACCGGGAACCTTCTTCCAACGGGTGCGGTGTCGTAGCTGGTTGGTAGGTAAACGTTGTGCGCGCGGCTGCTCGGATCACGCCAGGGGTTGTTCTTGAGGATACGAGATTCGTGTTGAAGCTGGACAATTGTCCCATCCAGGGTGTGCTGTTTTTTACGCGCCATGCGGGCTTGCCTTCAATTGTTTCGTATCTCTCGGCCAGAGCGTTCAGGGCGGCATTATCGCCCTAGAATTGGTCCGCAGCATACCGTAAAGCGCAGCTTGTCAATATTTTAGGCGTCAACAAGACGAACCGTGCACGGTTCACTAAACGGACTGCATCGATAAGGTAGCGTGTCCGAGCAGCAACCTATTGCGGAGAGAACGGACTTGAATCTGGAAACGAAGATTGAGACTGAGCCCACTGATGGCAATGGTGATACTGAAGATTTGCGCACTGAGGTGGCGAAGTGGCAGGGGCGGGTGCCTAAATTGACGAGTGCGCTTAGGGAAAGAACCGGTGAACTAGCGCGTGCGCGACGAAATTCGGCTGCTGAAACAGCAAAATAGATCTCGCAACGATTTTGCACTCCGTGCACGTGATGACCTGATTGCGGAACTGGAGTGCAAATCCAACGAACTGAGAAGCAAGCTTATATCGCTTGCTGGGGAAGCCCGAAGCATGGAGATTGCGTTAGGCGAAGCGCAAGGAGAAAGCGAGCATTGGAAATCAAAATGGCGAGGTGTGAGCGGATCGCTTGATGAACTGTCAGCGGAATGCTCCGAACAAGAATCTACGCACTACAGAGAGAGACAATCGTTTAAAAGTGAACGAGCAAGTTGGGACAAGGAACGGGCGCTACTTGTCTTCGACCCAAAAGAACGCCAGCGACTGACAGAAACGCTGCAGGCGTCTCGCAAGCGCAATGAGCAACTGGTCGAAACAACCGGAATGGCTAAGCTACAAATTGATGCGTTGGGTGAGGAACTAGCTAGCCTGGTCTCAAGAGCAGAGAACGCGGAAGCGTCCAGCCGTGGGTTTGCGGAGAAGTATGCACAAGCGGAAAGCGCATTAGAAAAGACGCTCAGTAAATTCGCACAGACGCTTGAGAATGAGCAGGAAACCAAGCTCACTGAGATGGGATCCCTACATGCTCAGGCGTTGCAGAAGAAAGAAGTACAGCTGAGTTTTGTTAAGACCCAAATAACCGAACTCAAGACAAAGCTTGCCGAGGTCGAAGGGCGGGCTCAACAGGCGTGTGATGAGCATGAAGCCACGCGCGCGGGCTAGAGCGGAGTCTTCAGAAAACGAAAGATGAGCGCGCGTCTGTGACGGCTGTAGTTGCGCGACTTGATGGGTGTTTAGCAGCAGCGATCAAAGGTCAAAAACGCGCTCAGCATGAGCGTGTAATTCAGACCCAAAGCATAGCGGCACTGGAAGAAGAGGTCGCGCGGTTGCAACTGAGTCGGGAGAAAAAAGCGCTGCAGGGTAAAGCGCTGCAGGCTGAATTGAGGAAGTTGCAGTCCACGCTGCATGAGCGTACTCAGCTTGTGCAAAACCTGTAAGAGCAGACAAAGCGTGTCGAACAACAGCGCCTGTATGAACTGGCAAAACGATTACGCGAAAATTTAGAGAATCGCATCTCAAGTGGCGATGCCAAATGGCTTGTGGAAGAGAAGGCGAAGCTTGCCGAGGAACATCAACGAAAATTAGATGCAGAGATCGCGACGTTGCACGAACAGCTATCGGTGCTGAACGCGCCACACGAAACTCAACGTGCCGAGCTGCGAGAGCGGTTCAAAAAAGAGAGCACTGAGAACGCGCGGGCCGCGGCAAAAGAAATCGAGCTGGGCCAACGTCGAGTCGCTGAATTAGAGGCAGAAGTCATATCTGCCGAAGCAGAATTTATCGCCTACAAAGCGGAATCGGTAGATGCTTTAGAAGTACAGGTGCTAACTGATCAAATGTGTGAACTAGAAAATAAGTTCCGCCAACGGAA
>JACLAC010007134.1_pt1 | contig 15003 bp, 8 predicted proteins | sample 8027881 | NCBI WGS metagenome assembly JACLAC01 (sample SAMN15725517, study PRJNA655200) | protist metagenome | isolation source: fluorescence activated cell sorting (FACS) single amplified genomes of... | place: Spain: Blaines Bay Microbial Observatory, Mediterranean Sea | collected 2016-01-19 | reverse complement strand
GTTTCCTAAGTCGGCGGAACCGAGCCGCCGAGTTTCTGAACTCGCCGGAACCGACCCGCCGAGTTTCCTAAGTCGGCGGAGCCGAGCCGCCGAGTTTCTTGACTCGGCGGAGGAACCGACCCGCCGAGTTTCCTAAGTCGGCGGAACCGAGCCGCCGAGTTTCTGAACTCGGCGGAACCGACCCGCCGAGTTTCCTAAGTCGGCGGAACCGACGTGTCCACCTCCACTTGGAAACCGTTTCGAGGGGGCGTGCTTACACAGTTTGCTTACAAGTTCGGGGGCGTGCTTACAATTTGCTTACAAGTTCGAGGAAATATCCCGAACAATGAAAGTTCATAGAAGTTCCTCCGTCGCCAGGGCAGGGACTCGTGGGACTGGACCACGTCCTGGATCCACCTTGGGGTCTGGAAGATTCATTGATACTGCAATAGTCTCCCCCTAATTCCGCTTTTCTTTCTTAAACTGAAACTTATACTATAGGTTAAGCAGACTTAAACTATGACTTGTACTATAAGTCAAGTAGTCTCAAACTATGACTTATACTATGAGTCAAGTAGTCTTAAACTAAACTAAAACTGAACTTAAACTAAACTTGAACTAGTAGCTGATCCGCGGAGGTGTTAGCTAAATCCTTATTAATAGACGGGCTATCTTGGATTAGTTTAAGTGTAGTTTAAGAATACTTGACTTATAGTACAAGTCATACTTTAGGACTACTTGAGTTATAGTACAAGTCATAGTTTAGGGTAAGACTACTTAACCTATAGTATAAGTCACAGTTCAAGACTACTTAATTTATAGTGTAAGTTTTAGTTTAAGAACATAAATCGGAATTAGGAAGTGATGATGAGCACTCGGCGCAGTATGAATGAATCTTGCCGACCTTGGGGCCTCGTCGAGCTCCTGTATATCTCCAAATAAACAATTACAATTTGTGTCTGGAATCTTCCAATTATTAAATGTTTCTGTATAACACGATTCATTTTTGTCCATTTGATATGTCATACCAACTCTCTCTTTCATTTTCTCTGATATTTTATCCATATTTATTGAACCGTCCTTATCACAAATAAAACCAAATGCTCTAAAAATATAAACAATGGTACAGGCTTTTCTATAAGTCATATTTGAACTCTACTTGTATTTTCAGTTATAATTAATTCCTTATCACTACTTTTTTGTGTCCTAAACAAGCAGCTAAAGTATTCATATCATATTCTGATATAAATTTACTTCCAGATGGATAACCTGTTCCTAGTTTAAATGGATTTACACAGAAGAAAATACAAATTCAGATAAAACAAACAAATTCAAACTCCTGCCCGAAGTCGAAGGGGTGGTGGCGCGGGTCGGCTTCGTGGACGAGGAGAATCGGCCTTGAGAACTTCCATTGGACTAGCTCATAGAATTCCAATCGCCGAACTTCCCAGCCGGATTTTCTAGAATTCCCAGCCCGTACGGGCGGAGGGACCACACAAAGGGCGGAGGGACCACACAAAGGGCGGAGGGAGATACACAGAGCGGAGGGACCACACAAAGGGCGGTGGGAGTTTGTCGCCGGACCATCGGCGGCCCCCTCCGCTTCTGCCCCGCCTCCGCCGGTCCTGCCGCAGTACACGAGGGAGGCGCCGAGGGACTCTACGGTTGCCGGGCTCGGCGACTACGTGCCGCTCGCGCCCAACCGTACCCCAGCGGAACCGGAGCCGGAGACGAGCATCTTCCCGAGCGAGGCGGTTCGGACGCACGCGAGCGCCGGCCTAAACCGGAGGGATCTTGACGCCGAGGCCGCGAGGATCTGCGCTGCGATTCAGGAGGAGGAGCAGCGGCTCGCCGACGCTGCTGAAGCGAGGCGGGTCGCTGCTGTCGAGGAGCAGCGGAGGAACGAGGAACTCGCCCGGCAGGCCGCAGAGCTCCGCCGCCGGGAAGAGATCCTGCTTGCCCGAGAGCGCCGTGAAAGGCTGGAGGCTGAGGAGCGGCGGGTCGCTCGGGAGAGGCAGGAGGCGCTTGCAGCCGCAGCAGCAGCGGCGCAGGCACAGCAGCAACAACTACTACAGCAACAACAACAGCAGCAAGCAGCAGCAGCAGCAGCTGCGGCGGCAGCGGCCGCGCAGCAGCAACACCAGACAGGTGGTGTTGGCGTCGGAGGAGGAGGAGCAGTCGCGCACGCCGTGAACACCCACCACGGAGGCCTCGTCACCGGCGGGGGACGGACGACGGTGACGGCGCAGGAGGCCGCCACTCTCGCTAACCGGAGCGTCGGCGCAGCCGCCGCCGGAGGCGTTGTCGTCCAGGCCGGGGAGGAGTTCATCTGCGCCGCCTACACCCCGAACGTAGCGGCTGGGCTTTGCTTCGGTACCTGGGCCGCTGTCGCCGACGGCAATCGTCAGCACGCCGGCTTCCGAGCAAAGCGCTTCGAGCCAGACGCAGCCGGGGAGTACGAGGCTCGTCTTTGGCTCGCCTCCTTTGGCAAGAGGGCCGGATCGCTTGCGGCGATCCGGTTCTATTGAGTCCCCCCCCCGCGGAGGGGCATGCACCCCGGCGCAGAGGCCGGGGAGGCGGAGAGCGAGGCACATTCTGCCAGGAGCCGCTCTCCGGGGGCACGTCGGAGGAGGCAGACGAGGACGCCTCCCCCGATCGGAAGACGCACCCCGAGTGGTGGGGTGTCGCCGGGCCGCCTGCGAGCCACTCTTCAGGCGCGGGGCGGCAGAGGAGGAGACCCGAGCAGCTCTCCGGGAGGGAGGGCGAGTCTCAGAGCGGAGGCCGGGCAGGCCGCTCTCGAGGCGGCTCTTCAGGGATCGGCGGCTTTAGCGGCATCTGCGCTTACGTCGTCGCCGGTCGCCACGGCGGGAGCCCTCGCCGCGGCGGGTCCCATCGCATCTCTCACCACCCGGGTGTTGGCCGGCGCTGGCGCTGCCTACCGCGCTACCGCGGGCAGGGGCGAGGAGGGGGCGGAGGCCGCCGTGTCTTCCGGGACGAATCCAGGATTCGAGTCGGCTGTCGAGGGAGGCCCGGGCTCGGATCAAGGACGGGGCCGCGGGGCGCGCGGCCGAGGCGGAGGAAGAGGCCGAGGAGGAGGCAGGGTCGGACGACCCCCGGGCGCTCGCGGCAGAGCTGGCGGCAGAGGAGGAGGTCGCGGCGCCCGGGCCACTGCCCCCGTCGACGAGATGGCCGCGGAAGCGACGCGGCTGGCGCAGGACCTGATCCGGCGTGCGCGCACGGAGCGAGAGTCCTACTTGGAGTACATGGCCGAGGAGGGGAGCGAAGCGGACTTGGAGATCTCCGCCGAGCGGCTGGCCGTTGGGGTCGCGGAGTCCGAATCCGCGTTGGCCGCCGGCGACCCGGATGGGGCGCTGCTGCTCATCAGCGGAGCGACGTCCCAACCGCTGTCTGCCTCCGGATCCACGGTCGAGAGCTACGTCTTCCTGGGGAGCAGCGGCAGTCAGCCCCGGCCTGGGTCCAGCGCCGGGGTGGACGACCCTGCGTTGCGCCTCGGCGTCGAGGAATCGGTGGCTATGGAGGCCGAGGAGCGGCGTCGAATGCGAACGGATCTGGACGATCAGGAGGCGCTCCGGATAGCGGTTCGAATTTCGGAGGAGGACGCTCGCGCGGCCGCTGCGGATCAAGTTACCCGCTCAGAAGCGGAGCTTGCCGTGCAGAGAGAAAGGTTGGCGCGGGTCAGAGCAGAGCTCGGCGCTGCCGGCCAGGTCGAAGCAGCAGCGGGCGAGTCGCTGGCCGAACGGCTGGAGGCACGGCAGCGGGCGGTCGACGAGGCTCGGGAAGAGGAGGTCGCGGAGCAGAGAGCGGAGCGCGCCGCCGAACTTGCCCTGCTCGACGAGACCGCCGCCGACGAGCGACGAGAAAAGGAGAGGATCGCGCAAGGAGAACGAGCGGCGATGAGGTGGAAGGAGCAGCAGGCCGAGGAGCGCGAGGCGAGGTTGAGGGACCAGCTGGCATCCGAGGAGAGGAAAGCGCGGGCGAGGGCCGCGGCGGCCGACGCCGAGACGGCGAGGCTCGAGGAGGAGGTTGCCACAGCCCGACGGAACCGCGAGGCCCGGGAGAGGCAGGCGTCGCTCGAGTTGGAGGCGAAGGAACAGGAGTCTCGAAGGATGCAGAGGGCCTTGGCCGCGCTGGAGGCGGAGCGAGTCGCCGACGCGGAGGCCGAGAAGCGACGGAAGGCTGCCCTCGCCAAGGCGAAGGAGGAGAACGAGCTCGCGGCACGGCGGTTGAAGCTCAAAGAACTCGAGCAGAAGTACCGGCCGGCCGTGGCGCCCGGAGGCCTGGGGGGAGGCCTGGAGCTCGGGCTAGGCGGGAAGCCCGGGCGAGTGTCGGAGCCCCCGATCCTCGGAGGAGGAGTCGCTGGCTCAGGCCCCATCCTCCTCACGGCCCCGATGCTCCGAGAGGCGCAAGCTGCTGGCCTCTCCGCGGAGCAGATCGAGAAGATGTCCGCTATCATGGCGAAGAAGCCACCGCGGATGGCGGACCCTCCGCGAACCGGGAGCACTCCCCCGGGCGGAGGAACCCCCGCGCGGGGAAGGACGTTGGGGGTCGATGGATCTGGCACCCGTCGCGAAGAGGGGGAAGGGGAAGGAGGCGGCGGGTCGGACGACGAGAGGAGGCGACCATGGAGGAGGAGGTCGGTTGGCTTCGAGGACTCCGGCGACGAGACTCCGGAGGAGGGGGAGGCTCGGTCGAGGAGGCCAGGGAGGAGGAGCCGGTCTCTGGAGCGCGAGGGGCTGATGGAGATTGCCTCCTCAGTCAAGACGCTCGCCGAGAGCTTGGTGGAGGGGCAACGCCGAGATCCAGTGAGAGAAGTGCTCGACGGGACCGCGGTCCCGGGGCCAGGAGGGGGAATGAGCGGGACGAGACAGGGGCTCTTCACAAAGAGTATATTAGCCCGTCATGTGAAGGACCAGCCCCGTACGATCTGGACAGGGATGGAAGATCGCCTTTACGAGCGCTTCCGAAAACCCCGGACGTACGGGACGGGTCCCCTGATGTACAAGTGGGAAGAAACGCTTCGGTACGGCGGCCTGTCCGGCGATCTTCCTCTTTGGGCGCATTCAGAGACGGAGCAGTATATCGTGGCCCGGGAGTGCTACGATCGCCTGTCCGAGGAGGAGAAGAAACATGTGGATCCGCTCCTCGCGCAGAAATCCCTCATCCTACAAGCGCTCGAACAGACGTCGATGGATGGGGGCCGGTGGGATTTGTCATGGCACATGACTCTCCTGCCACCGGCCCCCGGCGAGATCTACTGGCGGCGTTCGAGGCCGCGGCAGGAGGACCCGGAAGTACTAGCCTGGTCGGCGGACCCCAGATGGGGAGCCGCTCTTCTGTCGTATTTGGGGGACGTGGAAACGCAACAGAACAGGCGATCCCGTCTCCGCGCCGGGGCCTCGACAACCGGGGACGGAGCGCAACCAGGTTCGGGAGCAGGAGACGGCGCGGGTCCCCGGCGTCGGAAGAGGCTCCCGTACAAGGAGTGGATCGCGCTCCAGGAGAAGAAGGCGCGCGACAAGGGGGGTCACGGCAACAGCAGCAGCAGCAGCAGCAGCAGCAGTACCTCCCGCGGTTAGATAATGTTACTACGAATGGGTTTGTTTTCCAGGACGCCTCAGGTATCCCTGCGGGCGTACCCCGCTGCTCGGAGGCTCCGGCCGCCGAGCTTATGCGGGGCCTTATTGCTAATATTGATGTCACGTGTGCTAGCAGTATCCCTCGGGTCCCGGACTATAATAATGATGTGAGAGACCAGCTGCCGGGCGCGCGTGTGCGCCCGTTTCCGCGGCCTGGTCTATCCGTACACCCGGAGGGCCTCCTCTACCCCCCTCCTGTCGCCCCCCAGAGCTCAGAGCAGTCGAAGGAGACTCCGATGGAAGACGTTCTTCCGGAGTTCATGGGGGCGACGTCGCATAGCTTTTCGGGAGTGGCACATTCTCTGTGTCGTATTATATATAAAGATGTCCGGGGCCCGCTGGCTTCCTTTCTGCGTTCCTCGCGGTCTGAGTACGGCTCGGAGGGGCGTCCCTCGCCCACGCGTGGTCCGAAGCCTGGCGTTGTTGTCGATGATGTAAACGTTCCTGTCGAAGCGGTCGGTCCCTCCCCCCGTGACGGGGGTGCCGGTTCCTTTGAGGGCGCCACAGGAGAGTCGTTGTTCCCTTGCCCCCCCCCGTTCGCGTGGCCTCGTGAATACAGTGAGGACGCACGGTCAGCCGTTGTCGTAGGCGTGCACCTGTGGCTGAATCTAATCGTGGTGTGTCTCTCTTTCATCGAGCTGCGGTGGCCGCGGCAAGCGCCTCCAGGGGCGCGCCGTGGCGACGGTCTCTCCCCTCGGCAAGCGAGAATGATCGAGCGCTTCCTTCGCCTCTTGGAACCGTGGTCCGGCGTCAGCACTTCGCTGGCGCCGGACATCCTTGGTAGGATAACGGACAAATTTACCAAAGTTCATCAATTTTTCGAGCTCCTGGTCCCATGGGCCACGGGCCTTAGGCGCGCTCTGGACCCGTACGTCAGGCATGTCGCGCGTCTGCCGTCAGCACTCAGCAGTGCCTTCACGGAGCTCAAATCCCTGCGCATGAAAAATATTACCGCGTCCCGGATCAGGTTTAAGAAGGGCCTTGCCCGATTCTGGCCCGGCGCGTTTCTCTGTCGTTCCTCCCAAGCGGGGTATCAGGAGCCTGGTACCTTGCGCCCCGTGGACGTGCCTCCCGTCAAGGCGTGCGGCGATTTTTGCACCCCGGAGGAGCGGCTCCTGCTGTTCCGGCTGATGGATGACGCTGACCTGTTCGCTCTTGCTCCCTCCGTCTTGTGCCCGCGGGATTGCCGCGCGGGCCTGGGCGGGGCGGGCAAGGATGCCGTGCGGGATCGGTTGATTCTCATGCGTAAGCCCGAGAACGGTCAGGGGTCTCCGCTTCCGGTCCGGTATTCGAAGATGGTGCCGCATGCCGCGCTGATGTGCGAGCTGGATCTTTCCGGGGGGCGAGTGGGACTCGTGTCTGGGGAAGATTTGTGCGATTTCTTTTATTCTTTCCTCGTCACAATCTCCCGGGCCCTTCGCAACGCCGTGAAGGGGGATTATTGTCTCAGTTTCTTCACGGACTTCAAGGCCTATCATAAATTCCGTCAGTATTTTGGGGAGGACTTCCCCTTGAAGGGGTTAGTCTGCGGTTTGTTAGATACCATGGGCCAGGGCGACGGCTCTTCCCCGGACTTCGCGCAGGAGTCCCACCTTGAGCTCGGGCTGAGTGCTGACGGCATGCGTGTGCACTGGTTGTTGAGATGGCGCGAGCCTATCCCCCGCGGGCCCTTTACTCAGGGCCTGATGACAGACGACCACGTAGGGATTCTTGTCGTTGAGGGCAGCGTCGCCGCGGAGTTTGAGGCGGATAAATCCGGCGAGGTCTGCCCGCATGACGACGTGCGCTCGTTTGATGCGATGCTGGGGGGGTACGCCCGAAACCATCTCATGGCGCATAAGACGAAACGCTTTCGGCGAGAACGGGAGCGAATTTTCTGGGGCGGCCTGTTCGATGGCCGGCGGCGCCTCAGCTGCGCGCCGCGTGAGCGCACTCTGTCTCAGATACTACTGACTATGTGTTTGGTTCGCCTGGGGGTTGCCCCCCTGATTCTTATCCAGATGGTAGTCGGAGGGTGGATCTTCATTGCCATGTTCCGACGGGCGTTCTTCTGTCTTTTGTTCAAGGTGTTCCAGGAGATGGCTGACCTGGACGTCGGCGCCCTCCTCGTTCTAACTGTCGTTTCAAAAACCGAGTTAATTTTGTACTGCGTCCTGGCGCCTCTCATGGTCTCGGACTTGGGGGTGTCTCCGTCTCCCTTCGGTCTCTGTAGTGACGCGTCCGAGTTCTGCGCGGGTGGCACCCGCACCAAGAGTTGGTGCCCTCGTGTCATCAGGGAACTCTATAGGCACCGGGAGAGACGCGGGTGGTGGGCTCCGCTCACCAGCCGCCTCAGGGAGTTTCTCAGGAGTAGTGGACTCGTCGTGTCTGACCCCGATTCCGGGGCCGACCTCGACCCTTCGATCCCTCCCCGTGAGAAGCCGTGGTGGGGGGTCCGTGTCTGGTTAGTAGATCTGGTGCGGAGTGCCTCCTGGCAGGTAATATATTCTGTACTTTTCCGCCAGCGAGGGCACATCAACATTCAAGAGACGCGCAGTTACCGTATGTTGGTCAGGTATGCTGCGACGTGGTGTGCCGACTCGCGTGTTCCTTTTATCCTCGACTCTAGGGTACTCATCGGGGGCGTTGGCAAGGGCAGGTCCTCCGCGGAGGCTCTGGATGAGGAGCACCAGCGTTCGCTTCCCTCGATAGTAGGCGGAGGAGTGTACGTCGCTGCCCTGCACGTCCCATCGGGGGACAACTCCGCGGACGCACCTTCGAGGCGAAGGCCCCTCGTGTGGAACAGTGAGCCGCGTCCTGCGTGGCTTCACTTTGTCGAGGCGGGTTTCCCGCACCGCTTTGACATGGAGGTGGACGTCGACTCTCTTCCTGAGGGTGTGCGGGGGTGGGGGAGAATCGCGCTCCGTCTGTTGCCTGCGCTGTTGGGGGGTGGGGCTCCGTGGCCTCCCGTGTCCGCGCAGCCTCCCGTGTGTGTGAGTGATCGTGATGAATTTTATATTATGTGGCGTGCCCTCAGAGACGAGCCCCCTGACGTTGACGCGAAAGTCCGCTCTCGTGGACAGTTCTTCCCGGCTGCGTCCGGCGCTGCACTCGCCTCCTTTCCCGCGGGCCCTTGTGTCCCCGACGATGGCGATGTCTTCCATGATAGAGCCGACACCCCGTGTGCCGATCTCGCCCCCGTCTCGCCCGCTGCTCTGAGCGTGCAGCCCCGTCGTCGTGACCGCTTGACTGTCTCTGAGTTAGGGCCGGCCTCCCGTCTCCTTAGGACCGCCCACAGGTTCGGGGGTATGCTGCGCCCTCTCCCGGCCCTGGAAATTCCGAGTAACCTCTGCTCCCCGGAAGAGTGCGCGAAGTGGGTAGACTCGTATCAGCCGTCTATGGAGCGCAACGATGTCGCCTTGTTGATGAAAGTATTCGTAAGTCGCACGTGGGGAACGTGGTATCGTCTTAAGAGCGGCGCGCGGCCTGCGGCCAACCCTTGGGGGAGGTGGGAGGTCCCGAACCTGCAGAGGGACAACGCGGATGCGCTGTGCTCTCTCCTACTTCTCCTCGACATGTTGACGCGGAATCAAGACGTGATCGTAGTCGCCCCCGTCGGGCTCTCCCTCTGGAAGGTCCCAGAGGCTGACGCGCTTCTAAATCATCCGTCAATGTGGTGGGGCTTCACGTGTGCCTGCGCGCATTCTTCTCCCGACGACCCAGCTTCGTGTGCGCGGACTCTGGTCGGAGGCAGCTTTCCGAGGATTCGGATGGCGTGGAAGAAATGCCGACGACGGGTCAAGGCCGGAACCCCCGTCGCACCCGTGCTTAGCCGGGAGCGCGGATCGCGCGCGGGAGGGGTGCCCTTCGCCCTAGCTGAACGTGCCCTCCGCGGGTACTCCTTGGACCGTTCTGTCCCTCGTGCCGGGGGCGCGGTGCCTGCTAAGGACTCAGCCCAAGGGAAGACTTCCCGTGCTTGTGAAGATGGTGATGGCCCACCCCGCGGGCGTCCCAGGACGAGAGGGGAGTTCCCCCTGCGGCGTCCCCTCTCTACTACTGAAGCGTTGAAGCGCAGGTCGGCGTTCATCGCGTTCAACTCCTGGCTTCTCATCGCCCTCGGGTTTGGTACGGAGATGGTCCCGTTGATTCCCTCGTTTATAGGAGCGATTTTAGCGGTGTATGGCAAGCAGCTCTTCGAGAAGGAATCATCTATCAGTGTGTTCGTCCAGACCATCCTCTCCGTCCAGGACCAGTACAGGTATCTCCGGGGATATTTCACCCCCGCGTGGGACGCTGTAAGGGTGTGGAGCGACATCGAACCTACTATACTTACTACGCCGATGCCGCATATAGTATTACGTGCGGCGATCGTTACTGCGTGGTCGTGGGGCTGGCGTACCTTTGCTAGATACTTGGCGCACGCGTTTTACGCGATGCACCGAGGGATCGAACTTCGCAATCTGTTGAGGGAGGATTGCGTCGCGCCCTCTGACGCCCTGCTGGACGAGTGCGATCGTCGAGTCCTCTACGCCCGAGTGGTTCGTCCGAAGAACGCTTGGGTTGGTCCCAAGACTCAGCATGCCTCTCTCGAGGTCGTGGGCGTAGTAGAGTTTGTTTCGGGAGGCCTGCGTGGCCTCTGGCCTAAGGATCATGTCTACCCGTTCTCCCAGGCACAGACGGCGGCGCGGTTCAATAAGATAATGACTGCACTCGAGATCCCTGAAGGCAGCCTCACCTCACGGTCCTTGCGGGGGGGGGGGTACGTGCTGGTATTTCGAGAAGACTCAGTCGTTTCCCTTGGTCCTGTGGAAGGGACGGTGGACCAATGAGAAGTCTCTTGCTTTCTACCTTCAGGAAGCCCTTGTGCAGAAGTTCCTGAATAAGCTCCCGTCGCACGTCCGCGAGAACCTTCGCACCCTTGCCAGTGCCTCCGGGCACGTCATGCTGGCTGGTGCCTGAATGATCCTTGGCGTTTTTGTGTGTGTGTTTGTGTCTCGTACGTACTCGCCTTTCTCGACTCGCCCGCTCCGCGGCTTCGCGCCGTGTCGAGCCGCCCTCCTGCGTCGCTGCGGCACCCTCCTCCTTCCCCTTTTCTACCCCCTAAGGTGGTGGTGGTAGTTAGGCTCTCTACGGTTGTGTCTATCAAGCTTGCTTGTGTGACGAGAGTAGGTTCTTCTTCCCGGACCTGGAGTGAGTTCCGTGTCTGCCGGTGCACGTCCGCTTGGTCGCTGGGCTTCCGTGGCTCTCCTTGCACCTCGCTTTGTGACTGCTGGTCGTGTACGACGGGTTCCTCGGCTACGCCGCTTGGCTCCTCAAAGCCAGATAAAACAAAGATGAATATGCACATGGCCAAACCCCGCGAAAGAGCGCTCCGAGGATATTGTCCTGCCTTTCCCGCATGTTCTCGTCCGTCCGTAGCGCTTTCTGCTCAAGTACTTTGCTCTGAACAGAAGACGAAATAAGATAAGGGTAAGAAGGGCCTGCTGCTGGGTCAGGGGGTAGGAAGGGCCTGCTGCGCTGTAATAGTGTAGTGTCCAGCCCTCCTCCTAAGTTTCCGGAGTCCCAAGTTTTCCGGAGTGCTGCTGAGGCATTGCTGCGCCGCCGCGGTCTCATCCCGGCACTCATCAACAGACCCGGGGGCGGCGGTTGCTTGGTCACTGACCTGCAGTACTGCTGTAGCCGAGTTGATTGCTCTGCTGGCGGGCCGCCGCCGCGAGTTTGGTGCCGCAAGTAAGCAAACAAGCCAAGCCAAGCCAAGCCAAGCCAAGCCAAGCCAAGCCAAGCCAAGCCAAGCATATCGACGAGGACCAGTTCGGCCGCGGTGCTGCGCCGGGGGAACACCCAGAGCCTGAAGCCCTCCAGCTCCTTGAACTTCGCGGACTACGATCGTCCCGCGGGCTCGGGCTCCTCGCCCTCCCGTGACCCGCTGGAGATGAGCGGCTCCTCCTTCGGCATGTCGAGCCCGAGGGGAGTTGGAGGTCTGCAGCATGCAGGGAGCATGTTCGCCGGTGGGCCTCCCGGAGGCAGGCACCGGATCTTCACCTGGGTGCCCACGGAGATCGGGGACGAGAACCGGGAGATCTCGGCGGACGAGATCGTGGACGAGCACAAGGTGCCCCAGCGGGTCCTGCTCAGCTACATCAAGAGCAAGATCGAGGAGGAGGATGCCTTCAAGAGTCTGCCCTTCGCCCTCTTGCTGGTGGTGGTCTTCGCCCTCTCCTTCCTCTACCACGACAGCGCGAAGGTCGTGAAGGACCTGGAGGAGGCCATCACGGTGGACATGAGCGAGAACGCGGTCTTCGGCTACTCCGCCCCCTTCTCGATGGCGCACAAGGACGTGCACGATGTCGACACCTTCGCCGACTTCTTCTCCTGGCTGCGCGTCGGGGTGCTGCCCTTGCTCTTCTTCGAGAGCCGCGCCTTCTCCGAGCTGATCCCGGGCCGGGGGGACCCGGACTTCGCCTGGGAGGACGAGACGATCCCCATGAAAGACCGCCCCTTCTACCTGAACTTCAACCGGATCCTGGGAGGCGTGCAGCTGCAGCAGGTGGCGGCTCCCGCGGTGGACTGCCTCAACCCGGACGCGGCGGGGCTGTACAAGAAGCAGTGCTGGGATGCCAGACAAGTGATCGCGCACATCGACCTCTCCCTCCAGCCCGGGGAGGTCGACGTGATGACCAACCGGCCCGACTACGACGAGTCCAAGACGGTGTGGTTTCTGAAACAAGAGAGCGAGATCACCGCGGAGCGGAGGATGAAGGAGCTGGAGCGCAAGGGCTGGCTGCAGGAGGACGTGGTGCAGGTCTCGGTGGACTTCATGACCTACAACGCGCACTTCGACCTCCTCACCCTGAGCGGGATCCACTTCTTCTTCTCCCGGAGCGGGCACATTTGGAAGAAGCTCATCCACGAGAGCATGTTCCTCCAGTCCTACGCCGACCCCTTCCCGATGATCCTCTGGGACGGGATCTTCATCCTCCAGATCCTCTGGATGTTCTTCACCGAGGTGATCTCGGTGCTCCGGGACCGGGCGGAGGACGGGGGCGCCCTGCCGGCCCTGCGGAAGTACCTGCCGGCCCTGCGGAAGTGCCGGCCCAGCGGCTTCTGGATCTTCGTGGACTGGCTCAGCATCTTCTTCGCCTTCGTGCTCATGGCCTTCTTCGTGATCTACGCCGGCGAGGTCCAGGACGTGAAGGAGCGGGCCCTGGCGCTCACCGGCATGGAGGCCAGCGAGGACCTCGGCGCGCTCACCAAGGCCAGCGAGGACCTCTTCGGGCGCTTCCGGGAGGTCTCCTCCTGGGCCTTCCTGCTGCGCACCATGGGCACCCTGTACCCCCTGGTGCTGATGCTGCGGCTCTTCAAGGCCTTCGACGCCCAGCCGCGCCTGGCCCTGGTGACGCGCACCCTGGAGGCCGCCGCCGTGGACATCGCCCACTTCGGGGTGGCCTTCTTCGCGATCTTCAGCACCTACGCGGTCATGGGCACCGCCCTCTTCGGCCGGGAGGTGTCGGAGTTCTGCACCTTCGCCCGGGCCCTGGACACCTGCTTCCACATCATGATGGGGGACTTCGATGCGGATGGGCTGCGCGAGACGGGGCGCTTCATGGCGGGCGTCTGGTTCTGGACCTTCGAGATCCTGATCCTGCTGATCATGTTGAACATGCTCCTGGCCGTCATCATGGACACCTACTCCGAGGTGAAGGGCACGATGGCGCTGTCCGACACGCTCTTCTTCCAGGCCTACGACATGTACCGGCGCGGCCGGGACCGCTGGCGGGGCCTGCGGGTCTCCATCGACCACGTCATGCAGAGCTACGAGCAGAAGGACGGGAAGCGGGCCTGCCTGGAGTCCGACGAGCTCGTCTCCACGCAGGACTTCGTGGCCGCTGTCAAAGGGATCACGGAGGTCCAGGCGCGGCGCCTGCTGATGAAGAGCGTGGACTCCTGGAAGCAGAGCAACGACGAGGGGATCTCGATGTCGGAGGCCATGCCCATGATCGCCCAGATCAACATGCGCCTCGCGAGCTTCATCGAGTACTCCACGTCCACCGCGTCCCCCCAGAACACCGCCGAGCGCCGGCGCCGCGGGTCCAGTGAACAAGGGCAGCTGCAGCACGCCGTGGGGGCGGCAGGAGAGGCCAACGTCCTCTTCGGCACGGGTTGCCGCGCGGTTCCGGAGTCGCCTGACACCGGGGCGGGGGAGATCGTCCGGCCGATACGCGCCCTGGAAGTCGGGGTTTCGGGGGAGCGGATGGCGGGCATCATTGTCGATGAGCAGACGCCGAGGGATCTGGCTGGGGTCTACTCCGCGGAGGAGCTCCTGCGCGCCGCGGCGGCCCGGATGGAGCGGGATGTCAGCGAGCTCTCGCTGCCGCGCGGCATGGGGCGCCACATGGTGGCCCAGGAGCTGGCCACGGCCAGCTCCTGGGCCAAGATCTTGCAGGACGCGAACTCCCGGACTCCGAGATGATGAGAGGTTATGTGGTTCCAGATGGAGGCGAACTATTGTTGGGCGTCGGTTCTTTAAAAAAGATGAGACTTTGGCTCTTGCCTTGATTCGGCCGCCGCCTCGGGTCAAGATAAATTGTAAAAATGCGAGAGGAGTACGGGGTGAGAAGGAGGAGGATGAGGAAGTGCGCGTCAAGGTATGCGGAGAAAAGGACGCGGTGGGAGGTGCGCGATACGTGCGTGCGAACACGGCGATTGCGGCCAGGGTTGACAATGGTTCGACGTTTGCCGGGATCCGCGGTTGGCTCTCGTCTGGACATCCATATATCCTTGGGGTCTGTGATTCGAATTCCGAGTACGGGCGTCGGCGACTACTACTGCTCTGAGACAACTTCAGGGCAGTGTTTTCCGGCCGGCCTCTCCCGCATTGGGTTTCTGTTGTGTGGGAAGGGATGTGTTGGGCCAAGCGTACGCGCACAGTGATCATGGCTTCACGGAGACACAAGTGGAAATATTTACCATCAGCCGCGATTACCATGAGTGCGCCTTAGAATGGGAAAGATGGGATTTCGGCCTACTTTTGTTTGGGCTGCAGCTTCGGAACAGTTTTCGCGTGAGGGGACAGGCCACTGATGCTGTTACGATGATCATTCCGTCCTTCTCTCATCATTGTCGTATGTATCTGTTATCGTGTTTCCTCCAGGACCCCTATCTTTTTTTTTTTGCGCAAGTGACGGTGTGGCTAGCGATGTTGGGCCACGCCTTCACTTGGCGTATCTTCTCCCAACTGCTGGACTCCCAGTGCCGGCAACCTCTCCAGAGTTCGTGCGGCCCTGTCCTTCTTTGTGCAATTGGCGGGATGGCTAGCAGTGTGGAGCCACAACCTTCCTTGAGCACACTGCACACCGCGTGCTTTAGACAGGGTAGACCGCCTTCAGCC
>JACLAC010006140.1_pt1 | contig 15003 bp, 18 predicted proteins | sample 8027881 | NCBI WGS metagenome assembly JACLAC01 (sample SAMN15725517, study PRJNA655200) | protist metagenome | isolation source: fluorescence activated cell sorting (FACS) single amplified genomes of... | place: Spain: Blaines Bay Microbial Observatory, Mediterranean Sea | collected 2016-01-19 | reverse complement strand
CGATCAGAAAGTAATGTGCATGATACTGCTGCAGAAACAGGAATAACACGTGACATTATAAGCTGTTCAATCATAATTGTTTGGTTTGATTTGATAAGGGATGAAATCAAAACGGCAATGATGAGATCGGAAGCAGTCAATTTAGAATGAACCAACGATCGGATAAGCAACAGAACAACTTCAGATAATCTCCGATGTGTGATTAATCGCTCAGCTAACAGAGGCTTTTCAAAATTCATTAAAATTACCACTTCAACCACCCTTACCAACTTCCCTCAAGTTTTGATCCTTTTTACATATATTGATGAAAATATTCCTGAAAAATATGCAAAGCCATTTCATTTTGATTGATCACGACTTCAACATCAGATGATGATTTAATATTTTGAACAAGCTGATCAAATAGTCTTGCAAGACGTTCTGCTGGAACTGGAGTTTCTCCTGCAATCACATTTCGAAATAAAGTGAAGATAACTGATTTATTAAATCGTCTTCGCATGATAAATCGCAAACAAAGTTCTTCATTTGGAAATAATTCTGGCATTTTATCTTTTCGATATTTCAATAATTCAAGCCCCTGTTCAAAAGCATGAAAATGTTTTTTTTCATGTGATGGTCTATGACATAGACTCTATGTATCATTGGTCGTGGATCCTATGAATCTCCTGTAAAAATATGTCTTTTAATCATTGAAACAGTTCCTAATCTGAGTTCAATGTCCCACAATTTTCCTTGTCGGGGATCAATAACCAGATTTGGTTGAAAGAAACTGATTTGAGCCATGTACAGATTCTGTTCATAGTTGCTTGATCTGATTGGATAATTGTCAATGACAGCTGCATAACCTTTTATACTTTGATTCAGTCCAGATATTGAAGGACCATGTTCGGAGGGGACACTTTTGATATCAAATATTGCTGTATTCTGAAAAAAAGGTTCAAATCCCGGTTCAAAGAAAAAATGGTTCAAATCCAGCCATAATCAGAGAGCTGGATTGTTTATTTCTCTTTGAGACGAGTACCCCTTTATTTCCTACCTTTGAATTCATAAAATGAACCATGACAAGATTATCTACAGTATTAACAGCGTATGCTTCACCAGGTTTACCAAGAATAAAAAAAGCATCTTCCACTTGAACTTTTTCCGACTTTGAAGTATTGTATAAAATCAATCGATCTTCGTTATTACAACAAAACAAATGACAAATGTAACAAATACCATAAAGTTTGAATATCCAAACAGTTTTTTCTTTGACAGAAATACCCCTTGGAATTTCAATTTTCTGAAGCTTATTCAATTGATTGTGATCGTAGCTGAAAAGATGAAGAATATTGTCGGACGGGGATGAAGAAATAACAAATGTATTTGTAACACTTTTATCGACTCAAAATTAAAACGTATCAAAACTGTTACGTAATACCAAAAATGTTACATATTACCAAACCCTTTATGAAGCGAATATCAAACACTTTAAAATTCTTTGAAAAGTCGATTCCTTGAGTATTTGCACCAGTAAACAGTTATATCTTGCTTTGCTAATAGCTTTGACTTGACTGAATCCTTGAATATTTGATAGATTTCGATATTTTTCGTCGTAAGAATTCCCAATTTGTTATCTTTCAACCAATAAAACGAATGAATCTGGCATTTACTGGATGGCGTTATCAACATGTCACTAAATTGCGTAGGTTGACTCAAGTATTATGCGTTTATGCTGCTGAATATTACCGTAAACCAGTCTTGTTATCGCTGAAGAATATGTCGATGGATAATTGTGATCTTTGAACAGAAAGAAATTGATTATTCAAAGAGCATTTGATGGTAAATATGGGTCCTCCAGATTTCAGTTCGTACTGCCTCTCTGAAAATAAATTGTTCACATATTTGAGACGGGTTAGACTTTACCTTTGGCGTCGCGTTTGGTCTGTATCGATATCCTGGTTTCGTTATGAACAGAGATAACTTGTTCGTTGTTTTCATCAAAGAATACTGCATTTTCAATGGATGCGGGGGCGAATTGCGTAGGCCGAATCGAAAGCTCCAAAAAGAATGACTCACTGGGAGTCGTGCTCATTCTAGAAAAAAATATATATTTGCATTTGAAAGGATTCCTAATCAATCTTTAGTTTAATGAGTGATTGAAGGGCTACCCGCGCGGCATCTTCAGCAGCTAAAAATGGTGATTCACCGACAGATTTAGAAATAAACGTTTTGTTTTGGTCAAATAGCGCCACCACATACGTTGGCAACGCTGAATTTTGTCCAATTGACTTCACCAATCTAGGTTCCACATCTAAAAAATAATCACTTTTCACTCGATCGGTCTCAAAATCTAACCTCCAATGATTTCATTCAAACAAGCCATTGGATTAGTCCAGCCGCGAGGCCAGCAAGATATTAAATTATGAGATGATACGATTTCGGCTGTAAATAAATCACCAATTATTGGAAAAGCAGACTTGGGTTTAATTTCTTCCATAACTTCGATAAATAAACTTAAAAGGATTTGGTTTTAAAATATCTTAAGGAGCCTTCCGAGGTAGGCAAAATAAAAACTCGACTAAAAAATTAGAAAAATCCTATCCTAAATTGCGTCGCGATTTCTTCCGATGAAGGATTTTTTCTTTGCATTAAATCAATGAATCCAATAGACTTTGCTATTTTAGCAATATTTTCATCTTCTAATAAACTTTCTTTTATTTCCATAATAACATGTTCTGGCGCTTCCAAAATAATATTTAAAACTTCTTCGATTAATTTTTCAATTTCTGTTGCTTCTTCCCTTTCCAAATCACGTGATAAGATAATTTGTTTGAGATCAGAAATGGGAAAGGTCTCATGACAGATTCCCAATCTTGAACTAAATGCTTTTATTTCTGCATCAATATTCCAATCGAACTGTTCCCATCGTTCTAGAGGATTTTCCAAAATGGATTTCTGTTTCAAATATTCCAAATGTTCCAAGCTAACGCCCTGTTTTGTTAGAGCTTTATGGCCAAATTTTCTGAATATTTAGGTAAATATTAATTTTCTATGTTTTGTACTAACGGATGATCCTCAATCGGGACTTTATCGACGAGATAAGCACTCTTTTTTGAATGATGTTGATAAAATGATGACCATCTTCTTAATGGGAACCGATTCATTCTAAAAAACCATTTGATATTTTAAGGGAAGTTGCCGCGGATGAGGCACCCCTACTGAAAAAATTTTCGTCGAAAGTGCAAGGGAAAATTTTTCCCTTTTCATACTTGACGATTTCAAACTTCAGTATGTTATCAGCGGGATGACAAGTTTTCAGAGCCCGGACATTTACCAGTTCCGAGGAAACCGAGATTGAAATTTTAAATTCTCTCAGCTACGGCAACTATCCTTAAGGATCCCTCTGATCATAGGCAAAATGGCTCGGTTCAAAAAAAGAGAAAAAATTCAATTTTAATATTTAATTGTGGTTTAATCACGAGCAGTTAATATGTGCGATAATCCGATTTCAATTATTCTTTCCTTCAGTTTTCTTCCCATCCGATTCGCCTTTCGATTTCAAATCTTCAACAAATTCATTTTCCTCACTAGAGGCAGCAGTTCGATCAGCTTTAATATCAAATATAATTGCATCTTTTGCATTATTTATCTTTGCAATAAGATAAGGTGAAGGATGTTTCGACTTTTCATTCATTTCGACTAATTTTTCATATTTTTCGACTACGGCATCCTCAGTTAAGATTTCAATTGTTTCTAGATCAAGAACTTTTTTGGCTTCGTGAACTCCCATTTGACGATTAACAGTTTGCCAAATACTTTTTTGATTTTCTTTTGCTTGTTCCCGTTGATTAGCTTCGGCAGCAGCTGCACGCTCCTTGTTCTGTTGAAGTGTTTTTGAAACTGCTTCTGTCAAGGCTTTTCCTCCAATTTTAGCAGATTTAAAACCGATAGTTGCCAAACGTTTTATTAAATTACTCATTCTTCAATAAATAGATATTATTATTAAGGTTACCATCCTCAGCGAAATTTGTTGACTCTTGTACCTGTAGCGAAGTTATAAAAATGAACGAAATAATGAACTTGAATAACATTTATTGAGACTTAAGGATAGCCTACCCATAATGAAATTGGACAAAACAGACTTATGCAGCCCTCTTGTGACCGCATTTGAGCTTCCTGACCATTTTTGGTCGGACAGGGATACTATGACGTCATCGGTAAAAATTTTCAAAATTTTGATTTTTCAATGAATTCGCTCTCTGGATGAAAATGTTCGGCCGAAATCATTTTTATAATGATTTTGAGTTGATTTACTTCAATTTGATATATCACGCGATAATTTCTAATATCCGGGGTCAAAATTGGTCATTTTGACCACTTAAATCGAAAAATGATGTAACTTCCGGTAGGATAGTTCGATTTTAATGAAAAATATATTTTTGGAATCCATGGACCAAGACCTTTCAAATGAGGTACATAACTTACTAAGTATTTGATGATTTCGAAATTAGTAACTATAGTGGTATGATACTGGAAAATGTTTCTGACCGTATCACGTGATTCATCAACCGATAAACATCAAAATGGGGTTTGAACCTCTCAATAACTCCACGTTGAGTGATAAAAGTCGAGAGAGCAAGAATTTCATCAATAAACCTACAAATGGTCCCTTGCGAAAATTTTTGATCTTATGTCAATTTCCTGACCCCCTGATAGTGTTCTGTGACATTCAATGCATTGAACCTCTGTATTTTGGCATGTAGAAGCCAAATAAGTGGTCAAAATGGATTAATTTTGAGCCATTTGAAAATGGTCCCTTGCGAAAGTTTTTTGACCAGTCTCTTTAATATCAAGATTGATGACGTCATGAGTATGAATCATGGTTTTTATTTTTTTCAATTAATTCTTCAGATTGCCTTCTTGACCAACAAGACGAAAAAATATACTCATAGGCTCCCATAGAAGTTTTCTGATTGATTTTAAAAAAACATGGTTTTTGAGCGAAATTCTATTACGGGCAGGCTTTCCTTAAAATGACAGATTTTGGTAGTTTTGTTTTTGTCACCAGCATTTCTGGTTTTTACTTTCTTCGATTGTTACCGAGAATGATCAAAAGTCGTTGGAACATCATGATCATATCAACATATACTCCAAGAGATGCATTGATTGGGTCAAATGCTGTTGTGTTACCCCATTGAGATGGTGCAGGATGATGTTCAGCCTTAATATTATTTTTTTAATTTGATGTAATATACTATATTATATAGTATAAGTAGAGTGAATTCCCAGAAAAATACTAACTTCTAAAATATAAAACATGTATGAAATCTGATGCTTGAATGTTGTTTAATATTCTTTGGCGATTATTTTGCGACAAAAAATTTTTTTGAAAAACCATAAATTTTTCGTGAAATTCGATTTGAAGCAGAAAACTGGCAAAAAACACGTGACTTCGGTCGACTTCGATGTGGAAACCGGTCTAGAACGAATCCTTGAACTTTTTTCTATTAGAAAAAGTCTATGACAGAGTGTGCAAATGTGTGCGTTAGAAGATTTGGCCGATTTAACATAGGTCATTTCAGTAAAAAAGTGAAAAAATGTATTTTTTTTCTAGAATTCAATCCAGCTTGATGCTGAAACCCTTCTAGAATGAATCTCTGGTCAATTTCACGTCATATTAGGTAAAGTATGCCCTTCTAGCAGGTAAGCTCCAAAAGTTTCAGTCAATCTAAGGTTCAAAATTCGAGAAAAATTGAAATTTTTGCAAATTTCACATGTTTTCTTTATTTTCTAGACATCAAACCTCGGCGAATTGTCCTTTCAATCATTTTTCATGACAATAAAAGAACCATAATTCTTTGTCGGAAAAAAATCACAAAAAATTATCGGATGTTGGTCATGTTAGATCAGTCATACCGATATGGGATACTCATGGAGAGCAGTGTTTAGCATATGTTTGTCCCTAGTATGAAACGTTATGAGCTTGAGCCGAGCGAAGCGAGAGAGGAGCTGATTAGAGATTTTTTAACACCAGTTCATTGTTCAACAACAGTGAATAACATAGTGAGTATTTAGAGAGATAACAGGAAATGTCGGTCAAGATTGAAAGAAAACAACTTGTTGACATCGCGCAAGGCGTTTACAGTGGAAATGAAGAGATTGAGGCTCACTTGAAGAAATCCCTCAAGAAAAAACCGGTGGCCGCTATTTTCAAAAAAATAGAGGAAAGGGTTTGGAGAATGATTGCTCAAGATCATCCACTGAAAGATTTTACAGGTCAGCAAGAATCCCTGACTCGACGCAATATCCTGAAAAGAATTTGCACAGTCCTCAAAAGTAAGTTTTTTTCATATTTCATGTATAAGGATACTAGTATGTGGTTAAGGTGATCCCCATGAACCGTTGACCCTTGAAGTGGCCTTCAAGGAAAAAGAACGCTTGATGCGGCCATCAGCCTCGAAAAGGCGATACATTGCGGTCGAGTCGGAGTCAGATGTTGAAAGCGACCTTGATTTGACTTTGAATCAGTCGCAGGATTCATCTTGTCTTGATGAGACACTCAATGAGAGTTTCGGGTCAAGGGGTGCCAGCTATTGGAAGCAACGTGCTTTGGCTGCCGAAGCTAAATTGAAGGCCGAAAAACTAGCGAGAGAGGCAGATAACGCCAAATGGGAAACTAAGTGGAAAAAAGAGGTCGGACCATTGGAGAACTTGTTTCGACGCATCTATGGACCATCACGTGGAAACAGTGGCCGACAGTTCAAGTATGGCAAGGAACTCCAAGCTTTGCTCCAAGCAAGTCATCTTGATGAAATTGACGATGGAAGTGTCAAAGAAGCTTATCTTCAACAAATAGAGCGCTACGAACAAGCCTTCACCATTGAAGAAGCTATTGAAAATTTCACTGCCTCTCACTAACTGTACTAGTTAAATAAACTACAGGCTTGATCCACTGTGTTATCGTTTCTTTGTAAGCAAGCAAATTATTCAGTTGGCACTTAGTTCTTTGTGCAAATAGTTAGAAGTTCTACTATCGAAGTGACCTGACAATAAGTAAGGCTACTTGCAAAGAGCTCAAAACATAGTGAATCGAGTGAATAAAATAAAACTACAAGTACAGTAATTACTATAGAACTGCGCGAGTAGAAACTGAACTGGGATACAATGAACTCTTATTTTAGTTCCACCTTGATGCACTTACTAAGTCCCTCAGATTTGGCTCCGGTATCCCTGGACCTTTTGAGTCACTGCCACATCAGAGTCCCATTGTAGAACTTACTCCTGCTTCGATCTTTCGAACATATTACTCATTAGAGATAGATGGAAGGCACCGACGCTAGGGAACGGTTATTAAGCCGACGAGAGCTATCAATTGAGGAGCTTGGAGTAGAGGTCCGTAAACATATATAGGAACTGATCAGTGGTCTTGCCTGCAAGTCCAGTTTTTTCCTTCTTTTTCCCTCTTCCGACATTTCCCTCTTCCTACATTTTCAGAGCTTTTGGGCTTACGCCCTTTTATATAGGTTTCAAATTCCATTTATATATGGATATAAGAACCCGGCACATTTTAGAAACAATTATGGTTCCTGGAGAAAGCGGTGAAATAGCCCTGTGGGCACCAAGAACCATAAAAAGTTCTTGAACTTGATCAGAGTATATTAGTGATTCGTTCTTCAAAATTTGCTATTTTGGATTTTTTATCTAGAAAAAAATTTTTTTATTTGTTTTTTTCAAAAAAAAAAAAATAAGAAAAAATTATAAATTTTTTGAAATTTTTGAAATTTTTTTTTTGACCCCAGATGACCTCGGGTGACCCCGCATGACCTTCACTCAACTCAGTGAAAAAAGTCATGCAAAATAAGCCCAAAATCGCTTATGAATGTGAAGAAAAACTTAGCATTACGATTTTGGGCTTAGAACGTAATTATTACGTAATGGGGTCACCTGACGTAAAAACGAGGGCCACCATCGTTTTCTTCGGGTAAAAATTACCCTAGGGAAGTGTTCGAATATTAACGCTGAGATTATTTGATAGATCAGTATGTTCTGGGAATTCACTCTAAGTATAAGTCATACTGTATGAGTCATACAGTATGACTAATATTCCTCAAACCTATCAACTTACGGTGGCGATCATTCTTTGGGTGCTCATAAACATTCCAAAACCGGAGAGGCAGAGACCACCCCACAAGGCCAATGAATAAAGGGCGCCGCCTGCTGGTGAAACTGGGTTGAAGAATGGTGATGCCAAAGCAGCGATGAAGATGCATCCGGACATCATTGCAGCTGGTCCCCACATTTTCATATATTCGTTTGATGGCGCTGTCCAGCCAATTGCGGAGATACCAGCGGTGATACCACCAGTGTAAAGAGCAGCTTGTGCAACAACATCACCGTACATTGCAACCAATGGAGCAATAACAAATCCCATAAAGGCAGCATGGGCAGCCCACATACTATGTTTGGCCAAGTTCAAGCCTTCAGCTTCATATGGAACTGCACGTGTTCCAATTTGAAGACCAATCATACCAACGATTGTGGCAATGAATGCACCCAAACCGCCACGAGTTGCCAAAGCCATTGCACGTGGAGAACGAAGGACGCTGAAGACAGAAAGACCAGTTACAACCAATCCTTGGAACAAATAATTGTAAGAGGAAGCTTTTTAAAGGTCCCAACGTATATTCTAAACGTTCCGTTATGAGTTTGCATATTTTTAACACTTAAGTGTTTTTAGACCCATTCCGATACGGGATCGAACATATTGAGGCCAGACGACGACGCGGTCAAGTGCACGATCTTTTGAATTTGATAAATTGAATCCGTTGTAAACAAGAGCGCCAAGACCAATTGCAGAGCAACCAGCAGTCAGTTTAGCCCCAGTAGAATAACCTGGAATCTTAAAGAGAATTATGGTTTTTGAATTATTCATTTTCTTAGTTTCTTCGAATTTACTTTTAAATTCTTACCTCTGGTAGAGCGGTTTCAGATTCTTTAATAAAATTAGTCTGCCGTCTTTGTCTAGCAAATAAGTTTGAATTGAACTTGAGCGGTCTAATGTTTGAAGTCCGAAGACACGCGAATCTCAACATTTTGTAATTTTCTCTAAAATACTTTTGAAAATATTTATTCCGTTACAGAATGACTGTTTTTGTTATTCTTTTTATATATTTGATTATGAAATTTTTCGTCATGATATGAATCATCTAATGAGTCATATTCTAGAATTTTAAGAAGTACAGCTGAAGAAATTAAAAAAGAACTATTTCGAAGAATTAAAAGAATTATCCAAACATTGAGGAAGAAAAATTATCAGCTCTTTTCCGACGTTCTTCATCAGCTAATTGCAATTCACGATACCTGGAAAATATTTATCAAAATTCCAGAATATTCCAGAAAATATACCTCGCTTCAATTTGATCCAGTTCGGCCTGATTATCATCAACAGGAAGTTGATGCATACAAAGAAGTAGGTATATTTTGGAGGACTAAAAGCCCACATGACCTTTCGACCGTGAATAATGAACACTCTTGAAGATGAACCTGGCTATTCATAAAAAATAATTGAATTAAGAACAATAGTACCTTAAATCATCCGAAATTCATGTGCGCCCTCAGAAATCACATCTTCACCCTCATACACTATGAGACATAGTCTACAAAAACAAGTCTAAAAAACAATTGAATTAAGAACAATACCTAAAATCCGTAAACCCTGTGCGCCCTCAGAAATCACATGTCCGCCTTCATAATCCGCCGACATATTTTAAATGTCCGTTCTCGTGGTCCGCCGACATGATTCACATATCCCAATTCAAACAAAACACATGAATTTATAAATTTATTTTTTCAATTTGTTGATACTGATCTAAAGTAATTGCAGTAGGATTTATAATCCATATGACTAATGACATTGGTTCTTTGAAAGCTTCGGATAATTTGATGTCGATACCAACCCAACCGGAACTTGTTGACTCTGCTTCAAACTTATGAGCCCATATGAAATTGAATTCAAACTCTTGCATAGTAAATTGTTTTCCAGCAAAGACATTATAAAGTCTTGATGTCACAGAATTAAATTGTGACAAAGCATAACACGGGCTATTAGGTTTGATCATCATGGGATAACCATTCACAGGATTTCCATTTAAGGCAATATTGAATTCAGTGACATTATGTTGACTGAATTTTGTACAACTTTTGGTCAAGTCGCCTTGAAGTTGAGCTGTTGGAATCAGTCCCGCGAACAAATAACGAGGTGTGTTTCCTCCTCTTATATTATCAATACGTATAGTAGTATCGTCAGTTGGAAGAGATTTTATTACAACTTCCGTATCTTCGTATTCGTAAATTATTGGTTCATTATGAATTTTGTCGAAAAACGTTTGAATATTACCAGAGCTCACATATTCAGTTAATGCATAACAGTCTTTAATTTCAATATCAGGCAAGATTCCACTTTCATCGAGTCTTATTAATGGATGTTTGATTGATGCTCTGTCGAAGCTTAATTTTAGTTCACAATCTGTCATGAGTAGGTCTGGTGATGACAAAAATCCATTCACAGGCGAAAATTCAAATTCATAGCGATTCTTGTTGCCTGCAAGTGTAGCTCCATGTCGTCGTTGTGACACAACAGATTTATTTGCTGTTAAAAAAGCTTCATCTCCGTTCCAAATATCATGATATCCTTCTGTTTGAAAGCATGTTGAAATAGCGTCTAGTGAAAAATTCCCAATTTTTTGCATATAGTCCGCCAGAAAATATTCGCCACTAAAGTCATATTAGACGGAATTAGTGCAAACGACTTACCGATTCCGATTTGACGATATAGTTTGCGAGTTAACCTCAACCGTGAGCATTGAAAACAATTTCGAGACGAATCCAGTATCGATAATAAATTTTTCATCGACTTCAATGCATCCCCGTATACGGATGTTATTTTTTCGGAGATATAAGTTCGGGTCTTTATCAAAAATGAATTCAAGAACTGACTCATTGTTTGTCCTCGGGTAGTATCGTTTTGTAATTTTGTGGTCCAATACTTCATTGACATTATTCCACTCATAATTCATCTGAATAATTTGAAATCAAGAAACTTAGAAGTGATTGAGTAATATTGAGTCGTTCAGTAAAATATTCGAGGAGAAGAGAGATTGCAAATTTTGAAAAGAGTGATTATGTCTAGTTAAAACATAGTATATACAGTAAAGACCACAAAGCACGGAGTCGTTCGGCTGAATTCGCTTTGAGATTATTACACGCCGAGAGAAAGAGTATTTGTGTAGAAAATAAAGTAAATCGCATGGTACAGTCGGCCACGCAAATATATCGAAGCCGAGAGGACTAAAAATTTCAAGTTTGTTGGCAAAAAATCCAATCGCAATCCAGTGTGAGCCAGACATATTTCTTTTGTCTAAATTGACAATAATAAAACACGGAGATTTGAAAATATGATGCGCCAGCTCATCAGAGGCAAAACATCCTACGAAAGAATTTTGACAACTCAATATGTTTTCAATCGTTTTTTCGTCGAGTGTTCCGAGTGCTTTCGCCTTTTTGATTTTGATTTTGATTTGTTGACTACAGTTGTATGTCGTTTTTGAGGCAAGCTTACGCTTCCGTTTCCACTCAAACTTTTTTGTAGCCATGGTCTAGAAAATCGGTTGTTTAAATCCTTGCTGTATCCTGGCATCGAGTATATGAAGTAATATCTCTATTTCGTCAATATCGCTGATTTTGATGTTTTCCCTAAATTTGAAACTGAATTCTGATGAAGCAAGATCCATTCTTTGAATTTTATAGTAGTTTAAATGCGTGGGTTGATAACTAAAATGCTTTGAGGCAGTCATTGATTGAAAGTCAGCCAACACCTGCTCCGGATTCACAGGATTTCTGTCGATCAACGTCGTTGAAATATTTCCAGTTACAGTTTCTGGAACTATTTTGAAGTTTATAACTAAATTTTGAAGGCACACGAACGCCTTTTTTTCAAAAAATAGTGCCGGGAAATCAAAATAAATTTCATCATTCATCAGCTTTCCTTTGATTCTCACCAACATTTCTCGCCACCAAATTGAGTTGATAATAATACCAAATTCCAGAAAGTTCTTCGCCTGCGAGCGTTTTAAGAATATACCAACAGACTCCACCACTCTGTCTCACGTCTGCTATTTCATAAATCTCATCGGACCAATTTTGTGTGTAACCTTTTTCAAAAAGTGTTTTTTCTCTGATTTTTCGTACTCTGTCGCCAATGCTTAATTTACAAATGACAGAAATATTTCGATTCGGATACAAACGTTTGAAAACGTCATCTCGATTCTCTTCAACGACATCTATCGGCTTGAAACCATGACTTCTATGAGGTGAATTATTATAGTTTTGAACGATTTGGTCTATGACATTTATCCATGATTTTGTTTTGTTCAGGTGAAAGTATTTTTCGACCTTTCGTTTGATGGTTTGAATGACGCGCTCTGCCATTGAAGCTTTCCAGAGTGTTTTAGTTCTCGGTTTGTAATGAGTAATATTATATGAAGACAAAACATGACTGACCTTTGAATTGAAAAATTCAAGTCCTGAGTCAGTCATTAGATTGATTGGGTGCTCATCGAATTCCTTGAATATAGAGTCAAATGCTCGTGCTGTTTCTTCACCAGTTTTTGTCTTCATCGGTTTAATCCATACCAATTTGGTGAAACAATCAATAATTACGAGACAATACACAAAGTGTTTATTGTTGTACTTATACTTTGGATATTCGATGAGATCCGCTTGAAATAATTCAAATGGAAATCTTGTAACTATACGACGCCGAGGAAATTTTTTCTTTACAATTTGCTTAAATTTACTGTGAAGTTCATTGGATCGCAAAAATGCTTCAATCTTGGCGCTGAAGCTTGGTGTTGATCTTATGTCTTCGTAAAGCGTTTTTAATTTGCTGGTCAATTCTTCTTCTTGTTCGGAAATCTTTTCTTGTGGTTTCTCTTTCTCTTTTGGTACATTTGTTTTCATCACATCCTGATTCTTTGGATTGTATTGATGGCGTCTTGTTGATACCATTTAGTTGAGCAAGGTTGTCTCCTACACAATGGTATTGTTGGTTGAAGTCCGACTCACTTATAAGATAATATTTCATAGATCCAATAATAAGCTCCTTGTGACTTGAAAATATATCAGTGAAAATCTGCAAATTGTTAACTCGAGCTTCGTTCGAACGATCAATAAAAATGTATGGATAAAGACGTGATTTATTCTCCGCTTGAGCTCTGGTTATTTCAGGTTTGAGTTGCATAGCATTCGCTACTAACAGGTTAGTTCGAGCATCGGCATTTCTAAGTAAGACGTGATAGTTTGAGCTATTTCTTATGCTTAAACCACATTGACCATTTGAAAAATAACGTTGAGTCATAATGATAACGTTCAACTTTCGTTTTGATGACAAAACTCGGAATAAATAATCAATTTGCTTTGATTCACAGCACTGAGTCATAAGATCGTCAAAAACTAGCACCGACCTTTCAGGAATAATCAAAAGTTCCTCTAGTGAAGGAATTCCTGGATTATATAAAACAGGTTTTTTAAGTGTTTCATGCCAAGTCACCGGGGCTTGTTCATGAAAATCTGGGTGAAAATAATAAACTCGCTCATAATCAATCAAATAAGATTGAAGTAGTTGATGTGCGAAAAACGTCTTTCCCGATGCCGAACAACCGCTAATAAAAACTCGAAAAATTGACGAAAAATTAAAATTTGAAATTTCTCTGTATCTGATCATAACCATTCTCTAAATGACAATATTTTTTCTACAGCTTATATTTTTCTCTGCTTCATTTTTTTCTGCCTCTCACATGAGAGAGAAAAATGAATACGAAAATCATCCAAATTGGGATATGTGAATCATGTCGGCGGACCACGAGAACGGACATTTAAAATATGTCGGCGGATTATGAAGGCGGACATGTGATTTCTGAGGGCGCACATGGTTTACGGATTTTAGGTATTGTTCTTAATTCATTTTTTATGAATTGCCAGGTTCATCTTTGAGAGTATTCATTATTCACGGTAGACTATGTCTCATAGTGTATGAGGGTGAAGATGTGATTTCTGAGGGCGCACATGAATTTCGGATGATTTAAGGTACTATTGTTCTTAATTCAATTATTTTTTATGAATAGCCAGGTTCATCTTCAAGAGTGTTCATTATTCACGGTCGAAAGGTCATGTGGGCTTTTAGTCCTCCAAAATATACCTACTCAAAGAGGACAGGCAGAAGCTTTTTCAAGCCATTTTCGAATGCACTTTTTGTGAAAAACATGCCCACAACCATATTCTTTGCCATCTTTTATAGCAAATATTTTCAAATAATCATATTCTTCCAGTGGTTCGAGACAAATGGTGCAGTTATCATCTTCGTTCACTAAAAAGAGTGTTAGGACATCCACGTTCCGTAACCATATTTCCGAAAACAAAACTGAGATACCCTTAAAATGGTGTTCTTTAATTTACCTGGAAAAGAATCATTTTCTTCAATGGCTTCTATAAACCATTCAGAAGTTTTTCTTTGTGATCCTGGATTATTATCAAATAGCATTCTGACAACATTAGCCGGTAATCGTAAATCTGCATAATCCTCCAAGTGCCAATGACTTGGCAGTTGACCACTATTTAATCTTCTTATAAAATCAAAAATATCTTCAATATATTCGTCTTCATTGGCCCCATGTTCGTCCCAATAATCAGCCATTTTTCTAGAAAATGAAAATTTTAAAGAACATTTTTGATTTATGAGTGGTGAAGACATTGTACTACAGTTAGAAGAGTAGCATGAGATAATTTGAGCTTGAAAACATTTAAAAAACATTTAGAAAGGTCAATTTTGTAAATCTTGATTTCATGAAGTCATTTACAAATCGTCATCTTCGTCAGGCAAGGCAGTATTCTAGAAATAAATGGTTTTATTCGAAAACGTCTTTTTGATAAAGGAAATAAATTAAGTCGTACCCCTGCAATACGAAG
>JACLAC010004141.1_pt1 | contig 15003 bp, 10 predicted proteins | sample 8027881 | NCBI WGS metagenome assembly JACLAC01 (sample SAMN15725517, study PRJNA655200) | protist metagenome | isolation source: fluorescence activated cell sorting (FACS) single amplified genomes of... | place: Spain: Blaines Bay Microbial Observatory, Mediterranean Sea | collected 2016-01-19 | reverse complement strand
GGCGGCATGGCGTAACCAATATAGCTAAGTCGCTCAAAAATATTGGAAAAAGTAGACGGATAACGAATGCTGGTATAGGCGATCAACAAAGCGGCTAAAGTTGCCGATATGGCGGCTATTATTGAAACCGAGGCTGATTGGAGAATGACTTCAGCCAACTCGGTTAGTATTGAAATGTTAAATCCGCGACTTGACCAAAAAAGCACGGTCAGCGTTGGTACAACCACACTAACAAAAACAACACTGGTTAAGATCGGGTAGGCGATCCACTTCCAGTTTCCCAAAGGTGTAGGAACAACAGGTTGAATCTGCATTTTTCCTGCTTGACGGTACTGATTTTTGCTTAAAACTCTCATTTCCAAAACTAGCAAAACACAGGTAAAAGCGATCAAAATCAAGGCTAACCAAGCTGCATACGTCCTATCGAAGGCGGCCATATATTGGGAGAAAAGCGCATAACTGAAGGTTTCATATCGCATCAATGAGACAACCCCAAAGTCGCCAAGTACATGGAGGAAAACCAGTAACCCCCCTGCGAGAAAAGCGGGACGGAGTTGAGGGAATACCACATACCAAGCGGTTTTCCACTCAGAATAACCCAGACTGCGAGCTGAATCAGTTAAAGCCGGATTTACACCAAACATAGCTGACCTGAGATTTAGGAACAGATACGGGAAAGTAGAGAAGGTCAAGGCAATCCAAGCCCCCAGAAACCCACTTAGATTTGGCAGATTAACACCAAGTACTTGTTGCCCCTGAAATCCTGTTAAACTGAGTAAAGCATAGGCGGTAACATACCCAGGAACGGCTAAGGGAAGAACACCTGCTAAGGTAAAAAGGGCCTTGAACTTTAGGTCAGAATTGGTAGTTAACCATGCCATTGGAGAAGCAATCAAGGTACTAAAAATCACCACGGCCAAACCCAGCACCAGTGTATTGAAAAACAGCTTGAGGTTACGTTGATTGACAACTGATATTAAAATCTCAGTTGGGGAAGCACTACAAGCTTTTAGAAGTAAGTAACCGAGCGGTAATAACATAACCAGCCCAATGGCAAAAACAGGGAAGGTCAAATACCAAGGAGGCAAGCGCATCTTATAGTAGACCTACTCGTCGCAATAGCTTGAGCGTACCTTCTGTGTCATTTAACTGTCCCAGATCAACAGATGGAGACTGTTTCACCAACTCGGCTAAAGGTAACAGTTGTGGATTTGGAATTGTCTGATCAGTAACAGCGTATTCAAACACTTGACTAGAGAAGTATTGTTGTGCTTTGACTGACAACAAATAATTAACCAGCTTTTGCGCCATCTTTGGATGCTGGCTAGTTTTCAGAACACCAATTCCCGCTACGTTAACCAAATTACCAGGATCACCTGATTGGAAAAACTTCTGCTCGACTGGGAACTTAGCGTTAGATTTCTTAAAACGAAGGAGATAGTAGTGATTGGGAAGACCAAGATGAATCTCACCTGCGGCCAAAGCCTGAATAATCGGTGTGTTTTTGGGATAGTTTTTAGTTTTATTGCTTTTCATAGCACGGAGCCAGTTCTCGGTCTTTTCTTCGCCAACTAACACTCTCATGCCTGTAACAAAGGACTGAAAAGAGGCATTTCGAGGTGCCCACCCAATTCGACCTTTCCATTTCGAGTCAGTTAAGTCAAAAACACTACTAGGCACATCTTGTGCTTGCAGATGTTCTGTGGCATAAGCAATCACTCTGGCGCGAATGCTGGTTGCTATCCAATCTTGGTTGGATGCCCCCTGAAATCTCTTGGGTACCAAAGATAAAGTCTCAGAGGGAAGCGGGATGAATTGCCTGTTTTTGCTGATAGCACCTAATGCTCCGCCGTCTTGCGCCCAAAATAGGTCTGCCGGTGATTTATTACCTTCCTCCATCAGGGTTAGGGCTAATTGAGCAGTATTACCATATTTAACATTGACCTTGATGTCATTCTCTTGTTCGAATTTTTTGATGATCGGCTCAACTAAGCTTTTGCTACGTCCTGAATAGACGACCAGTTCATCAACAGCCTCTGCGGCACTAATGAAGACACAAACCGAGATGATGGTCAGGATAACCCTAAATTTTCTTTTCAATTCCTCGTTCCTTTATGTTTCTTGCTATTTTTCTATTGCCGCAACTATAATCATACAGGCAACCCAGAAGACATTGAGTCTCAGTGTCAACTCAGCCTTCCGCTCTAATTCTATAGTACATTTTGTTCTGCTGTCAAGGAGATTTAGCGCCTTTAGTTGGTAGTGTGAGCTAATTCTACTCCCCGATTACTGAAAAAGAGACTACTATATTAACTCAGGCGTTACAATCGGTAATTGGCTGTTTGAAATTGTCCCCTAGTATTTAAATAAACATTTAGATCAAAGTGATTCTAGAAAAGCAATCAATGCTTCGCGATTTTTTGAAGGAAGTTGGAGAAGGAAATCGCGGGATTTTTCTGCTTCCTCACTGTGCCATAAAATGGCTTCAGCCAGGTTCCTAGCCCATCCATTTGCAATGAAGTCATTACGATTATCTTCTAAATCTTTACCCATGTCGTGTAGGAGTAAATCGGGTGTATGGATGAATCAATTGATCCGATATTCTGGGAATGGTAGGATGCCTTCCAGTTTTAAGGGTTGGCACATGGCAACTCGTGCAATTAGCTCGCAAAGAATTGCGCCCCTTTTTACTTCAGGATTTTCGAGATCTCTTCGAGCTGGTACTGCCAAAGATTGCACATAAAAAGTTGTAGTCTGCAGTATGTTATCGCTAATTTCGGGATCATCCTGTAGTAAGTCAAACTGTTTTTGTCCTTCGGATGTGTCTGTCGGAAAGAGCGAGTTTGATATTCCTATATCATTACGATATACTTCGGCAACTTTTTGTAACAAACTGGGTTCATCGGCTTTCCAGCCGAAACATCCTAGCTGCATTTTCATCGTTTGTACATCTAAGATGTAACTGGTCCAGTTTCTACTTTATCATCCTCAGTACCACAGGATGGCAAAAAATAACGACGAGAACTATTAATATTCGGTGTCTCACAAAATTTTGTTGTTAAATGGTAGAATAGATTGGTACAGGCTCATGATTTTTATTGTCTCTTGAATGATCAAATTAGGAATATAGAAGCAGAGTGAAATAGTGAGGGAGTGCAAATCTGCCTGAATCACCCCACCTCAATATTGCTTATATATACAAACACTTCCTAAAAATTTTGAGGTTTAGGAAGTTCATTTTAACAAGGGTCTTTTACCCCATTAAGCCCTAAGTAAACAAAGATCTCATTACCTTTGTATTACAAGTATTGCAGCTAGTCCTCCCATCAAAATAGAGTTGTCAATTGATAGTCAGACCGAAATCTCTGGAGGTGACTGTAGAACGCCTTTCACGTCTAAATCAGACCACTCGGTCAGAGCATGAGACATGGTTTGGGCGAAGTCGATAAAATCTTCTACTGTCATGGAAATATTAATATCTTTATATTGGATATGTATATGATCTTGGCTACAAGTGTAAATGATAGAAGTAGTGCCCTTGGCCAGAAGATTATCGATGAGTGCATGAGACATTGGATGTGACTTCTCCTTGTAGGTGATGTAAATTAATGGGTGTGTAGTTGATCTAAACAAAGCGACCTAGAATTATCTGATTGCTTTAAAGGACGATTGATTTTGGTTCTACTTTTGGGCTCTTTGTTTAGCCCAAATTGAAACTAGTTTCTCTTTGGCACGGACCATCGCCGTGTTTGCCTGAAACAGATTTAGACTGTCATCATCTGTTTTCTCTTGACCTTTGATGGTAAAAACTTTGCCAGCCTCAAAACTGAAGAAAGCGATGGCTTCGCAGTTGGAGGCATCAATAGTAATGGTTGCCTCTTCTCCATTTTATCTCCTCGATTGCTTTTTTAAGGCTATAGGCTTCTTCTAATACCTGCGTTTATTTGCCTTCGAGGCCCTATCAGGATTCCTGAACTCAAGTTGGCTTGTGGCTGGCCTGGATTTGAGTGCAAACGAGAGCCAATGTATACTTTATCCAGTATATTTTTTCCCGTTAAAAAAAACTGCCAGGTTGGCGTCAGTGTATAACCTAAACTGACATTCAGAATTGAATAGCCTGGTATTGGTCCCATGTCTCCTCTGTTTGAAGTTTTGTTCGTATTTTCAAAGTCGGTGAAGACACGATCTACGAAGCGAAGATCACTCCGTAGTCGGAATTTCTGAGAGATTTGCTTAACAGCACCTATAGTCAGCGTATAATTGGGAGCGTAAGGCAATTGGTTACCTGCCAAATCAACATCTTTGCCTGCTACAATGGATGATTTTACTTGCCCACTTTTAATTTCAGTCTGGAGATATGTATAAGACAAATTGAAATCGGGAAGTAAAGTGGACCACGCCGAGGATTTGACAGCCAGTCCTAACTCTACACCTTGGTTATCGACTTTACCCAAGTTTTTGAACGCTGTTCCCCTACCTGCTGCGACTAAATCACTGATCTTCACTAAGAATGTCGAAGCTTCAAGCGTAATCAAAGGTTGCCATAAACGCAAACCGATTTCAATGTTCCAACTTTTCTCTGCCTTAAGATCTAAACCACCCGAATCTACATTTTGGCCAAAGTTTGTAACTTTTAAAGTACCGCTTGATGGGGGAGTATATCCCCGATGAACTCCTCCAAAGAAATTCAACTGCTCAAATTGGTAGTTAACACCAATTCCAGGTAAGAATACCGACGAAACTTTGTCATCTAATACCGAACCTCTCAATCGATCAACCCGTTCTTGTTCAAAAACTTCGAATCGGAGTCCCGGTTTTAAGATTAGTTTTTCCCACTCTATTGTTTCGTCTGCATAAAGCGATAGAGCAAATGTTTCGTAATGATGACTTTGTCCTACTATCTTTACCGGGTCATCTGCTTTGTCTGGAGTTCCAGTATAATAGACACTATCAGCATTGCGGGCGTCGGTTTTATTACCCACTTTTTTGTCATCAATAAACCGTTCCCAATGAACCCGAGCACCAACTTGCGTGTGGCTGGTTTGACCTGCTATTTGGTGGGCTAAATTATAATTTTGTTCAATACCACCAGTGTAAAAGGTTCGCAGGATACCAAAATTACTTTTGCCTCCACCGGTTCTAACCAAATCCCCACCTTGAAAATAGGGTATGGGGCTCAATATGTCACTCTTAAGGGCAGATGGACGAACGAAGATATCATCTTCTCTCCACCATCGACGATCGAAGACATTGACATACGCGATGGTATTGGCTACCAAAGCGGATGTAATTTTATTAGTATATATAATATCCAGTGAAGGCCGAATGATTTTGAAATTGTCATCTTCCTTAGGATTAAAATTGGGATCCTTTTCAAATGAATACTCGGTCAACCCCGTATAAGTAGCGTTGGAATTTTCGTAGTTGGTGTTTGCCTTTATATATAGGAGTTTGGAACTACTTAGCTGTAGTTGGGTTTTAAGAGTAGCATTTATTTGATTGAAAGTATTATTTTCCCGAAATCCATCACCGCCTTTATAAAGAAATTGCAGGTCAGTTTGAGTCCAGTCATTGCCAATTCCCCGCAACTCAGTAAAGAGGCTCCTATATCGGTTGGATCCACCCGTTAATCGATAAGCAAAACCTTTACTACCGTTTGGACGGCGAGTTATATAGTTGATTACACCACCCATTGTCTGGGGGCCAAAGCGAATAGCTGAACTTCCCTTAATGACCTCAACTGAGTCAATCCTATCCGCAGGTGGATTGTAGTATGCATTGGGATAAATATAGACAGCAGGCTGTATTGGTACACCGTCTTCCAGTATTAAGACACGTGAGCTGCGCCGAGGGTTCAATCCACGAATACCGATGCTTAAACGTGAGTTTCCAAAACCGTCGTCAGCATAGCCATTTATACCTGGAATCAGTTCTAGTAATTCTTGTGTTCCTATAGGCTGGATCAGTTCAACTGTTTTCGTACTGATTTTGGTGGCTGTACCAGCCAGTTTTTTATTGATACTAGGTGCCTGTCCGATAATCACAATCGGTGAGAGTTGTATCAGGTTACTAACCAGAGCGATTTCTAATGATTGCTTTACAATAGTCTTGAGATCAATTCGCTGTTGGTAATCCTCATAACCTATGTGGGTAACCGTTAAATTTTTCACTTCAGTTTTGAGCCCAGTAAACTGAAACTTACCATTCTTTTTGGTAACTGATTCGAAAAGAGTTTGGTTATTTCCGTCAAGTGTAACTACTGCACCAATAATGGGTTGCCGGTTATCTTGGTCAATAACTTTTCCATGGATGGTAGCAGAATCCTCAAATTCTGCAATGACAGAGTTTTCTGCCCCTAAAATCAAATTTGGCAAAATCATGAGTATCAGTGATACTATCATTCTTGAAAACATCATTAGAATTTTTAAGTTATACCTCTCGAAAATTTATCAGATTTTAGTTAGAAACGTTCTGGGTTCAAGCTGTTTGTCTGATCATTGCGGAACTTCACTTGTGACTCGGATTGAGAACGTGGTGCGGCTTTTGCCGTCGGCGAAAGCTCAAAGAAATTGCTATTGCCATAACTGCCCTTATCTTCACCACTATCCGTTTGAGGTTTAAGTATGGGGTCACTTTCACAACTAGAGAAGACCACAGCACATAAAGTTAACCAGAACAATATTTTCAGAAAAGTCATCTTCATATTTTTTTGCCTTGCGATTGTTTTGAGACTGAGACTTAATATCCGTATTTTGCTCAAAAAAAAATCAGAGTCCCATAATAGCATTACCTCTGATAGGATTGCATCCTCGAAACCAACCTGAAACTAAGTCTCAATCTCATTGATCTACGCACGGCTTGATTATATCTGTTTCAATTTTGCTACGTCAAGCAGAAATAACATATTTTGGGTTTTTATTAGCAAAATTTTTCCCAACATCATAGTATCTGAACACATTTTCTCTTAGAAGAATCCAATCACCGTAGGGCTTCACCAAATCTGGGGCGAATATGAAAACGCCTTATAAAAAGGAGACTAGCTGAAGTTAAAAAATCAACGTCTACTTTTAATTCCTTGGAAATTTCAAAAATCTCATTATAAATTTAAGCTTGGAGAAATAAGGAATTCAATATCAATTTCGCTGAATTTCTTCTATCAACCATCCATTTCTGTAGCCAGGTAAATTCTTCGCTTTTTAGTAAATTGCATTACCTGATTTTATCGCTTTCTCAACAGATAATTGACCGAGTTTGAAGAGATCGTGCAGATGCAAATAACGAAATAAGGCATTGCGCCCCGTTAGATGAAGGTTCCCGAATTGTTGGCAGTATTCAATTAACTGGGCCACCTTAGCCTCAAAACCCGTAGTTAGTACCGGATACGCGAAAGGGAGTTTAAAGGTTTTTTGCTGCAGAATTTTGCTTGGGTCGATTAGCTTGACGTGTTGGAGGACTTGCCATACTTGATCTTGCAATGATAAATCTGGCATTTGCCAAATAGCCTCGTCGTTGTAACAAGGTAGTTCCAGCACAATTGCGGTTTGCTCATCTGGAGCCATTTTTTTGCTACGATTTTTGGGTTCATATAGTCGGGTAAAAGGAAATTTTGGTTCTGGAAAATAGATTGAGGCATTATCTGAGAAAGAACTGCTATTTAGGCAAAATACGGCCAAGATTAGATGCCGAAATTGGATTGAGCGAGCAATGGACAGCAATTCGCTTGGCGGTTCTGGCTCTAACATTTGCACTGTTAGAGTTAGGGGCAAGGTATTGATAACTTGCGAAACAGGTAATGTCTTATTGTTATTAATAACTACATTTTCAATTCGACGATTGCTGTGCAATAAATGAGTGATGCGACAACTAGTCTGTATATACGATTGTCCGATAGATTCTGCTAATTTATCAACGATCATGCCAAAACCATATCTTGGATAAAAGAAGGTGCCGTCCAAATGTTTTGGAGATTTTCCTTGGCCTAAAAGGGATTCTTGGATAAAATGCTTTAAATTTAGTCCTTTTAGCCTCCCGCCTGATATAACTGGAGACAGAAGATTGGCATTGAGCCCCCATAGTTTTTGGGAATAGTTCAGCAAAAATTTTTCTGATAGTGTTTGGCCATAATGATAGCATGCAAACTCAGCAAAGTTAGTTATCTGAGCTGAACTTTCCCGCTCCTTAAAACCGACATTCTCAACAGCAATTTTAAAGAGAGTCTTCGAATCCAACTTTTTAACGAGATCGGACAACGTCAGAGGAAATTGAAAAAAACGACCCTGATGGAAAATATGGCTCGGAGCCGAAACTTGAAGTAGATCATCACCCAGCAGTTTTTTGACTATTCGGGTGATTTCGGGATCCTTATCATGAAAACGATGGGCTCCAGTATCAAATAGGCAGTCTCCCAACCGAAGCGTTCGACAATTGCCACCTAAATTTCTTCCTCCTTCAATCAGCTTGAAATCCAAGCCTTGATTTTTTGCGTAGTAGGCAGCGGCAAGACCAGCTGGTCCTCCGCCTAGGATATGGATTTCAGTTTCGTATTTGGGCTGATTAATTTTCATGTGTTGAGAGGTAAGACGATCACCTGCATTCGAAGATATTGATTTTACATTGAAATATTATAAGACAAAGACAATCCTTCTACCCAGAGTTTCTGATTTGAATTTCTTTGCCCAGAATTCGCGACAAAACGGAGAAGGCTAGTAACATTGCGGACACGTTACAGAAAATACCAAAGGCAAAATTCTGCAGGTCAAATAGTTTACAACCTATACTTCGAAAAGCCCTGCATACTGACAAGTTCCAGACTTGTTGTACCAAAATTATCCCAATGCCAAATTTTTACTTGACAATACAATTCGTATTGAGTAACCTTTTGTTTCATAATATCACATATTGACCCTGAGACTCAGTATCAATACATAGCAAGCCAAAAATAGCACTCAGGAAAAGGAATTATTGTAGAGAGAACAGAAATAAAAGAGAAGAAAACAGAAAAGGCGAATTCAGACACTCAGTTGTCCCCCTCAACGACCAAATTGCAAGGGACAGACTGAAACGTTCTGCAGATTGACTCAATCTTTCAGCTCAGCCTTAATTAGTTCCATACAAAAAGGAACCAAGGCCGAATATTAGCGCCTTTTCTGTGGAGACAATAATAACTCGCTTGACTTTAAGATGTCAAGCCTCAGAGGCAGTTGAAATCCTTACAGGTGAAGATGACTAAGAAAACCCCAAATAAGTTACTACCAGTTACCACTCTGGTCTCAATTTGCAAAGAGTGTCTAAAGGTAAAAAGTCGTATCAACTATTTAGGGCTTCTAACTTGAAGCTTAATTACAAAAAATCGGAATTTATAGGGAATACTAATGTCGATCAAAAGAAAAAGTAGCAATAATCATATTTTCGATACACATATCTCAGAATTAATAAGAGATCGTCGTAATCAATTAGCAATTACGCAAACCGAGCTTGCCAAGCAATCCTCGTTGACAACTACAGTCATATCCCAGTTTGAGTCTGGAACTCGTTATCCCTCTTTTAGTGCTTTGTCAAATTTAGCCAATGCACTTAGGGTAACAACCGAATATTTACTCGAAAGAAAGCAAGAAAAAAGCTGGACCTGAATCAGGATTCAAATTTCGAAATGAAGATTAAAACAGGAGGTAGGTCGTGTTATAAAGCACCAGAACCAAATTCAGCTAAATTAATGAACACAGAAAATCTAACAGCATTTAATTTAAAATCCCAATTAAGGAAACAACACAAAATGTACAATACAATAAATTTACATAAATGGATTGTATCATGCCTAGCCTTCAGTTTGATTTTCATCATGGCTTGCAGCAATGATGAAGAAGATTTAGAAGCAGAAGGCGGAGAAATCTCCATCCAAGTTCCAACAGCCTATTCTTTCGACAGTCGGTTCAAAGAAGGGGAAAGCAGCGTCGCATATTCAGGACAAGTGGTTCGTAATCTATTGTGGCAAGATCTAAAAATCTTTACCGACAGTTTAGGAAAATCAGGAGCCACAGCTGCTTCAGTAGCGGATTTAAACAAATTCTACGACTACAAGGATAGCTCTAATCTACAGTCATTGACTACAGTTGGTGGTGGCGCACTAGTCGAAAGTTACTATACCGCAATTTCTAAAGGTAAAAACTTAAAAAGCAAGATTTCAAAAGATCCAGTAATCGGATACGGAAAGCCAGCTGATGCTCTGATGCAAGACTGGTTCAAAATTATCGCCGATAATTCACAAGATTCTAGCAAAGTAGGTACACCTGCAGCTTATACTGACGAAAACGGAGCCGACCTGAGCCAAATGATTAACAAAGTTCTCGTGGGTGCTGTTCATTATTACCAAAGCACAGGAGTGTATTTAAATGGCATCCTAGAACAGGATAATAGCAAACCCTATAAGGACGGTTCAGCTTATACGGCAATGGAACACAAGTGGGATGAGGCCTTCGGTTACTTCGGTGCAGCACGTGACTATCTTCGTTATACAGATGTTAACTTGGCAGGAAAAACTGCGGCAGACTTCACCTTTGATTCCAATGGTGATGGACAAATTGACTTCAAATCTGAGTACAATTTTGGACTGTCAAGGAACGCAGGCAAAAGGGACAAAGGAGGTAGTGGGGTCGATTTTACCAAAGAAATTTTCCAAGCTTTTGTCACAGGTCGAGCCACGATTTCGGGCGAAGGAGACATTAATCAAGTTGCAGCCCAACGGGAAATCGCCGCTGCAGGTATGGAAAAGGTAATTGCGGCTACTGTTGTCCATTATATTAACGATACTCTAGATGACATGTCGAAATTAGGGACAGCCGACGAAAGCAAGAAAAACTTAAATAAGCATTGGTCTGAAATGAAAGGATTTACTGTTGCCTTGCAATATAGCCCTTTTAAAAGAGTAACAGTTGGAAATTTGCAGGAGCTCCACGGGATCATGGGTAAAGGGCCTTCTTATGACAAACCAGGTACTCCAGCGTATAAGAAAACAGTTGCTAACTACAATCGTGCAAAAGCAGTTTTGCAAACGGCTTGCGGTTTTTCCGCAGCTAACGTAGCTGGCTGGTAGTCTTTGAAAAAATGACGTTAAAAAATGTCTCAAAGTAGAGTGTCTTGTTAAAACATTAAACTCTAACTTGAGACATTTTTTTTCGCTTTGTTTAAAGCTAATGGGAAAAATCGAGACAAAGGGCATTAAAGCTTCAAAAAATTAGGTTTCAAGGCCGCAAATCTAGTCCCATCACAACAAACATACTCCAGTTATTAATAAAGAATCATTGTCATTCGATCCCATAAATATAAAGGTTCAACTTCGGCCACATTCGATTGACATAAGGATTGTGATAGAAAGTATGTACTGCCTTTAGTTTCCTTGTTTTATGTCCTAATTTAGATGTGCCTTTACTCAAAGCCTCATTAGGCAGAGGGCTCCCTATTGTCAACCATTCAGCATTTGGATCAAGCTGCCCAATTAAATCCAGATTATCTTTACCGTTGATTGAGATGTAATCAGACTCGAATCCTTGAGCCTTCAAATAATACTTAATAAGAGGCACAGAGATAATCTGAAGAGGACGGATTTGATCCTCCTTCAAGTCCCTCAAAAGTTGGAGAGTTTGGGCAATAGCCGTTGGGCGTTTGTGCTGACTGACAAGTTGAAGACTAACATACCCGAAACTAAACAACCAAACAACTAGAACCCCCTTGACAACAAGATTCTCTCCGTAATGGCCAGTGTGAGCAACAGTTTTGTTGACGATGTACGCTAACATAAGCGTTAGAAAAGGCAACAACGGTAGAACATGCCGGCTTTTATAAACCACATTTTGGCAGAAGAAAATCCAAAACAAATAAGTTATACAACAGAATGTAAGCATACAGAGGAAATCCCCGTCAATACTTGCCTCTTTTAACGAACCAATACCTGCCACTCTAGAGTTTGTCTTAGAAGTAGATAATTGAGTAAAACGAATACCCCCCATCAAAATGATCAATATCAGCGCAAAGGTGCTAACAGCTGTTGAAAGATGGCGTTCGCTCCAATAGAAGCCAAACCCGTCAGCCCATATGCTTTCAAATAACTTAGATAAGCGAAGTCCAAAATTCGATTCAGTCATCACTGTACCCCCAAACTCAGTGAAGTGACCTCGGCTGTGTATTTGAGCCGATTCAAACAAATCTGTCCAACCAGTCATAAGAATCAATGGAACGAACCAAACAACAACTCCTAGAAGACCACATCCAACTCGATGACAGCGTTCCCAAAATGGCAGTTTAGCTTTATAGCCAACTAAATTGACGAATAAAAGTGGCAAAAGGAAGGGTACGTAAGAAAGACGGATGCCCAGCAAAAGTCCGGTTAATAAGAAACCTTTGTTGACCGCATCACCCCGGGAGTTTTCAATCTTTGGTGTGAGCGGGGCTGGAACCAGATAATGAAAGCAAGCCATTATGCAAGCGCTTCCCATCATGTCTGGCATGTATCGATTGGACATTATCCATAACAAGGGATTAAAGAAAATAAGCACAATAGTAAGGATACCGAGACGAGAATTAGGCTGTATATTCGCCGTTCGCAATAAGAAATAAATTACAGAAAAAGCCGACAATCCACCAACGGCTGAAAAAGCTAACGTATAATGACCAGTCAGAATGTAAATCAATTTAGACAAGAAGCAAAAAACAGGGTAAGCAGGAAAGTGGGGTTGGTATGCAGTAACATCATAGTCTTTCATAGCTAGAGCAAACCGCAAACTGTCCAAATCTTCGATATAATAGATGGTACTCCACAACCGAGAAGCAACAAATAAAAAAAACACAATGTACCATGTATTTCTTCTCATATTATTCATCATCTTCACATTCATTTTGGTCATTTAGGAGGCTGAAATGAAACTTAATAATCTTAACAAAGATATTCTGACGGATCAAGCTAGCACAAACTTAACGTTTTACAGTTCAAATCTGTTATTTTAATGTAATCCGTTTTTCACTTTTAATGACGGTAAAAATTTACCCCACAAACTGAGTTCTATGTATTGAGCTTAATATGCCTTGTAATAAAGATCAACTATCCGGGGAGTTAAATTTTATCAAGCAAATAAAATAAAAGTGGAGCGATGACAGACCTTTCAGAGAGAGTTAATTAACTCTCATGTTTAGAAATTTGGGTTTGCTTCGTTATCGTTGAAGATTTTGACCTAACGCAGTGGTAACATATTTAGTTGAATCCTGTTTCAGGAAGAATAAGAGTACTATAATTGATTATAATTTTTATTTCTTATTGATGAATCATTATTCAATATATTCTAAAATCAATAATGATAATCCAGGTACTTCTGCTGATTGTTCAGATTTAAAAGGGCATTGAGATGTTGAATCAACGTGGAAACCTTCGGAGTTTTCTCGGCACCCCCTTACTGTTGGTAATTACACTCTCTTTCTTATCCATCGGAATCGGTATATCAATAGTACAATCCGTTGATAAAGGACAAACATTTTTTACGGAAATTACTGATAAAGTTGGTCTGAATTCCGAATCTAGAGTTTGGGCAAACGGGACCTATGCTATGCATGAGATCATTGGAGGGGGAATAGCAGTGTTTGATTATGATCGTGATGGAAAACTCGATCTTCTACAGGTTCGATTTCCTCCACCTAGTCAATTTGGAACTACATCACCTAACCTGTTATTTAAACAACAAGCAGATGGAACCTTTTTAGATGTTACTAGGGAAAGTCAACTGGGTGACTCAGGTTATGGGCAGGGTTTAGCAATTGGAGATACTGATAATGACGGCGATTTAGATGTGTATTTTGCCAATTTTGGCCATGATGCCTTTTATCGCAACAATGGTGATGGAACATTTCTTGATGCAACTTCATCGTCAGGTTTCTCAAGTAGTGAATGGAGTACATCGGCGACCTTTTTTGATTATGATCGTGACAACGACCTTGATCTCTATGTTACACATTACGTTGAATATGATCCTACAAATATTTGCCGAGGAGATCACGGTTTGCAAGACTATTGTAATCCCCAAGTTTTTGAAGGCACCCAGGATAGCCTGTATCGCAACAATGGTGATGGGACTTTCACTAATGTTACATCTGCTGCGGGCATTACGACCTTGGCACGAGGACTAGGTATTGTGTGTACTGACCTAACTGGAGACGGCTGGCCAGACTTGTATGTTGCCAATGATGGAGAGGCAAATCAACTCTGGGTTAATCAGGGAAACGGAGAGTTTGTAGATGAAGCTATTATACGTGGAGTTGCTTTCAATTCTTATGGGCAGCCTGAAGGAAGTATGGGAGTAACAGTAGGTGATGTGAATGGTGACCAAAAACTTGATTTATTTATGACGCACCTGACAGGTGAAACAAACACACTTTACACAGCTTCAGAATATGAAATATTTCTTGATGCAACTTATACCTCAGGCTTTTCGGGAATTGATTCACCATTCACTGGATTCGGTTGTGGCTTCTTTGACTTTGACAACGATAGTAACCTTGATCTAGCTATAGTTAACGGTCGAGTAAAACGCGGCCCAGTCCTTCCAAAAGCCAAATTGGGAAAATTTTGGAACTCTTATGCAGAACCCAATTTGATATTTCAAAACGATGGAAATGGTAATTTTACTGATGTCAGCTTGTTTGCTGGTACATTCTGTTCTGAAATTGACGTGAATCGTGGACTCGCTTTCGGCGACATTGATAACGATGGTGACATTGATCTAGTAGTGGACAGTCTTGGCGGATTACCGCGTGTGTTTAGGAATAATGCTTCATCTAAGAATCATTGGCTTCTTGTGCATGCTCTTACTGAGAATCGAGATGCAATTGGTGCTAAGGTAACGTTGGTTTTAGAAGACATGAGGCTCGTTAGACTTGTATTACCTGGATATAGCTATGTAAGTAGTAATGATCCACGAGTTCACTTTGGCCTAGGAAAAATTAATAAAATCGAAGCTCTCGAAA
>JACLAC010025799.1_pt1 | contig 15007 bp, 9 predicted proteins | sample 8027881 | NCBI WGS metagenome assembly JACLAC01 (sample SAMN15725517, study PRJNA655200) | protist metagenome | isolation source: fluorescence activated cell sorting (FACS) single amplified genomes of... | place: Spain: Blaines Bay Microbial Observatory, Mediterranean Sea | collected 2016-01-19 | reverse complement strand
TATAGAAAATACAACAAAAGATACATAAGCCCAATGGGGTATATCTTCCCTCTCCATCGCATAATCCTCTAATTTCACCTCGATTGCATAATACGAATACTTATCACAACATCATTCACACACTATTTTATATATCAGTTTCAATATAGAACTAACAGGACATAAAATAACAATCGCTCGTTAATTACTTTTTTTTTTTAAAACATCATTGTGTGAATATATTATACCATATGTTCATTTAATGGCCATTCCAACATCTTCAACGTTATTATTATTAGTAACATTGTATCTTCTAACCATTCTAACCATCTTCCACGGCTACATCCAAGTCGTTGTTGCTACTAGTGTTACCAAAACAAATAAACCATGTTATTATATATATGATACTGATTATCGCGGTAAGAATAATACCTCATGGCGTAGTAAACGTTCCAATATGACAAAAGAAGAATGTTGTGAATTATGTGTAAATACAATAGGTTGTGATTTTTCTGTGTTGGCTGGGCCAAATAAACCTCAACCTGGGCAATGTTTTTTTAAAACAAATGGCGCGGTACCATTTTATAGTAAAGGTGATATAAGTTGTTGTCCATATGGTGAAATTGGATGCCCATCTCCACCTAATAATGATGACGTATGGGAACTAAATGAAGATTTTTCAGATGAATTTCAAGCAAGTGCAAAAGTTGGTATTTTAAAACCAATTGATACAAATAAATGGTATAATGTTGTACCATCTTGGAGTGAATATTGGACGTGGTCATCAGATAATATTCAAATTGTACAAACAACAACAACAAAGGTAATAAAGAATGAAACACATAATTTTTTCCCTCAACGGATCAATACTAATGAAGAAGTTCTTGGTTCATACTTAGCATTGACCATGACGTATAATCCACATATTCGCGATGATGCTGATGATAAGAATAATAAAAAAACAATAATATATTATAAATCAGCAATTTTAAAATCAAAATTACCAAAAGGTATTCAATATGGTCGATTTGAAGCACGTATTAAAGGTGCATCAAGATGGCCAGGTGTTTGTCCAGCATGGTGGGGATGGCGACATGAAGAAAACAATAATATAATACATAATAATAAAACAAATAAAGATTATTGGATTGAATTAGATTTTGTTGAAATGCAAGAAAATAAAGATAACAAACAAGATATTGATTTTACTACACATGTTTTTCCACCATCAGTACCAAAAGAAATCAATAATTCAACACATTGGAATGCACCATTTGATCCAAAAGATGAATTTCATATATATTCTATGGAATGGAATGAAAGTAAATTAACATGGTGGGTTGATGATACAATGGTAAAACAAATACCAACAAATCAATATTTCAATGCACCAAATCATTTTATTGATATAGCTATTTCCTTTGGTTTACGCCCACCATTAAAAACATTACCAAGTTCATACGGTTTTCCAACAACATTTTATGTCGATTGGATACGTGTATGGCAGAAGAAAGAAATGGGTGATTAAAGATGTACACAACAATCGTTGAACGCGCTGGGACTGTCAGGGTTCATTCGAAAACGGGGTGAAATAATTAATATAATAGATAATAGCATATATATGTACACAAGTTAAAATATTAAATTATAAACGCGTGCGCATCATCTCTAAATTTTCCACACCGTCTCCTCCTCTCAGTTTTTAAAGTTTACTACTACTACCACCACCACCATCATCACCTTGCTCAACACGTAAATCATATTTGGAATATCGTTTATTACCACGTTTACTTCTTTTTGGATCATTTACCGTCCAAATACCATCAAATGAAACACATATAACATCTTGATCATTAATAACATCGACATGTACAGTTAAATCATCTTTACCAACCATTTCCATATTTGTTTCAAATTCATTTTTCATATTTTCATCGACAGTCGCACATGCTATGTAATATTCACAATCTACTTTATTTAAATATTGTAAAGAAGCAGTTTTACAAAAGCTATTTGGATTCTTAATACCAGCTATTCTTGCTACATTAGAGGCTAATGATGCACCAGCAACGGCACAAACAGTAGCAAGTGATCCACCAAAACCAACACCAGCCCCATTTGCCGTATATTCCAATGGTACATTTACAATTACTTTACGTTCAGACATATGTACAAATTTGAACCCTTGCAATGCAGCTGGTGCTAATCCAACATATAAATTATTATTCATTGTATTTAATACTTGGATTGGACTCACATTATTATTAACATAATTATTATTAATTATTTGTTTTTCAATTAATATAGTTGATATAGGATAATTTTGTGCACGTTTTGCTAATTCTTTCTTTAACTCTGCGGTTGAGATCGATGTTAGATCTGCCATGATCCCTCGTTTTTTTTGAACAGTTTGTATATATCTGTTTGTAGATTTTTTTTCGTTTTCTTTTTTTTTCAAGTTGGATATTATATTATTATTATTTTTTGTATATCTTACAAATGGTGTGGGTAAATATGATGCATAAACCACTCAAACGCATATATGGTTATTGATACATATGCAGAAAGACAGATATAGCTGGTAGTTCGCCGACCGGACATGTATTAATATGTTTCTTTCTTTCTATATTTGTTCTTTTTTGTTATACAGGGTTATAATATTTGTTTTTTGTCCATCATTTAAAAATAATTATGCTTGAAGTTACGTACAAGGCTTGACAATGTGCGTGTGATGTTTGATATATATCGCTACTATATATATCATCTGAAAATGTAAATATTTTTTATTTTTCTCAACACTCTCTAACTCACAACACGCTTTCTTATTAAGAAAATGAACGTAAATACTATTTACACAATAATGCAGCAGTAATTTCCTGCATACTACATAACCATATATCACATTCGTGAAGAATGATTTAATGGTATAACATTTCCTTTACCAAAAAAAGGTACTGTAAAACGATTCATTGTATCACCTAATTGTTTACCAACAACTGTTTTCATCATCCATTTTGATTTAATCATATTGGATATAAATTTACGACTTGGATAATGTACAGCAGCAACTGTTTCAAAATGTGCATAATCTTCCCCAATGAAATTGTCTATTGTATTACCTACATCCATCACACCACCTATGTATAATTATTATTGAACGCGTACCATATATATCATTATATGAAAATGTTAGAAAGAATATCATTTGTAATATAATATATAATATATATATATATTATGAGAGGTAATATATATATATACGTACCGCCATTTTCAGCAAGCATTCGCATCATATTATCACGATATTCATTACTAGCTTGACGTTGTTTATTATTTCCTGATAATATCCAATTCCATATAAAGACAGGTTCTTGTTGTTCTTCCATTGTATTTCCAATCAATAATGTTGTCATATCATTTAATTGTTCAAAATTTTTTACTTTTTTCTTTTCCATTGAATTAATAAATGTTTCATCACTTGCATTATTTTCATCAACTGGATATGTACGGCCATTTACAATATTTCCAACATATAATGAACCTAAAAACATTGGTAAGGAAAGATTAGCCCATTGATCACGTTTAAATGGTGTTGACCATGCATATTTAAATTCACAGATAGGCCCACGTAAATGTTGATCACGAAACGCAACAAACGATTCTCTTGATGGCCATTGCGATACCAATACTACTTGGAAACTATCTTGCATTTCTTGTGACATACCAGGTTGTTTACTATTATCACCTCTTAAAATTTTTCCACAATAAATAGCTTTTCCATGATTTTGTCTCATTTTTTGATTTAAATTTATTAAAATAATTTTTAAATCATATCCATCTTTTGGTGTTAAACATGTTATCACATGTATATCGGTAGAGGCATATAACATGGATTGTTGGTTGCCTAATAAAATTCTTCGATTGTAATTATACCAATATTGAAAATATAACGCATATATAGATCCACTACTAATAATTGCTGCAAATGTTTTAGATAAAATTCCCATAGTATAGAATAATATCCTGGTAATTTTAATATTAATATTAATTGATTCAATATATATATATAGTGGTGTATCTCACAACAACAAGACAACAAAAGGTATTGTGTGTGTACAAAATTTATGTTATTTCTTTTCTATATAATATTAATATATGCATTGACTTGATCATTTTGTCATACAATGTTTTCTTTCATTTTTTTTATACACACACATGCATTATTAATATATATATATACTTCGTAGAAAGAGCGAAAAGAGGTATAGAGGGTGAAGGGTGTTGTTTTTGTTCGTAATCGAACAAAAATATACTATATTATATACATGTAATACAACTTTCAGAAAAGCCAAAAATATAATTATAACAAACATATATACAAATCATCAACAACCATATATATACATATACAATCCATCTCACCAGACATCCAAGGCAGGAAATTAAAAAAAACAATTCCATCACAAACAAAAAAAAATATGGTATTTATAATATTCATACGAAATGGACAATCTACAAATATTACATCATTAGCAGAGGCTGAAGAATCAAACCAATTGGAACAATGGAAACCAGATCCAGATGCATCGATTACAATGGAAGGAGACATTGAAGCAAGAAAATTAGCACTTGGTATGAATTATGAATATTTGGAAAGTACCCTTGGTATCATCTCGTCTGTACATATATGCGCATCTCCTGAACGTGCTGCATTAGAAAGTTCTATTCATATAGCAGAGCAACTTGGTAATTGTACATTAAATGTGATTGGTGGACTGAGATATAATTTAAATATTTATCAAGTTAATGAACGTATACGATTTATACAAGGAATTGTCATGATGAATGGAATCAATGCAAATACAAGTACGTTAGGCGATGGTAGCTTCTTCAATACTAACGATGATAATACACCACCAATGCAACGATTGTATACATGTTTAATAAATAATTTTCAGGATGATGATGATGATGAGAATGGCAACGAGAATGACGTCTTTTTAATAATAACAAATTCAACAATTATTAATTTATTATTAAAAGACATAGTTGTAAATGACAATATTAATTATGCCATGATGAATACAGGTGCAACTTGTATTGAAATCAATAATAATAACGATATGATATTGCATTATGTAAATCGCATTGATCATGTATTGTTGACATTAGATGCAAGGTTGTAAAAACAGCATGTAGAGAGAGAAGAGAGAGTATAGAGAATACAAAAGGTATTTAAAAATGTATATTAATGTAAGGAGATCATGTTGTTAGTTTTCTTATCTCACCCAAGAGTATAATTTAAATTTATAATATTACGAATGTACTTTTTTGTTAGATTTTTTATATATACACATTTTACTAAAGTTTAAATTCTTTCTGCTGAAGGCACAAATCTCTCAAGCAAATAAATCACGCAACTCCTCCCCTGTCAACCTTGCGTCACTTTTCGTATTATTTGCTCTCCGTTGATTTGAGACCATTTTTCTTTTTTGTAATGTATCTATCCGTTCCTCTATTGTATCTTCAACAATAAACCGATGTATAAATGTTTCCTTCGTTTGCCCAATACGATGTACTCTTCCAACTGCTTGTGCTTCTACTGATTTACTTATAATAGGATCAATTAATAATACATGCGTAGCTTCAATTAAATTCAATCCATTTGCACCACTTTTAAGGGGTAGAAATAAACATGAGACATACGGGTCATTTTTAAATTTTGACAATGTTATATGTAATTTTTTCCCAGTTCCTAATCGTACATTAGATATATCATTTTCTACAAATGCTTTTTCAGTAATATCTAATACATCTTCCCACTTTGAAAATATTAACATTTTGTTTTCTGGATTCTTATCTAATATGTCAATTGCACATTTAAGAACTCGTTCGATTTTTGTACCATAACTTCCTGTAATTTTATTATTATTATTATCTCGATGGTTATTAGTAATAGAAGAAGATCCATGATTAATATTAATATTACTATTATCATCGATAATAGTATTGTTGTTATTAACCACCATTTCAATATCCTTTTTGTTATCATCAATATTTTGAATATTTTCAATTAATGATATTTGACGACAACCAGGACATTTTAAATTACCTGTTTTTCTATCACCAATCAACCGTTTAATGCATGTGTAACAATAAATATGAGCACATGATAACATAACACGCTTTGCAACTTCAGAGGTGCCAAATGTACCTAAACAAATAGAACATCTATTATTTCTTTCTGTGTTTTTATTATTATTATTATTATTATTATTATTATTATTATCAACCATCATCATCATATTTGTATTCTGATCATGATCATTGTTAGTACTTTCAGTTAAATTAATTATAATTGATCTGTCATTATCATTGCTGCTACCACTTTTACTACTACTACTACTACTACTGCTACTACTACTACTACCATTGTCATTACCGCCACTACCACTACCACCACCACCACTACTACTAAAATTATTACTAGAACCATTGTTCTTCTTCATATTATTATTATCATTATTATTATTACCACTGCTATGTATACCTGCTGATACAATACCTGTCTCCTCCGCTTGGACATTCATTAAATATTTCAATTGACTTCGAGCTTTATCTAATTCTGCTTTTGCTGCTATGACATTAATCTCATCTTCTTCTTTCATTACTGGAACTTGCTGTTCAAGTATCCTCCATGCGGCATCCTCCTCTGAAACAACTTCACCAGGCAATCGTAAAGATAGACAATTTGTGCACGTATCTAACTCGTCCAAATAAGCTAAACGTTGGCTAATTGCACTATGTAATAATTGAGCAGCTTTACATTCACGTTTTAACAACTCAAAGGATTCTAAATTTATTTTCACTTCTTTTTTTATTGATGCTGAGTATTTTGATAATGCTCCAATTTTACGCAACACTTTAAATAAAACAGCTTCTTGTCGAAACGTTCCACTATTTACATTTATATCGTTTTGATCGCCTCCCCGTGTAACACGATATGAAAATATCATACGATTGTATTTAAATAATTCATCTTCTGCATGGCAATGAAAACAAACTTTACCAGTACGATTGAATAGGCTGGAACATTTCCTACAATTTCCACGTTCTCTAACTTCTGCTCTAGTTGGAATTCCTACGTGTTGGTTTAAATAATTGATAATGTTTTCCCTTGATTCTTGCAATTGATCTAATTTTGTACCAATAACTTGACCCATACCAATAGCAGATCGTGGAGCTTGCCATAAAATAATATTTGCTTGATCAGCAGATGATAAAATAGCTCGAAAACTAGCTATAAAATTTGTTTTTAACCTTACATTTTGATAGATTTTATCAAGGGAACGTTGATACCATGGTGGACGAGTTCGTGTTTGTAATGATGAGGATGATGATGATGATGCCAACGACGATGACGATGATGATGCCAACGACGATGACGATGATGCCGATGACGATGAAGAAGAATTAACAACATCCTTCTTCTTATTATTATCACTATTACCACCAAAAGATAGACGTATCTTACGCATTTCATGTGCTTGACGATCACTTTCTAAAACATTTTTGGTGATATTTTCTAATTCATATTTCATATGACTTACACGATTTGCTTGTATTGCTTCTTCTTTATTCCGTAAATCATTTGCTAATGCCTTTAACTCATTGATTGGTTTATATAAATTTAATACTTCCTCTTTTACATGTGGATGTGAACGTATATATTTATCTGCTGTTTGATGTAAATTATGAAAACAATGCAACCGTTGAAATTTATCTATTTTATATACTTGTTCTTCTTTATCTATAAATAATAAAATTTCAGTATATTTCTGCATGGCTAATATTTCCTTCTTTTCTATATTTGCAAGTGCTGCCAATCCAGACATATATAATACTTGATCTTTAATTTTTTTATTACAATCGTCCTTTGCTTTGTCTATTAATAAAGATAAAATTTTATTCATTGGCATTGGTGTTTTAGCATGTAATGGGGTAATACCAAATGATCCAACTTGTGGATGGCAACATGCTTGGCGAAGACGTAGTAAAGGAATTGCAATTTTGTGGCTGTATATATATATATATGTATGTATGTGGTTAGTTGATTGTTTTTTGTATATATGATGCATATGATGGATATATATATATATATATCGATTGGTTTGTCAGGTATAATATATTTATATATATATATACTTTTTTCATTCAACACAGGTAGGTATATATACATATAGGATAAACTTACATTGCATTTTCATCTATAACTTTTGATAAATCCTCCGTTGCTTGTAAAATTTTATGAGCTACTTGGTAACATTCCTTTTTTTGTAAATTATAAAAATGTCTCTCTGTTGCACTAAATTTTAAACGATATGTAATCTCATTTTGTGGTGGTACATTGATTTCATTTTGAACATCTTTTTTAGCACTTCGCCACATGATTTTATCTAATAAATCATATAAATATTCCTTTGCATCTTTATCACCATGTTCACATGGAATTTGAATAGCATGTCGATACCAACTACGGCTTGTACCAAATGGATTTACTCGTAAAAATAATAATAAACCATATAAATCATCCAAACCAGATCCTTTTACAAATGGTGTGCCGGAGATACCCCAACGATGTTCCGTTGCTAGTGTTGAAACCATTTCAGCTGCTTTTGCCGTCGATGATTCTACCATTTGTGCTTCATCTAAACATATACGCCACCATTTGATAGATACTAATGGTGAAGGTATTGCTGGATATTTTTTCTTATGCCTTGATCGTCGTTTAATAATATTCGCATGTGATAATTCTTTTCTCAATACACCATATGTTGTTAATATGATGTCATAGTTTTCAAATTGAACTGATTTGTGTGTGTGTGTGTGTGTGTGTGTGTGTGTGCATGTAGGTGTGTGTGTGTAGGTGTGCATGTAGGTGTGTAGTTGTATTTCTTGTTAGTGAATGTGTATAACATCAAAACGTTATTAAACATATGTAAAAAGATGAGAATACTTACGAGGATGAAAAATATCTGGTTTTTCTTCATTTGTTTCATTTTCATTGTTGCTAATAGTATTATTATTATTATTATTATTATTATTATTATTGTATGAATTATCAGTGTTGTCACTATCACCTTGTCGTTTCATCATTTTCTTTTTCTGCATCTTTTTTACATGTTTTCGATGATTACCAGTTTCTTCTTGTACACCAAGGTATGTATATATTTTTAATGATTTATTATTATTATCATCATCATCATCGATAATTATATGTCGTTTAATTTCTTCTTCCCATTGAGATACAATTGCATGTGGGCATATGATCAAAGTTGCACTGGAATTGATGTAAAATTCTGTTTTAGAAACACAGACTAAACATTGTTCATTGGAACGCTTCCATAAATCATGTCCTCCTTGACATTCAATATGCACTTTAATACCACACGTTGAGCAAATACCTGTTTCTTTGCCATTATCATGTTGTATACCACACATACATTCCATTTCATGCGACCAGCTGTAATTTCCATTATGTTGCTTCAAACGAGATACTCTTTCAACTGAGGATGGAGAAACAATTTGTGTGTTGTATTCCTTCGGTGCTTTATTCAATAAAACTAAACTGATTGTCTCAATTGTTTTACCTAAACCCATTTCATCTGCTAAAATTCCCCCACGAAGTGTATTATATATATTTTGATTATGTTTTTCCTCTTTCTCTTGTGTTGGCGTAGACATATTTACTAACATTCCATTAAATTTATTATAGTATAATTGTTGTTGTTCATTTGCTGTTATATTATTTGGTACAAGTTTCATACCATAAAATTCATTCACTTTGTAAATTGGTTGTCTCTCTCGTTCAACAGCCCATTTTACTGCATCGATTTGATATGGTCGTAATGTACATGTTAATTCTTTTGGTTGAAAATTATTATTATCGTCAATCATAGTGCGTTTATAAAGTAAATTCTTTTTTCTTCGTCTTAATGTCGATTTTTCAATTAAATCATTTAATATTTCAATCCTAGAGATGGGTTGACTGTTATTTATTATAAACGTGTTATTGGTGTTGTTATTGTTCATCATCATCGTATTATTATTATTATCATTATAATTCCGATTCTTTCTTTTCTTTTTTTTCTTTGTATTGTTAGTAGTTGATGATGTTGTTGTTGTCATTATATCGTTATTATTTGTCGTAAATAAAGAACGATTAGCTGCAGTACTATACACCGAAATATCATCATTGTTGCCCCGAACACTGTTGTTGTTGTTGGTGGTGGTGTTGGTGGTGGTGGCGGTGGTAGTGATGGCAGAAGGTATCACCATGTTTGTTATTGTTGCGTTATTATTAAAAAACGATGTAACTTTTTGTTTTTTCTTTGATGGTGGCCTTGGAGGTTGTCTTGGTGTTTTCTTTATAGATGTATTCAAGAAAATCATGAACTCTGATATTAACTTTTGATTTTTACGTAATATTGGTGGATACACATCAAAACGTTTGTTTTTTCCTTCAAAAATAATGCAATTGGTTGAAATATTTATTATTAATGATGTTACCGTATCATTTATACTAAATGTTATTATATTTGCTTTAATTAATTTAGAAAGAAGGTTGATATTGTTTGCATGAAAAAAATGTAAATAATTCATTTCATTTTGCATGGATGCTGATATTATTGGGTATTCATTGTTAATCTTGATGGTGTTTGTCTTTGTCGTCGTTGTCATTGTTGTCGTCGTTGTTGTTGTTGTTGTTGATGATGACAAATTTTCTGTTGAACCACCATTACTCATCATGCATATAAATAATTTATCGGTTTTTGTATATTGTTGTTGATTTTTTGCATAGATATTAAACTTAAAAAAAGGTTCATATGACTTATTATCGTTAGAATTAATACACGTAACATGAAATAATGGCCCGAAGGTTGGTTCATTAAAGTATAGTTCATACAATTCATTATTGTTAGATGATATCTCATCAGGTATTACTATCATTTGTTTCTTCTCATCGTTTTCAGCATATGTTGGTGGTATTTGTTTCTTATCATCCTTATTGACATTATTAATATTATTATTATATTTTGTCGGTATTTTTTGTGTTGGATTTTGTTTCTTTCGTGGCATGATGTGTGTGTGATGATGATGATGTGATTTTTTTTAAAAAAAAACTTTTTGTTATACAACAAGTAATACAACAATATATGGATGTATATTAGATTATTTGGTATTATACAGATAGATATTATATATCTATATATATATATACGTTTGTTCTGTTTTCCTTTTGTCCACAACAATTAGCTCTGGTGTCCCATGTGATGGGAGAGCTATCTCTCTCTTGGAGATAAGAAGTCAATTCGCAACTTAATCGCGAGACGAACTCGCGCGAACTTTTTATTTACGCCGTCAATACCATTGAATAAAATTTCGTTTCCTGTGGAACCACCAAAATTAAAAAAAAAAACACTTTGTTTTTTTATAGAAAATTTTAGGATTTTTTCGCAACTTTTCAACTTTTCACCCAAAACAAAACATAATCTATACTTGAAAGGGAAATTAGAATACCACAACCTCAGCGATTTTACCTATCGCATGTGACACATAGACACATATTAATATTTACTTTTATAAAAGTGCACAAGTCAAGTTTTGAAAAGAAAGCCACAGGAGGAAAGATTTTAAGATTGTGATAGCTTGTCCGAAAGGGAAAATTTAGAAAAATGAGACCGAAATCTAAATATCTATAATATTTTATTTTGTGGATTGTGGTAGACTGTGGCAGAAACCGTTTTGACAGTATTATCAATGTATAAAATTATATATGTACGCGTAAATATATCCTCTCTCTCTCTCCTCTCTCTTCCACATTCCACACTCAATCACTCTGGACTACTACGTTTATTATTACCACCACCACCACCACCACCACCAATATTTTTAAATGTATTGATAAATGGTTTAAACACCATTGATTTCACTGTACGCAATTTGATTTTATTTTCACTCATTTTCTTTAACATGACACGATGTCGTGGTCTTATTTGACTTAGGCATAAATTGATATTACTTTGTGTATGTTTTGTATGGCCATCTGCTTCCCCTAATAAATCAGTAAATATAACCAAACTTTTCTTATAATAACTCATTGCTTTATTTGGTTTACACATGATGATACGATATAAATTTCCAATATTATTATATATAATTGCAACATCGAAACTATTTTCCCCACGTTCTACTTTGTAAATTTCAAGTGCTTTGACATAATTTTCATTTGCATGATCAAAATCACGTCTTGCTTCATATACAATTGCAATATTATTAAATAAAATAGCAGTATTTAAATGTTTTTCACCATATTTTTCAATACGAATTTGTAAACATTTGTTGTAATATTCAATAGCAGTATTGTAATTAATCATGACTGGTGATAGTTGTTTTTTCTTCTTTCTGCTTTTATCACACTCATCTTCGTTGTTATCATTACCATCCTCCTCTTTCTTCTTCTTCTTATTATTAATTGACTTCTCCTGATTATTATTAATATTTAATGCCTCCTCTTCCATTTCCACAAGTCGTACGTCATCATCATCATCATCGCTCGGCTCGTTCTCGCTTTCATCATCTAAAGCAACACCTAAATTAATTAATTGCAATCCTTTATTATAATAAACACCAGCAATATTATTATATACATCACCAACTTTAACATGTTGTTCCCCTAAGTTTTCCAATCGTATTTCTAAACCTCTGTGGAAAAAATCTAATGCACCATCATAATTTTGCTGTTGATAATAAACAGTTGCAATATTCATATAAGAAATTGCAACTTTTAAATGTTTCAAATCGAAATTATGTATTTGTATCTCTAACTCTTTCTTATAATGCTCCAATGCATTATGAAATTTACGTTGAAATTCACATACTATACCTAATTGCTTATGTGAAGCGCCAGTAAGTTCATGATAATCATCATTTAATTCAGCAATACGTATGTTTAATGCAAAATTATGTGCATAAAATGCTTTTTCATAATGTCCTAATTTTAAATATGCAATACCAATATGATAGGATGAATCCGCAAGATCTAATTGCGTTTCATGATTTAAGTCTACTACTGATTGGCGAGTGTTGCTTTCATCCTCCTGTTTACTATTATTATTATTATGTTGTTGTTTAATATTTTGTAATACAGATGCTTTTTGACGAATTTGTATTGCTTTTTCATGGTATTCTAATGCTACATCATATGATTTTTGTTTATGATAACAAATGCCAATATAAAAATATGTAAATGCAACATTTAATTGATCCATATTACTATGTAGTTTTTGCAATTGAATATTTAATGCTTTGTCCAATAAATATTTCAACGCTTCAACATAATTACCTTGTTTTACATAACATTCGCCAATATTATAATAAAGAAATGCAACATCAATATGATCATTGCCTACAAGATCCAATTGAATTTCTAAACTTTTATTGTAAAATTCAAGTGATTTATTGTACAATTGCTTGTCTTTATATATTTCCCCGATTGCATTGTATAATTTTACTATCGATGGATGATCCTCACCAAATACATTTAAACTAATTTTTAAATCCATCAATAAATATTTCAACCCATTGTCAAAATCATCTAATTCTTCATGGTAAATAGTACCAATAAGATTGTAAATAGATGCTAAGCGTGGATTTTCTTTTCCTAAATTATCTTTTAAAATCGAAACTTCTTTTAAAAAATATTCCAATGCTTTTTTAGGTGCATCATTTTGTCTATGTACGTGTGCTATATTATGATATGCATGTGCTATATTTAAATGATTTTCTCCTATTGTTTTTATTTGAACATTAATTGCATTGTTGTAATTTTCCAATGCTTTCTCTACTTGATCACCTTTTGCAACATATACATGCGCAATATCATTGTAAATCGATGCAATATCCCCAACATTTGTAAACATATCTTTTGATAGACGTATTGTTAATGTTGTCTTATAATTTTCCAATGCTTCATCCAATTTACCTTGTTTTACGAATACATCTCCAATATTATTATATATCTCTGCAACTTCATTATGATATGTTCCAAGTGCTTTAGTTAATTCTGGCAATGCTTTTGTAAAACATTCTAATGCTTTCACATATTCGCCATCTTTTAAATATGAATCACCCATCGTAACATTGCAACGTGCTAAATTAATGTTATGTTTCGTAGTAAAACTTCTGCATGTATGTGTATGTTTATTTGTATATAGTTGCATATATATTGTGTGTTAGAGAGATGATGTTGCTTTCTATATTTTCTATCTATAGATACTGTGTGTATATTTCTAACATTTCACTATGAATATATAATATATATATATATAATAAAACGATCTACTTACCCAGTTGATTTGCTTAAAGTCACAATTGCTTGACTCCAATTATTATAATGAAACAAAGATTCACGATAAAGCATCATTGCTTTTGATTTATCACCACGTATGCGACTTGAATTCGATCGAATTAATTGATTTTTTGATTCATTTGTATGATTTGCTAAATTTAATAAATCCGATTTGACACGATCGACTATATTTTTTAATTTGAAATTTTTTTCATTGCTTTTATGTTCTACTACTAAATTTGCTAATTCTTTTACTTTATGTTGGCAATATCCATGGACTAAATCAGCAACACATTCTTGAATCCGCTCTTCTACTTGTTTATCTTTAATTTCATATGTAATAATAGCAAGTGCCGTTAAATCATTATTTAATATATTTCGTATCAATGTATGTTCACTTTTAATCACTTCATTTCTAGCAAGAAAAATTGGTTGTATATGTTCTTTCAACTCGTCGCATTTCTTCCATAAATCAATTGCAATTAATAATGTTTGCTCACGTATACGACAATTGTAATCTTCGAAAAAATTAAAAATATATGATAATTTACCAAATGTTGAAAAATGTTGCAATCCAACTAGATTTTTATCTGGAACACCTTTTATTAAACGTATTTG
>JACLAC010013532.1_pt1 | contig 15011 bp, 8 predicted proteins | sample 8027881 | NCBI WGS metagenome assembly JACLAC01 (sample SAMN15725517, study PRJNA655200) | protist metagenome | isolation source: fluorescence activated cell sorting (FACS) single amplified genomes of... | place: Spain: Blaines Bay Microbial Observatory, Mediterranean Sea | collected 2016-01-19 | reverse complement strand
CGTGCCCGTTGGAACCTCGTCCTGCTGGCAACGCTCTGATTCTCTGTGTCATCATCCGAGGATATCACTACTAGGGTCGGGGCGATGCTGGGGTGCTGACTGCTGGATTGCTCACTGCTGGATTGCAATTCGGTGTCAGAGGCCGAGTCTGAGCTGTCCGGAGCCGGGGGTCGGGCCAGGGTGTGGGGGTACCGGGTAGGGGGCGCTATTTTGGCTGCTTCGGTGGCATAGTCCATAGGCAGGGCCGTTGGGAGATAGGCACGGAATATCCGGAGGCCTGATGCTATGGACTTGGCGACCCCATTCAGGACATTCCTCTGGCATATTCGCATCTGCCAGTCCATCCATCTCTGGCGGCATCTTAAGAGACAATACAAGTACACATTTTCTATCTAACGGGTTTCTCTAATTTTTTTGTAAAACTTGTTGATTTTTTATATGAACGATTATTTCCGTTATATAGGCAATGTGTACTTGTAGTATTTCTTAAAATATGAACGAAAGTTACGTTTTTACGGGGAACACTTTGATATATTAGTAGTGTAGACCTATTTACAAGTACGTAAATAAGATAGGAAATTCAACTCAAAAAAGTTAAACACAAAGTTGCACAAGGTGAATTTCCTATCTTATTTAAGTACTTGTAATCACTCTACACTACTAATATATCAAAGTGTTCCCCGTAAAAACGTCACTTTAGTTTATATCTTAAGAGATAATACAAGTACATAGTACCTATATAACGGAAATAATCGTTCATATAAAAAATCAACAATTTTTACAAAAAAATTAGAGAAACCCGTTATATAGGTACTAGGTACTTGTATTGTCTCTTAAGATATAAACTAAAGGGACGTTTTACGGGAAACACTTTGATATAGTAGTAGTGTAGACCTATTTACAAGTACGTAAATAAGATAGGAAATTCAACTCGAAAAAGTTAAACACAAAGTTGCACAAGGTAAATAGCAGGCAAAATAACAAAAAAAGGAAGAAAAATGACATTTGAGTTTTTTTTTTTTTTTTTTTTTTTTCCTCCACTGTCCGATTTAATAAATGACTTCTACTCTAATATAGACTAAAAATAATAAAATAATATATAAAAAGTATCATATATTTGTTACATAAATATATCACAGGATGGCAATAATTGCTTTTCCGGTTGGTTCGGTCGGTATTAGAAGTAAATTGATTTCAAGAAAAACACAGGAGCAGAAACAAATCGCAGGTTCATTTGTTTTTGTCTCAATGTTCTTCTTCCGTCTTGAGTGACTAATGTTTGTTCCCTCCGGGTCCCTCACAAAGTTTGAGCAACGGTTGGAGGCGGCAAGGCGAAAGAGGCTACCGCGATTAGCGGAACCCAAGGCAGACGTTCCAAGAAGTACAAAATGCCCGTTAAATGTAACACATTTAAAATTAAAATACTTGCCCTCCGATTGCTCTCCAAAGGATAGCAGGGTAATAAAGTACCAGGGCCCGCAATTCATTGACATAAAGAGTGAATTGTCCACCGGGCTTGAAAGCTACCAACAGTGGTCCCGTAAAAAGTGGAAAAAAATCGTCGCGGATTGCGAATTCGTAAAGAGCGAAACCCTTCGTTCTGAAGCTTTGCGGCAAAAAATTCTTGATTTGACTCAGACCGCGCTCGACTTTAAAAGCACACTCATTGGCACCCACCTATGCCAGTTAATTTATGGTAGCATTCGTTTTAATAAACAATTACAATCATGCGATGTCTCTGAAAACTGCTTAACAACTGACGGGATTAAGCCTTTGATGAATGCACTGGAGGGCAATTTATCTGTGGGATCGCTCAACCTGTCTCAAAATTACTTGAGTGTGAAGGGCGCTACCGTTGTAAGTGAAATGCTAAAGCGAAACCGTTGTTTGAAAATATTAAAATTATCCGACTGCCAATTAACTGACCATGGGGTAAGATTTCAAGGCATTATCTCCCTCCGAATCGCCCTTGAAATCCATCCTACTCTCAAGTACTTGGACGTTTCCGGAAACATGCTTGGGGGGCAAGGTGTTTTGATACTAATAGAAGCATTGTGCGAGAACTATACGCTTGATACGATTGATTTTAGCCGCAACAACTACAAGGAGCCGAAACAAAGAGACAGCGACCTCCCGGGACCAATGGAAACTCTACTGGAAAAGGCGTCCCATAGTATTTTACAAACTAGAAGCAGAATGAAAGTCAACCCTAAGGGAGAATTAAAACTTTTGTTTCATGATAATGCAACCAAACTGGACGACAAACTCGTGAACATCATCGCCAAAGGCTGTCGCCAAATTTTCAAAGCAAGGGTGAAGCGCATGCTTGATATCGAAGGTAAGTACACTGTTGAACCGGAACTTAATCCGTATTTTGAAATTTTCACACAAACGATCCCTCTCTTTTCAGAACACATCCATCTAACCTCTTTTTGGTGTTGTTCAAAACAAAAAAATGGCTATTATTTATCTAAAAATATAAAGCTTTTTTCTCCGGTCGCTTCCGTATCCCGGAAAAAGTAAAAACGCCACCACCAGAGAAACCCCCGGAAAGTTCTGCTTGGGGCCTCATGGAGTTGCTTACCCCAGAACAGCGTCAACGCGTGCGAGCCAAGTTGGTTGGGACTGTTAACTGTCTCATACCTTTTGGCGTGGAGAAATCGCCGGGAGATGAGAAGAACGAAAAAAATCAGGAGTACAAAAAATAAATTATTACATTTGGCAAGGTAGTAAAATGAATCTGGAATTTCAAGAAGTAGTCATATTATTGTTAACTTTAGATAAAATATCTAAAATTAAAAAACAAAAACCTGGCTGTTATTTAAACTTTTATTTTTCGATGAAAGTTAAAAATAATTTTAACATTCACGCCACTGCTCTTGGAAAACCACACAAGGACTGATTCATTTTTGAGTGAGCCATCGGACGAGGAAGTTGACTTCGGGTCTTTTGCCATTGACGCAAATCCGTCTATGATACCGATTCGGACTACGCATGGAGCACATCTGAGCATGATAGTCAAGACCAACTGACAAGGGTATATATTGATTAGTAAAATCACAACAGTAGAGATCAGTTCGCAGTACATGAAGGATTGTAAACCTCTAAAATGAACAAAAGCTTAGTAGATTCATTTTCGTGGTATATGATGTATCATAGCTAAATTTTAAATAACAGCCAATTTTCTTGTTTTTTTTATTATTAAAAAAAAGAAAAGGTCCACAACATCCGATGCTGTCACCTTTATTACGACGCAACAGGGTCAAGGGCCGGGAAACGGTGGAGATCTTACAGACAGACACTAAAAACTTAAGCTTACCAAAAAATGCTTTATACGTTTTTACATAAGAGTGCACAGCAAAAAAAAACAATATGCCCCGATCCACCCCGTTAGTTTGTCTTCTTTGTGCGTTGGAAAAGAACAGGCAGTTATGAGACAACCCAGCGAATGCACTCACCACGCCAGCACTGTGGTTACACTTTAGGCGCAGCCCTTGCTTCGTCGTCTTCGGCAACAATGTCCTTTTCCACTGTCAGGACCTCCCATGGGTTCGTCACAGTATCTTCGTCTTCTTTCCTTCGATAGCATGCGATGTACTTTTTGTACCCAAACTTTCCTTCCCGGTCTACCTTTTTCGACTCTTCCGTTGTCGTCGACATAAGTTGGACGCACAGGTCCTTGCTCAACTCTTCCTCGGTCAGTTTCTCCAGGCAGGGGTCCTTGTCGCAGCAGTCCCGCTGCCATTGATGCAGCTGCTCTACGTCCGTGATCGTGTACAATATTCCACCCGGCTTCAGCAAATAGGTATACACGGGAAGAAGACCCTCACTGATAATCCGCCGCCGGTGATTTTTTCGTTTAAAATGGGGGTCTGCAAAGCAAAAAAACATTTTGGACAGCTGCCCTTTGTAAAAGTAATTCGGCAAGTACTTCATTGCGTTGGTGTTCATGACGCCCGCGTTCTTGTATAAGTTTTCGCCGCGGTGCTCCTTTTGCAAAGCTTGTATTTTTCGTCTCACGTACTCCGTGACTTTCGGCCTGATCTCCATTCCAAGAGAGACTTTGCCCGAAAAATTCTTGGCTAATGCAACCGTTAGCCCTCCAAATCCACAGCCAACGTCTACAAAATCGACTGTTTTGCGCGTGGTGTCGAACACGGCGGACCAGTCCATCAGGCAAGGGTGGGACGGATATTCCAAAGCGTTGTTATGGGACAGCGGATTGCAGTGGGCGCGAGAACGGAAAAACTTTTTTTGCGGCATCTTTGAACCATCTACACTGCTCGGACCAATTTTTGCCTTTTGGCGCGCCCTCTCTTTCATCTGTTTAAACGTCCGCCTACTCCCACGGCGTTTCCTTTTGGCTTTCGCGTCGCGGGCCATTGGCCCGCCTTCCGCCTCCTCGTTTGTGGTTGCCGCAGTGGAAGCGTCCATGATATCTATGTTCAAAGCAGGCTTACAGGTGAGGTTCAATCTCGTTACACATACAAAATTGTGATGAAAGCCGAAGTGTATGTATCTTTAATAATTTTCTTTGTGCAGTGTACCACTCTCCCCGAAACAACACACATATATACAAAAGGTAATAAAAAACATCAATTATTTAGACTATCGAAAAAACAACACACACTTTTTTTTCTCACAACAACAACAACGACAACAAAACAACAAAAACCCAAACCAAAGCTCCCAACAATACAACGTTTTATACTCACAAAGTGGTTCGATATTCCCTATATATTATCGCGTTTTTAGTTGTCTATACATGTACATATGTACATTATAGGGGAATGAATATATACGTCACTCCATTGTTATTTTCTTTGGAATTAATTTATGGTAGTGATGAGGAAAGAAGAAGAATCCTTAGGCCGGTGACGTGTGAAGCCAACGACTTGAAAGGGTGATTGTCACGAAAGCACCCACATATATATACACCCTAACTTTAACACCATATATATAAGGCATTTGAAAAATATTATGCACACACGAAGGAAATCGACGGACGGACCACCAAAAAGCAAACAGAGGAAGCAATAAAAAATGAATTTCATCATATTATTATTACCTTGGTAGCACATGACAACGGAAAGAGAACAACCACATCATCGGATCTTCTTATAGTGGTATCTCAATCCTCCTCTCTCGTATTAAATTAAGAATATTGAACATGACAAACTGTATGGAAGATTTTAGGAAAATATATTTCCGCTTCTAATTTCGTAAATGTATGTGTCGCGAACAAGTACCGTCGACATTTCTCCTAGTAAGACATTGCACCACCAGCTATACTCACAACCCAACGAAGAAAATGTTTGCTCGAAATGTTGTCCGGGTAGCACGGAACACGGCTGGGGCCTCGCGGGCGTTTTCTAGTGTGTCTGGCGCAAACGTAGAGGTTGTGTCGGAAGTTTCGTGCATCCAACCTGTTGACTTGGAAGAGGGCGGTGGCTCTCGCTCGTTTCTAGGGCGCGTAACACAGGTCGGCCCTAAAGTGAAAGACTTGAAGGTTGACGATTATGTCCTTCCCGCGGACCAGAAAGTCCGTGCCGACGGTTATAGTAACGTAGTTGCGGGGGAGGGGAGCTTCTTGAAAGTGGACGATGGCGAGTGGTTAGATCCCTTGGTTGGCGCGACCCTGGCCAGCACCCCGAGTGCCGCACTGCACATTTTGTCGACGGTTGTGTCCGGGTCGACCTTTCTTTCGGTGGCCGACCACGGGTTGTTCAGCATGGATTTGGTCCGTATGGGGAAGGCCAAGGGGTGCAACGTTGTCTGCGCCGTTGACGACTGCCGTAGCCGGGCGGAATATACTAAGGCCGTGAACGTGCTCTACAATGCTGGGGCAGACGTGGTAGTCCCCCTATCCATGGTAGGATCTGCAACGTATCACTCCGTCCTGGAAAGCATAGAATTCCCTTCAACGCTCATCCACGGCAGTGATTTCGACGAATACGCCGCGGAATTCGCCGCCTTCAAGAAGGCCAAAGGGTTCTCGGCACGGAAATCCTTGTTGGAGGACTACGCCCGCAGCGGGGTGCTGGCCGGGATGAAGGTGTCGAAAGGCCTTGGTGCTGGGTTCAGTAGCGAGAAAAGGGCAGTAATTAAGTATGATAGTAGTGCAGGATTGGCAAACCACGATTGGATGAAGCACTGCAAAGCGGGCGAAGTGAAGAGCATCCTGCAAGACGCCCTAAACCACGCCCCGCTGCTGGATTACGAATTCGACCACTGCCAGGAGCAGGACATCGGTGCAGATTTTGTCAAAAGCAACTACCGGGATGGCAACTTTGAGCGTGCTGTCGTCATGTCCGTCGATGGGGAAGACATGCCAGACATTGCGTTGAAGAAGAAGAAAAGTCAGGTTGCCCAGGCCATCATCAACGAGCTGTCGGTGGTGGACCCTTTACACCCTTTGGTTATGGAAGCGGAGCAAGAAATGTTTTTGCGAGAGGACACCGAAGTCAATCGCACGAAAGGCAGTGCAGGCTTTTACGGTGCCGAAGAAAATTAGTTGCTTTTGAATATACAAAAACCAGGAGGGGGGAGCTTTCTTATTTCCCTAGCTGGCTATAAATGAAATTGTTGTTAAATGCTTTTTAAATTAGACTTTTACAATATCTTACTAAAAAGTACTTTTTTTGTTTCGTATTTTCGGAAGTTGGGGATTCGGGATTCGGGAATGCAAATTTTAACATATATTTTATTTTTTTTAAAACTTAGTTTAGAACAAGAAAATTGGCTGTTATTTTAACAGCAAATTATAACCTATTATCAGAAATCAGACGTTATGTGCATTATTCTAAAAGTAAGCATTAGTTTTTTTTCTAAGTAAAGCATGTTTTTTTCAGAGTAAATTTATAAGACAAACAACGAGCATCCTTTAAAAATATTCACGCCGCTGCTTGGAAAACCACACAAGGATTGATTCATTTACGAGTGAGACATCGGATGAGGAAGTTGAATATGGGTCATTAGTGTGATAATCTATTTTATTATTATTTTAGGCTCTACTACTACGGTACGGTACAAATAATTAGTCCTCCTACTTGATACTATTTTATTGCCATTAGGCCACTATTTATTTATATTTATTATATCTTCTACAGTATGATAGTAATAAAAATACCAAAAAAATAGTTTTTTGCTACTGTAGCTATAAAACATAGTTGTTATACCTGGTAGTATGAAATAATTGAAATTTTTATTTACTACGGTTGGTACTTGTGAGTGAAACTCGTACTCTTTTGATAGCTTTAGTAGTCTATTCTATATATTTGTATATTCGTCTTATTAGGACGAAGGACGATGGACGGCGAGGACGAGGAGACACGAGGACCCTGTCGTTTTTTTTTTAAGGTGTGTTATGGGACCGTATTCTCCAGACTCCCTGAAATGCAGAACGCCTATACGGTGTTTCTATAGTCTACGAGGATGAAAAGAAAGTGACAAAACGCCCTTCGTATTTCTATATGAAACGTGACAAAACGCCTATGGAATTAAAATATATACCGGTGGTATCTACTAAAATTCTTCTGCTGGGGCCACGTATCCGTGTTAATTATATCCATCCAATAAGATTTTTGGGATTATTTTTTTGAGAGAAAAAATAAAAAACAAATCAGTTTACTATACATTTATTTTTAATACTGTATATAACTTTAAAAAATTCATCTTTAATCATGCTGTATGTCTTCGTGTGTCTATATTACCAAAATATTATTATTTATTATTAATATTATTTTAGACGACTACGAGTATGTTTTATAGAGACTAAAATATAATAAAATAATAAACGACTAACAACGAAAGAAAGAAAGATATTCTTCCGTTCTACTTTTCTTACTGTGTAGTATGTACAAACCACTTTCCACTTGTTATTATATGTGGTGATGTGTGGTGGAGAAGGGAGAAGAAGGAGAGAGGAGGAGGATGAAGTGTACGTTTTGATCAACCGAATTCATTACTTTGGTTGTTATTGTCATATACATGCACGATATATATGTTGAAATAAAGAAAACCAATAGCTCTGGATATAGTAATATTTAATTACAAATTGTATAACCATTCTCCCGTGTTTCTTTTTTCGTTTGACATTATTGAGCAATTTATTTCAGAACAACAACATTATGAACCCAACAAAGTTTCTCATCGCCTTGGTCGTGGTCTTGGCCGTTTTCTCCGCTGCGGAGGCAAAGAAAAAGGGCAAGGGCCCAACGATGACCTCAAAGGTATACTTTGACGTCACTATCGACGGCAAAGATGCCGGCCGCATCGTCATGGGCCTGTTTGGCAAAACGGTACCAAAAACTGCTGAGAACTTCCGCGCCCTATGCACTGGTGAAAAAGGCATGGGAAAATCTGGCAAACCACTGCACTACAAAGGCAGTAAATTCCACCGTGTCATACCTCAATTTATGATCCAAGGTGGTGACTTCACCCACGGGACCGGAGTGGGCGGCGAAAGCATATACGGGAACAAGTTTGATGACGAAAACTTCAAACTGAAGCACACCGGGCCATACTACTTGTCCATGGCAAACTCTGGACCAAACACCAACGGCTCCCAATTCTTCATCACCACCGTGAAAACGTCCTGGTTGGACGGTCGCCACGTCGTTTTTGGCAAAGTTATCGAAGGGGAAGACGTCGTCAAAAAGATCGAAGCCATGGGCTCCCAAAGTGGTACCCCCAGCGGCACTCTGGTTATCGCTGACAGTGGTGAAATCAAGGAAGACTAAAGCTGTCAGCGCATGCGATCGAATGGTTTGTAAGAATTTCAAAAAAGCAAACGCTCATTTGTTTAAGAGGATTTCTTTCCACCTGGGCGTATGTTTCAAACGCTTTTATTCAGAAAGGCTTAAAGAGGCAGGGATGTTGCGTCCCGTGCTCAGGGCGCAGAAGATCCCAGGCGTATATCGTTTTTAAAGAGTGTGTAAAAACTATTAATGCTATATTTAAAAAAAACAAAAAATTTTGTCGTCTAATTAATAAAATGTATCTTCCTCTTGCACTGCGAAAATGAATCTGCACCTTTTGTCCATTCTAATCAAAAAAAACAAATTATATGAATATCTTGGTCCTGGATTAAAATAATCTTAACATAGGTTTTGAAGGAATCAATGGCTGGTTTTAGGTGAGAGTCCTAAAGCATAACTTACTATTTATTTTAAACAAGAAAATTATGTATACCCCTTAGAAAAAATAAGACTAAATTAGAAAAATCGGCAGTACATGAAATATATGGGAACTGGATCGATTTCTTGAGTACAGATCACCTTTAACAAAGAAAAGAAACATTATCACTTGATATAAAATGAGAGTCTTAAAGCATATGAAAAACCAAAATATATAGTATGTTTTATAAGATATCATAAGAAGAAACAATTTTATTTGTTTTTTCACTTGGTAGTAATATTGTTCATTGGAATATTATAAATATAATTCCTCAGTGATTGACAACTAACGAAATTAAAAAATTCATTTTAGGATTGGGTTGTTGAAACTGAGTCTAATAAATAATAAAGCATTTCCAACTTTACAGGCCATTTTTTATAAAATAATCGAAAAAACAAATTATATAGTTTTTATAGTATCCTATGCTTTAAGACTCTCACCCGTCTCCCCCGTTATATCCACCCGCAATACGAGCGTCGCCCCTACTGCCTGGGCGCCAAAGATTCTAGACGTTTGCGTTGACCCCGTGCCCATACTTTATTACACTATCACGGAGTTGTTTGATTACCACTGCGCGATCGTTTGACTTGAAAATGGAACTGCCAGCAACAATCATATTGGCTCCAGCCGCCGCCGCCGCATCGATAGTCGAAGGGCCCAACCCACCATCGACCTGGATGTCCTTCTCTGGATAAAGCTCGCGCAATCTTTTCACCTTTTCCATCATTGGGACCATGAATTTTTGCCCCCCAAACCCAGGTTCTACCGTCATTACCAGCAGTATGTCGCACTCGTTCGCAAACTCCAGCACAGCGTCCACCGAAGTCTTCGGTTTGAGTGCGACCCCAACCTGCATCTTACGGCTTGCGTTTCGTATACTATTGATCAAAGCTTTTGGGTCTTTTGTGGCCTCGACATGAAACGTAAAGCTGTCGGCACTGTGATTGTTCAATTGGGGAAGCGATGTTAGTGTAACAGATTCTGGAAGGGGTAGCCGAGAGAGAGAGAGAGAGAAAAGAGAAATAATTAAAGACTTACCCAGCATCTGCCATTGGTTCTACCCAAAACTCAGGGTTCGATACCATCAAATGAACATCCAAAAACGCTTCGGTATTTTTCCGCAGGGACTTGATGACTGGCGGACCCCAGGACAAATTTGGGACAAAGTGTCCATCCATCACGTCCACATGCAAATAGTCAGCGCCCTTGGCCATAACGTCACTGCCCTCCAACGCCATCTTTGAAAGGTCGCACGCCAACAGGGACGGGCCAATCTTCGCAGGGGCTCGATGTGGCATAGTATGACACAATTCAATTAGTTTCTTGCAACTCGAATTTGTATGTCAAGGCACATAGGTGATGTATACCTAACGGTAGTTAATTACGTGCGTGCGGCCTATCGCTACAATACTTTTGACAATGGAAATCTAAAGATTAAACAACAAATCTTGTTTTCAATTATATTATATTAGAATTTGCAAAAAGAAACGCTGTTGTCCTCCTCCTCTTTTTTGTTGTCGTGTTGTTGATTGTGTTGCTTCGTATTAATTAGTTTGTTTGTGCATGCTGCTGGTGCAGGTTGTATTATTATTCCTACTATTAACATTTTTTTAAAATACACAAATAATAATATATAATAGTATCATGATGTTGAATTATTAGACGACTAGTAGTAAAATAACAACAACTTCTTTATTTTTAGACTGACTAATAATAATAATAAAAAAAAATGTTATATAATTTGTTTTTTAAGTACATAATTAAAATTTATCTTCCTCATGTATTGTGGATGTGAATCTGCTCCTTTTGTCCAGGTTTACGTTCCTTCATGTACTGCGAACTTATCTCTGCTCCCGTAATTTCAATAACTAATCTACTCCTGTCAACCCGTCTAGAGTCTAGACTATCATTCTCTGATGTACTCAATGCATATTCGGTATGGGTATTTGGATTTGCGTCAAATGCAGACTTACAGCAATATTTAATAATGCACTTTGTTTTTTTAAATATTTTTGATTAAAATTCTTTTTCCAAGCAGTGCAGTGGCGTCAAAAACTTACAAGTCTTATCACTGACGGGTTCTTTCGTAAAAATTGGTCAAAGTTTCAACCGTCTGAGTTAAATTCTTTACTTTTAAACTCAGCTCGTGCAACTTTGCTAAATCCCGCTCCTTAATGTCTAACGGGGTGTGCAGTTTGTACTGTTCTTTGCTCTGGCGTTTGTTAATTTTACTGATCTGTTTACGAATTTTCTCGAGTTGACGTTGAAGTCGCACAATTTCAGCACCCGCTTTTTTCATGACGATGTCTTCGCTTGCGTCGAATATTAACGATACTGATGTGCTTTCATCCACTTGGAGTTCAATTATTTTTTCGTTTTCTTCAACAATCGGGTTGCACGAAGAGGAGTTTTCGTTGGAGAAAAAATGAAATTCCGACACATGGGACAAAACTGCAACACAATGAATATTTTCTTTGATAGTGGCCCAGTTTTTGCTGTTTTTCTTCAGCACCAGCGAAAATTTGGATTCTTTTGTGTTCACGCCAAGCTGGGATGCGATAAACTTAAGTTTGCGCGTCGATCCTGCCACGGAGAGAAGATAATCCATTTGTCTGCCTACACTTGGATCTGCACTAGACGAAAAGTAGTCTGCACAGGGAAATTTTGATACCATTATGCTCTCCGAAGCACCTTGGTTTACAACACCCCACAATTCTTCTGTAATGAAGGGCATAAATGGATGAAACATTAATAATATGTTTCTTAAGCAGACCAAAAGTACACCGGCGTTCTCAGCAATTTGGTCCGCTGACGTTTGAGCTTTCGCCGTTTCGACGAAAACTCCACAAAAATCGTCTAAAAAGAAAGAACGAATGGCATCTGCAGATAGCGCCAAATCAAAATGCTCAAAACCATGATTGCACCTTTCGATTGTGCTTGCCAAGCGGCCCATGATCCATTTACATGGCAACGAGGAGGCAACAATTTTGGCATCTTCGCATGTTCCTGTTTGCACACTCTTTGCATGCGAAAGTACAAATTTTGACACCTGCCACATCTTATTGCACAAATTCCTCGCTACTTTAACCGTATTTATATCCAGATTAATTTCCCTTCCTTGCTTCATATACATACTAAGTGCGAAACGCAAGGCATCGGGGCCCATGGCTTCGATCCCAGCCGGAAACTCTTTTTTTACTTGTGCCTTTGCCCGAACGATTTCTTTTCGGCCCAAATTGCCTTCTTCCAATTCTTTCAAAAGCGTGCTCAATGAAACCCCATGAATTACATGCAACGGATCAATCACATTCCCTAGGCTTTTTGACATTTTTCTCCCAGTTTTATCTCGGACCATGGGGTGCAGGAAAATTTGTTTGAATGGCGGCAACTGTTCGCTCGGCAACCCTCCGTTCGATTGCAGTGCGGTGCACAACATGGACATTCTTGCCACCCAAAAAAACAAGATATCTGACCCTGTCTCCATTACCGACAAAGGGTAATGAGGCGATTCAAAATGTTCTTCCTGGCCACTCCACCCAAGTGCTGATAATGGTAGTAGCGCAGAAGAAAACCACGTGTCTAAAACATCCTCGTCTTGTTTTAAAGTAAATGTCTTGCCATTGCTTTTGACTTTTTCTCTCGCTTCCTCTTCGTCTCGTGCGATCACCCACGTCCTCTCTTTGCCGATGTTGTCTTGTTGGGATCCGTCTTCAAAATTAACGGCATACGCCGGGACACGATGGCCCCACCAGAGCTGCCTAGAAACACACCAATCTTCAATATTGTCCAACCAACGCACCCAATCGCCGCGATACAGTTCTGGGGACAATCCAATATTGTGTCTGCTTTCGGAGTCGCAGACCATCCCAATAGATTGTTTTGCCATGGTTTTGCAGTTTAGGAACCACTGTGGTTTCAGAACCGGCTCTAGCACATCACCAGAGCGTGAACATCTCGAAATAGACGTTTTGTGATCCGTCTCACCTCGATAATTTCCGTTTGATTTCAAAGAGATCAAAATATTACGTCTCGCCTCGAATCTTTTCATCCCTTCTACGCCGCACTCTCTTGCATTTTCATTCAGGGTTCCATCATCATTCATTACGTTGACGATTTCTAAGCCATGGCGCACACCGCATTCATAGTCGTTGAAATCATGTGCTGGTGTCACCTTTACGACACCCGTGCCAATAGAGGGGTCGACCAGAGTGGCGTCTCCCACCACCGGCAACGGCTTCAAGGTAATTGGGTGCAGTGGGCTTGGGGCGCCCGGTTTCAAAAGATAACGGTACCTTTCGTCCTCGGGGTGTACTGCCAAGGCAACGTCGCCTGGTATCGTTTCTGGCCGAGTTGTGCTGACCACTAGTTCATTTGGGGCAGTGGTGCCCATCATTGAATTGTCCAATGGGTAAGCAATGTCATACATTACACCAAAGTCAACAGCGATTCCGTCTATTTCCCCATCCATAGGAACGGAAATCGTCGTTCTTCCATCTAATTCTTGTTGTTCAACCTCAATATCAGAAATTGCCGTATTTAAAGCTACACACCAGTTCACCATCCTACGACCTCGAAATATCATACCGCGCTCATGCAGCTGGACAAATGCTTCAGTTACAGCTTTATTACGCGCATCATCCATAGTAAACACTTGCTGATCCCAATCTAAGCTTGCCCCAAGGCATTTCAACTGTTCAAATATCCGTGTGCCGTATGCGTTGTGCCATTCGTGCACGCGCTTGATAAACGCTTGCCGGCCAATATCATGACGCGTCAAACCGCTTTCCTTCAGCAATTGCTTTTCCACCACAGTCTGCGTAGCAATACCTGCGTGATCCAATCCTGGTATCCATGAAACGGAAGCCCCATTCATTCGGTTCCAGCGTACTAGGGAATCTTCTATAGCTATAGTTAGTGCGTGCCCAATGTGTAAAGCACCTGTAATGTTAGGGGGAGGCAGGAGCATTGAAAAAACAGGCCTTGGGGGCACGGTTTCTTTGCCGTGTGCACCCGGGGTAAAATACCCTGCACTACCCCACTGTCGGTACATACCTTCATAGTCTATCGTGTTCGGATCAAAAGCACCAAGCAACTTCTTTGACCTATTACTTACTGAGAAGGCTCTGCTGATTGTTCCCCGGTACCTGGGCCGGCCTTTACACATACCACCAGGACGAAAACGAACTGCCACAGAAGAAACATAATATCCAAGCATCACGACTCACTTTTTTCGAGTCATCGACTGTCTTTTTTACAATAGATTGGTGGTTTAATCAATCCGTAAAGGCATCCTTCGGGGTGGATATCGCGATTGCTTTTCGTTTGTACGTATATACGTATATTATATAGAATGATTATGAATATGATGTGTTTATTATTTTTTTGTTACACAGGCAGGTATATATATTTTATTATAATACCTTGGTAATAATACAAGTAATAATAGAAGAATTTTTTTAATAATTATTTTATTTCATACCGTATACCGTTCGTTCCCGGTAGGACGGACGGACGGTGGGTGGGTGTGGTGTCTTCTCTCTCCTGCTGCAAAATATAATATTTTGGATTATTTTTATTATTATTATTATTATTGATGATGATGATGAAATTTAAGAAATATAATAAGGATAAGGAGTTAAATACGAGAAGAATTATCATAGTAATACGGGTATAATACCCGTACCCTTTTTTTCCATGTTTTTTCCTCTTCATCATCATCTTCTTTCTTCTTCTTCTTCTCTCTCCTCCTCCTCCTCTTTTTTTTTTTTCAATTTTTTTCCCAGTTTTTTATTTTATTTATTATTATTATTTCTTTTTAGAAGACCGACGACACG
>JACLAC010000903.1_pt1 | contig 15012 bp, 13 predicted proteins | sample 8027881 | NCBI WGS metagenome assembly JACLAC01 (sample SAMN15725517, study PRJNA655200) | protist metagenome | isolation source: fluorescence activated cell sorting (FACS) single amplified genomes of... | place: Spain: Blaines Bay Microbial Observatory, Mediterranean Sea | collected 2016-01-19 | reverse complement strand
AGTGTAAGTGGCCGACAGACCAACGGAGAGGGTAAGGCTGGGTGAGAATAAGCACGGTGTCATAAAAGTTGCCGACAAAAAAACGGCGCGAGAAAAATCCGCGCCGCAATACCCAACAGTGGTAGCTATTATACCTTCCGGGCTCAGCAACTCCCACTGCCCTGGGGTGTGCTAAGAGCCTCGTCCTACTTCTTCAATAGACTCTCCGAATGGTGCTCCAACAGCCCAAATTCTGGCTTTTCTGCCTCTTGACGCATCCGCTCTGTCATCTCATACAGGACCTCAACGTGTACCTGTAGTTCATGCAGAAAATCTACACGATCGGGGTTTTCCTCTACTAATCGAAGTAAATCACTCCGACGAGCATCAATACTCGAGTAGGTCTTGATGTAGTGTTCTTCGATATTCACGGCGGCCCTCCTACAACGCAATAAAGCCAGTGCGGACAATTCGGGGAGAGAAGTCTATCCCATAGATACTGACAAAATCGTTTTCGCGCAAACGGCTTCAGCGCTACTGAAAAAAAATATTGTTGCGTAACGTACAGGAGACATGGTGCGGGCAACTGTTAGTGACTGCTTCATGCAGCCGACCGCTACCCGCCACCGCATTCGCGATGGTCGTGATGCGGGGCGTCTAGTTTGTTATGTAATTGCCAACGTACACCAAGAAGATGCCATACAAAAGTTGCCAGTGTAGTTGACCGATAAATTGCGCAACATAGCGTGATTTATCTATCCGTGGGAGCACCCGCGTGGAAAAAACAAAGCCATCAGTGCGGCTTTGATACCAGCACCGAATTTATACTGCTATTAACTGGTGATTTTGGTCGAATTAACCGAACTTCTGTTCTATTGCTGCCCGAATAGCGCCTCTTGATCCTGCCGATGTTGGTGATTCAAGTATCAATGCAATCTCCTGAATACCACGTGACGTCTGCAAGAGTCCCTTAAAGCCCGATGCTGTTTCACTTTGCATCTTAAAACTACCCCACTGCACGCTTTCTGCCGACATTCTTTCCCCCTCTAGACTGGCCAATAATCACCGCCTTAACGCCGATTATGGCATCTAAGGCCGCTAGCGTTTTACGGCCTTCTTTATCCGTCGAGCGGTGTTTGCCTCTTTTAGCCACAGAGCTACCTATTCTGCGCTGCTGGCCAGCAGCAAGGCAATCTATGGTCCCCCAAGGCTAGCCGGCATTCAACCAGTGGACCATTTTGTGCCTATGAGTAAATTATACAGCCTTTTCTGAAAGGCTATATCTTGCCAAGGTGCAGTAGCTCAGATAGGAAATCTTTGGCCACTTATGTAAATTCTGCCGCAGAGTATAAATTGATCGCGAACCACCGGAAATAGCTTTATATAGCACCTTGAGCTGCTGCGCGCCAACACTGTCGATCGCTGTGTATATTAGTGATGCTGGTATTACAAGGGCCTACTGAAATTCGCATTGCATGGCCTTGATCTTCCCGTAAGACTTACACGCCCAATCCGTCGTCCCCGATCGCGCCCGTATCCTCATCATCCGACCACAAATTCTCGTCCATCATCAGTTGCATGGTGTGTTGGCGCAGTTTGCGTTTAACCTGACCATTAAGTTGATCGCTGATGTCTTCGACCTCAGCGGGATACCCGCAATAGGCCCATACGCAAAACCGTTTTACTTCGAGCTTTGTCCGCTCAACCTCACAGATGACAATGCGCGCTTTAGCCGCAACGTCTTCATTCAACATGACCATGTAAGATCGGGAACGGAGATCCGCCGGTGTCATAAGATAGCTTCTCCTTACTCAATAATTGGACACATATAAACTCCCGAATCGGCAGTAGCAAAATTACAACCGAGATACTAAATGGACAAATTGCACAGCGCGAAGTCGCCGATATTATGCATCTTGCATGGTTTGCCCGCCGCCGACTTGCCCCAACTCTGATAAATGGCAGAGGGTGCCGGACTGCTCGCCGGGCGAACCCGGCCTTCTTCTGCGGCCAATATCCGCTACTCGACGACCTAGCGGTCGTACCGATGGCTATCTCGCAAGAAAATAGTCCGATTTTCACGAGCAGAAAGGGAGATCGCCGCACCAATCTGGAGATCCAATAGGGCATCCTCGGGAGGATTATGTACAGGTTCGCGTTTTTCCAAGGCCTGGAGAAAAGCCTGCGCCTGGCGGATGAAGGGCGAGCAAGTGTTTTTGAACGAGCGTATTTCTGCCGTACCCTGCCGGAACACGGTGATAGAATCTGTATGTACTTGGATTCCGCCTTCGCTGCAGACGAATCGGGTCTCTGCATCATCCATTCCCTCGGGGCGAGCATAACTGGCTGTAGCCGAAGCAAATGCACCATTCTCGAATCCAATACAAGCCGCACAGGTCTCCTCCAATACCCGGCCAGGACCGGTCTCGACCTTGCGGTTGGCCATGGCCGTCACTGTCTCGGGTACGCCCATAATCCAACGAATAGCGTTCAAGTAGCAGTAGCTCATATGGGTCACCGGCATGCCGCCGCTAGCAGCTTGGTCGTAGTACCAACGCTCTGGATCCGGACTCCAGAGCGCCATACTGACAGCCATAATTGGCGCTCCAAGAACACCACTCTGGACCAATCGACGGATCTCCTCCCAGGCCAAATCGTAGCGACGCTGGTAGCCGGCCTCGACGATTCGACCGCGTTGAGCCGCCAGCTCGGCGATCTGGGTTCCGCTCGCCAGAGAGCAGGCTAGACTGCCGCCGATCAGCAGATCCAAATCCTCTTCGAGTGCCCATACCGCGATTTCATCCTGCGCTTTGTGTGGAGTTTCGATCAACACCGCATCCGGGCGACCTGCCGCCAAATAGCCGATATCGTCACCGTAGAGACTACAGTCTAGTTCCGCTGCGCAAACCCGGGCCGTCTCCAGGTGCCGGGAGACAACCGCACAGATTTCCGCCTGACCGGTAGCGAGGAATGCCTGTCCCCGGATTCGGGCCATATGACCAGCCCCGGCAATAGCTATGCGTTTTTTAATGGCTAAATCCTTAGCGAATAGACGGGTGTTGGGCCCTGCACTTTTGCTCCGCTGGAGTTGTTATCTTATCGATAGGAGCCTCTTGCTCGACTGCAACGCAGCCCGCAAACTCTAACACCTTACTACTTTGCCCTCACAAGCCGATACTCTGGAAATTGAGCCTGAATAGGCACGAAAATATAGCGTGCGGGATTGATGATGAGATCCGCAATGAATATCAATTTGGCGTCCGGCACAGGTTGCAGATACTAATAGCCAATACTACGCATATATGCTCGATTGATCCGCATCTTCTCCTCCTCGGTCCGTTCCGCCTCCCCCGGACACACCGTAACCCATCCCGCAAAACCAACGCTCTCTAATGTTGCCATAAATGCCGCATAATCACACATTGGCCCATCGCCCAATTCCACCGTCTTGCCCTCCTTGAAATCGTGCAGATGCACATAGGCAATACGCGAGGAAAAATCGTGCACCGCCTGCACCGGGTCGTACCCCCAGTGGACTGCGTGCGACATGTCCAAGCACAACTTGCAGGCATTGAGCCGCTGCATAAAGCGCTTCCACTCGTCTTCACTATTAACCAAGTGGTTGATATGCGGGTGAAAGGTCACACAAACGCCGAGCGTATCGCCATAGACGGCTAAGTCCTCATACACCGCTGCCATCTGATCCAGTTCTTGGTCGGAACAGACCCGCTGCCCTCGCCCGGGTCCCTTGGTCATAAACGTCGCGACCCCTAGTTCGGCGGCAAACTCAATGCGCCGCTTGTTGATCTGATGACTCGGATCGTCGATGCTCAATGTGGCATTGGGGCCGCACACAGCGGCAACCTCTACGCCGAATCGCTCGCACAATTTCCGCACCCGGCCCGGCGTGCCCAGCCAGTCCAGCGGTTGCCGCACTTCCCAACCGTCCCACCCGGCCGCCTGTAGCGCCGCTAATTCCCGCTCGAGATAGGGTGCTTCCCAGAACAATCCGCTATACGCAAGTTTATAAGCCAATAGTCATTCTCCTGAATAAATGATCCGCATCCTGTCCAATATCATCAAAGCTGTTTTCCCACACAATTCAAGCGGCGATATCGGCGGTGGCAGCTGGCCTGCTCGTCAAAAAGGCAGTTGCATGCAACCACCAAGTGCCCCTTGGTTGAATTCCGTCGTTTTCGCTTCTCGACAACTCAGTGGTATATACTTTGCGCCGGTTTCGCTCGTTTATCGTTGGTGGCGATGCGCACATCAAGCACTGTGGCAATCTCCATGGCCTGCCAAGGCAGAGCATCGGTAGGTGGCCTCTACAAGATGGTAGAGGTAGGCGTATGGGGCAAAGATACACCGTCGAAGCATCTAAGCGACTGGCGTGAGGTAGCTGTCTGTAATTAAGGCGTTGCGTAGTCCCTTGCGCGACAAGACTTATTTATCTTAACTTCCGGTCCCGTCTTGGCATCCGCACGGTGGGTGTTGGGCCTTCCTTGTAAACCTTTGGCAGGAGGTTTTTTGTGAGCGAATCCATACTGTAATTACGGTTCCTTGAACTGCGTGCGGTCGCCGTGCGTACGGTTAAGCCTCTCAATCCTTTGGCTGGAGGGTATGGGTATTGCGAGATATCTATTTTAATAACCAGTGAAATAATCCGTGAGCGAAAGTAAAATACTGCGCAGTTTACTTTTTTAATTCACCCGAAATGAGTCATAACAACGGGAGCAAGAAATGTCTGCAGCAAACATCGAAGTCGTACGAAAGATTTATGCGTGTTTTGATAATGGTGATACAAGTGGCTTTCTTGACTGTATGGCGGATGATGTTGCATTCGACCATCGCGGAAATGAAAATCCAGAAAGTCCGATTAATAAATTATTTCAGGGTAAAGTAGGCGTACAAGAATTCGTTGATACCGTGTTAAGCACCCAAGATGTCTTGGCTCACGATGTGCACGAATTTTTTACATCTGGTGATAAAGTTGCTGTATTTGGATTCTACAAAGGTCGGGTTAAGGCTACGGGTAAAGAGTTTTCATCAAACTGGGCCCAAATTTGGACGATAAAGGATGGATTGGCTACGGCATGGAAATTATATTTCAATTTCACTGCTGAGGCCTTGGCCTATCAACAATAAATCGCTTAGAAAACGCTACCCCTATCCGCGTCTCAATTCGGACAGGGCTGTACCAATCGGGGAAAGTCGGGTCTCGACGCCTTGCCCATTATGTCCTTGTAGCTACGGAGCAATATGGATTGCAATGCACGAATAAACTTGTACCAGTACAAACTACTTAGGCAGAGGACGGCGCTGTCCCAGTCGCCTGCGAGTATCTGGCGCAAGCTGTGGCGGCCGAGCTAGGAACCGCACGATGAGTCACAGAACCTTTGTTGGGCTGCTTGTCGTACTGCTATCGGTGTTTTTTTTCCGCGTCACCGCGCAATTCGTACAGTGGCTACATCCGGTCATATTTTTGCCGCCATTCGACGATTGGCAAAGCGGTGTTTTGCCTTATCCTGTGCTATTGCTCGCTCAAATTGCAATACTGACGGTGCTGCTTAAAATAGTTTCCAGTCACACTAATGGCCGTCATGTTGCTAACCGCCAACGCGGCATAGCCTGGATGGCAGGTGGTGGCGTTTACTTTGGCGTAATGGCTCTGCGCCTGCTCGCTTCGGTTACTTTTGCTCTTCCAGATTCGTGGTTAGGTGCGACGATACCCTCGTTCTTTCATCTGGTGCTGGCCTGTTTCCTGCTGCTGCACGGCTACGGCCATTTGCGTTGTCCCAGACCGAGTAATTGAGATGATCGCGGGAAGTTCTGCTGGTTGCTGTGGTCGCCGCTTTTGGCAATATACATATCGCCAAACCAAAGGCGGGCGGCGCAATACCACGCGCTTAGCCATCGTGTTGCTTTGTTGGGCAGCGTTGCAATCGTTGGGCTGCCAGCGCATGCTCGACCAAGTAGCCCGACGCTTGGTGCTACCACACGAGGGCGTTCGACCCGCCAAATTTGCAGTGCATACGCAAAGACGTGTCGGTTTCACCACTGCCGATGGGGTCGAGTTACGCGCAGACGTGCATCGACCGATCGGTCTGGATCGAGCACCGACGTTGTTAGTGCGGATCCCATTTACCAATACCCTAAAAAATCGTATTAGATCAGATGCGGTAGCCCGCTATTGGGCTAGTCGGGGCTACGCGGTGGTCATCCAGGGCACCCGCGGGCGATACGAGTCTGGCGGGCGGTTCTATCCCTTGCGCCACGAACGGCAAGACGGCATCGAGACACTCCACTGGTTAGCGCGGCAGCCTTGGTATGACGGTCGCATCGGCATGTGGGGTGGATCGGCATTCGGACACACCCAATGGGCGGTAGCTGACCAGGATTCGGTGGGAATCGGAGCCTTCTTCATCCAGATCGCCAGTAGCAGTTTTCGCACGATGTTTTATCCGGGCGGGGCCTTCTCGTTAGAAAGCGCGATGTACTGGGCTATCCGCAGCCGCGGCCAGCGCGACCGGACCGTCGAGATTGAAGACCTGCGGCGCGGCGTAGAGGGTCTACCGCTGATTGACGCCGACGAAGTGGCTATTGGCGACACCGATTTCTACAATGACTGGCTGCTGCACCGCGCAAATGATGAATACTGGAAAAAGATAGACGGTCACGACCGCGCCAAGACGCTTGTAGCACCCGTCCTGCTGCTCGCCGGCTGGTTCGACGCTTTTTTGCCCTCGCAACTCGCCGATTTTACCGCGATAAAAAGCGGCGCACAGCCGCATGTAGCCGACGAAACGCGTTTGATCATCGGTCCCTGGGGGCATGCTTTCTCGCCAAGGATACCCGGCCAAGACAACGACACTCCCTATCGCGTAGCCAGTATCGCTCCTGCCTTGCCGTGGTTTGATTATCACTTAGGAGTCCACGGTGACAGCCTCAACATGGCTCCGGTACGTCTTTTTGTGATGGGGATCAATCGGTGGCGTAATGAGCACGAATGGCCGCTACAACGCACGCAATATACGCCCTATTACATAGACAGTAGCGGGGATGCACACCGACCTACGGGCAGTGGCCGTTTAACTCTTGGACCACCGGTCGATGCCGGGCCCTCTGATACTTTCGTTTACGACCCTCTACAACCAGTGCCGTCAGCAGGGGGCGCGATGCTGGGGCCCCATGCCGGGGTCTACATACAGAACGAAATTGAGGAGCGCTCCGATGTCCTGGTATACACTTCGCAAGTCCTCGAAGAACCTCTTGAGACCACCGGACCAATCAATGCCGTGTTATATGTCAAAACCGATGTGGCCAGCACCGACTGGACGGTAAAGCTGGTGGATGTGCATCCAGATTTAACCGCCTACAATGTTTGCGACGGCATATTGCGCCGCACCTACGCTTTAGAACGGATGCCGCAGCGAATCAAAGTAGTGCTGTGGCCGACCAGCCATGTCTTTCTCGCTGGTCACCGTATTCGCATTGAGATTTCCAGCAGCAATTTTCCGCGCTACGATCGCAACCTTAATAGCGGAGATACTGCGGTGGATGCAACCATCAGTCATATAGCCCACCAGCAGGTTTATCATAGTCGGCGCTATCCCTCGCATATCGTGCTGCCGGTTATACCCGCGCTTAGCAATCGATAGGTACCGCTCCTAAGTGCAGAGAACGACGCGCTTAGGTCGATCCGCAACCCCGACAACTAGCAAAGAAGCTCGAACTCTATCCGAGCAATACTGGGATGACCTTCGATAGTTGACCCAAGTTAAGGGTGAGTATTTCTTAAACGAAATAGAGAAAAACTCATGAAAGGCAAACGCATAGTACTGAAGATATTATTCGCAAGTGTGTGAGCGTCAATGGCTATTGATCCATCACGTCACCGACGTGCGGGCGATCCTGAAAAATGAACAAGCAATCGCAATTTTGTGCAATCGGTCGCTGATATCGCTTGCACTTCTCCACCAATCAGCACGGCTCTTTAGGGTGGGTTTAATACACCACGTGCACAAGCTTCTGCATTACTTCATTTCTAGCATTTGCCGGCACCGTTATTTGCACCACGTATACACCCGGGGCCACGGTCTGACCGACTTCTACGCCGCCGCCCCACGTGAATTGTGCCTGGTTGCTGCCGGGGCTGGCATTTGCCAACTCGGCCACCTGGACTCCATCCAGGGAGAAAATCCGTACGTGTGGTTTCTCGCTCGTCTTCACCACGACAAAGCGCAACTGGTATAGGTCATTGACCCCGTCCTGGTTCGGCGTAAAGATCTCGTTGTGGCTGATATTGCGAATCAGCGCCCCGCCCGCAACCGCTTGTGGCACGAAAACCTGGTCGGCCCCGACAAACTCCGGTAGTACCCCTTGCATGTTCTCTTGCTCGGCGGAGCTATAAACGAGCGTTTCAAAGACCGTCGGACTCTCGAATACACGCGTCTTAAAAATAATCTCTACCGAGTCGCGCTTTATGGCCTGCTGTGGCAACTGCACCAGTAGTGAGTCCCCCTTCAGCACACTGATAGCGTCGCTTTGCACCCCCCCAACCGTCGCACTTACCAGTTCAGCCCCAGTGCTACCTGGAGGCAGTACGATCAGCACCTGGTCGAAACCGAGATCCGTGCTGCTGAACGACACGGGCTTGATGGTATAGCGGAACTCCATCAGCGAGTCCAGTGCCGCCTCCCGCGGGGATACGTATCCGCTCAAACCGGAGGTAATGACCGGGTCATTAGCGACAAAGGTCAGCGAGCGCAGGATCGGGAAAACCTCGGGATCGTCGCTGCTCAGCGTGACGCGCGCCTGCAACCACTGCCGGGGTGATGGCGACTGGAAAGCCTGGCCCGATAACCGGTGCGGGTTACTCCAATCGCTCCATGAGGGATCGCGGATGCTCTCATCGACGATATCCCCTTTTTGCCGTGATTTCGCCGACTCGTGGGCCTCCTTAGTAACTTCATTGCCATTGGTGAGGTAATAGCGTCTGATCGACTGAAAACCATTGCCCGTTTGCGTCTGCACCTCGATTCGCGTACCCGGCGGCAAGTCCGCATCCCACTCGACGCGGCTGATGCTGCGAGCTCCACCCAACGATATGTCGTCCGATTGCAGGGAGACGGAAGCAGGGTAGCCTTCACTGTGGAAGACCCATAGTTGCAGGGCGCGGCAATTGCCGCGACCATTGGGCACTCGCCAGTTAAAAAATCGCACCGGCCGCGACGGGAACTGGAAATCGTAGATGCCCTTGGAACCCGTATCGGCCGCGAGCAATTCGTAATCAAAGGGACCCTCTACATCCGCAATAGAGGTCGTGCTCGGCGATCCGTCTGAGGTAAATATCTCTTGCACAGAGAAATTACAGTGAGCTTGCAGAGTACTATGAGTCGCCACTGGTTTGTAAACGCTATAGGTAAAGGGGCCGTTGCCGGGGATCCACACTGCCCGGTCGACACGGAAGACATTGCCAAAGTCGACCACGGCCCAGAAGCCCGAATCGCGCCAGTCACCACTGACAATGACGGCTTCGATATTCCATTTGCGAAACGCCATGTCTTCATCGAGCAATGCCTCGGCGCCGCTGCCCCGGCCGCAGGCGCGATCTACACACTCGCGGGAATCGGAGCTCCATGTCCGCCCCCCCCAGACTACGTCACCGGCCTCCAGTCGACGTTCGATCGTGACTTTGGAAGACAGATTGAAACCGACGGCGTCGACTTCGATCTCAGCCAGCGCTGCGTCGGGGGTACGCCCCGTTGCCTCAAAACGCACAAAGCGCACCGGCGAAAATTTCTGTTCTGGGTCGTTTTTCACCTCCAGCTCGAATTCAACCACGCGCATGGTATTATTATTGATCGTCTGGCCGACGCGATCGAAAACGATCCGCTTGCCCCCGCCAAAACTGACCGGCACGCCAGGACTGGTGAAGACCGAAAAAAAAGTAAAAGGGCGTGCGCCCGTAGTGTCGGGGAAGATCACGCGGATCTTGTCGGCGATCACCGCCCGCCCCAGATCGAGTTCTACCCAGAATTTATCCGTCGGGTCCTCTGCCCCGGGTTTCCACCAGGTCTTGGGGTCCTGATCGGCGATTAGATGCGCATCGGCCTGGTTTGAAGGCGTGCGCACAGGACGAACACTGCCGTACAGGTCGCCGATAACTACGGATGAATACTCGTGCGCATCGGCCACCGCGTTGAACGATTTACCAAAACGCTTGATCTCAATGCCGTCGGCTTGCACGTCGATCAAGCCCTTCGGAGGGTTCCAAGACTCGAAGTCCGTCCCACTAAAGACAATATTCTCGGCCATCAGGCCCGTAGCCGACAGCAGCAGTGCGGCGACGGCCGCCAAATTCAGCATCTGATTCAATCGGCGCTTCATTGCGCACCTCCACGGGCGGCCAGCAGACCGCTGGTAAGGATATTTCATGCTAGTACAGCAACAATGTAGACCGGTGTAAATATTTGCACAAAATTGTCACGATAGGACGCCAAAGTCGCTGCGTATTTTCCAATGAAGAACACGCAGCAAAATTGGTTATTATTCATTTTTCGCAGCTTTAGTCAGGGCGCGAAGTCGTCAAGTGCCAACGGCCGCCACCCGCCGCCCGCCATCAACCGCCAATTCATTCTCAGCAAGCGGAACCCGGTATGTTTCCAACGCGGCGCGGTCGAGTTCAACACCGAGCCCCGGCGCATCCGGCACGATCAAGCTGCCGTTGGCAAACGCAATGGGCTCGGCGATCAGGTCATCTTCTCGCAGCAGATGCCCGATAATATCGCTTGGCAACTGACAGCCAGCGGCCGCCGCGGCGTGCAGGCTGCTCATATCGCGCACCCCCAGGTCCATGCCCGTGCCGCGCCAGGTCGCACAACCCGCCGTGCGCGTTAGCGTCGCCCAATCGACGAACTGTTTCAACGGACCGAGCAAATTATAATGATCCGCTGCCTCTAGTCGCAACGCGGGCAACAGATCATTTATCGATGTTAGGTGCAGTGCAATTGACTGCGGGATCTGGCCGCGCAACTCGACATACCAGTCCAGGCGATCTTGCGGCATCGGACTTTCAAAGATGACTCGATCAAAACGCTCTAAGGAACGGGCCACCGCCCGCGCCCCGTCAAGATCGACAAAGCGCTCGTTCGGGTCCAACACGATAGAAAAAATCGGCGCAACTTCCCTCACCGCCGCGACGCGTTCTGCGATAGGGTCGCCCAACTTGCACTTCATCTTGAGCCCGCGAAAACCCATTGCCAGGCCCATTTTTGCGCGCCGGGCTGTGTCCTCCGGCGTAGCGCGCCCCATCCAGAAATCGATCGGAACCCGGTCAGTTTTTTTGCCGCCCAATAAGTGATGCACCGGCACCCCCAGATGTTTGCCCAATAAATCCAACCAGGCCATCTCATAGGCTTCGTAGATAATATACGACTCGTAGTCGTCGCTGTGCGGCAGAGGCAAATTGCCCACCGGCAACTCTTGCAACGTCTTGCCAATAATCTGCTCAGCATATGCACAGAGCGGGGCGTAAAGATCGCCGCGGCGCGGTTCGCCGAGACCGACCAGGCCATTGTCGGCGACCAATTCGACAATCCACTTCGGGAATTCCCAGAAGTTTAACGAGCGGCCGGTGACCGGATCAGGCGCACAGAGTTTGTCCTCGACGCCTGCAGAGTGCACCGCACCAGGCCGCATCGGCACGACAACTTTGTGCAGAATCACATCGGCAATTCTCATATCAGCCATTCTCTTTCGCCGTTAGGCTTGCGGCGCCGATAACTCCCCGAAACGAATCAAAAGGCATGCTCACCGAACGCACCCAGCGCCAATTACAGTCCTTCAAGGTCATGCTATAGGGCAACACCGCCTCGGTCTTGCCTTTCTCCCACGGCGTCTGAGGCCAGAGAGTGTAACCCTGCTTATCACAAACCTGCAATCGTTTGTCGTCCAGCTGCAGATGGACTCGGCGTTCGTCGATCCACTGGGCCGTGCGGCGCGACTGGAACATCGCCGCGCCAGTACTGTCATGACACTCGAAAATCCAGGCCTCGACATCGCTATTGGCCAAAGGTATTAACTCCCAATGCCGCGCTTTAAATAAAAAGCGCGAGTCGTAGACCGTCATCTCAAAACGCATCTTCGGAGATTGCCGCAAATTCAGATATTCGGCGAAGGCACCGCCATAACCTGGAACACAGCCTTCGAAAGATTCACCCCATAACTCTGAAGCAACGGTTGTTGGATCGAATGTCAGAGCATTCGCAGTGATATGAGTATTGAATTCAGCAGTGAGGCGCCGATAATATTCGGACAGACTGCCATCTGCGGGGAACTCGCTTTGCGGATAGAAAACGGCCGACGCACCTAAATATTCAATTGCAATATCGCGCAGCGCCACCGGTCCGCCCAGCTGCACGAGCAGGGTATTTGCCGGTCGCTCGGCCAGCTCCGCCAGCCAACGTTTTTTCACCTCACGCTCGCATTCAACAAAGAGTTGTAGGTTGTCGCGACGCACTACCTCCGGCGCAAGCGGCTCATAACAACAGGGATGAATCAGAAAGATTATGTGGTCGATCTTCATTGCACCCACCAATTGACGCGCCCTATTCCCCGCGCTCGCTTTTAACCCGCAGCCACTCGTCCATCATCTTGGCACTCGGCGGATAGTATTTTCCCGGCGTGACTTTTTCAGCGTTGATTTTTTCTTTGATATAATTCTCTACCCCCTCGTGCCTGATGGCCCATTCCAATACCGCCGCCGCCATCCACGAGGCGACCACCAACACGCCGTCGCCGTCGCCGACCATCACGTCGCCCGGCCGGACCAACGCCCCACCGCACTGAATCTGCACATTCTCCTCTGCCGCTCGGGTTTCCGGGTTGCCGTGGAAACTGCGTGCCTTGGCATAAACGGTCAGCTTGTAGTCCTCGTCGATAATCACGTCCAGATCGCGAATTGCCCCGTCGATAATCACTCCATCGGCCTCGTTCATCGCCAGTTGCAAAAGCTTCACGTCCCCACCGACGACATCGCGCGTGTTGCCCATCAGATCGGCGACCAGCACATCCCCTGGGCCGCAGCGGCCCATCGCCCGGTATTCCGGCGCCTCTTCACCTTTGCCGACTTCAGCGAGCAGATCAGGGCGGATTGGCAAAAAACGCAAGGTCCGTGCACGGGCGGCAAAACGGCTGCCGGGCGTAAACCGCGCCAAACCCTCGCAGACATTCACCAGCACGCCAAAATGGCGCACGGCATTGTAGACCGTCGCCGTCGGAATAATTTTTAACCCGTCGAGGATTTCCTGCGGCACTTCGACGGGACTCATATCGAAAGATTGCTCTTGGCTCATGCTGCTCCTTAGTGCAATAGATCTTTCATCTATTATAATGTCTTCTTTCTTATTCCTTCTTACCCACCAATACCGTAGGTGCTTTGTCGCCTACCACGAAACCCGCAACACGGATGATCGCCTACGCCCGGCGCTTTTTGCCATAGACCACCGGATCCGTCATTGGTCCTTCCAACAAACGAGGACACGACCTGACCAATAGACTTGATCGGCCTCCCCATATCGCATCTTATCTCAACGTCGAACTGCCAGTAGCCGATGATCATCGCCACCGGATCCGTAATTATGTAGAGTCAGTTGCCACATTTTTCGAGGTAAATATAAGAAGGGCATAAATTTACGTATAAAAAAAAGTTTGTGTATTATTTATTGATTAGATGTATATTAGGCAAGTATGATAATTTTCAGATAAAAGGAAGCTCACTGTAAAAGCACCATGCACACTTTTGCTTGTACTGGTTAAAAGGAGTAGTTAGCTCTATCTGAGATGCTTTCGGTGGCAGACGAAACCTCATTCTCACTGGGGAGTTTTGTTATGAGATATCTACCGGACAAAATAGCGATTGTTGTATCTTTGGGTTTTGCTTTCATCCTATGGTTGACGATTGATCCGTGGTTTAATAGTAGAGAAGCCCAACATATCGGCATTGCATTTTTTATTCTCTCTACAATTTTACTACATGTAGTACCGCAGATAATGAGCAACTTCTTATCAATCGTCATCGCCCTAGGTTTTGGCCTGGCGGGATGGCTGATAGTTGACCCGTGGTATAACACTAAAGATGAACGATTAATCGGCATCGCCGTTTTCGTAGCGATTGCAGTTATTTTGCAATTCAGACCTCAGTTAATGGGCAACCTACATAAAAAAGATGACGACGAAAGCGACGACCGGGGGGCCGACGGACCGGACCCTTCGAACGGTTAACACAATTATTTTGCAAACGGTTCTTGAGCCAACGAATGAAGGTTATTTTCTCTTGACTCAACACTGAGCGGTAGCCACCCCACTTATATATAGGCTACGAGCCGACAACATGCCTGCCTGATCGGATTAGAGAGCGTTGGTTCTGTGAATTTAGTTGAAATTTGCGATGACTCCACCGCAATCGCTTGTCGCCGACAGCCCGATCTGCGTTCTTAGCACATCATGGATATCCTGACCCAAGGTATCATCGGCGCCGCACTCGCCCAAGCCTGCGCTAAACCGCAGCACAGCCGCACAGCCCCATTGGTGGGTTTGGGCGCAGGTCTGCTGCCCGACGCCGACACACTAATCCACAGTGCCAGCGACCCGCTGCTGCAACTAGAATATCATCGGCATTTCAGCCACGCACTAGCCTTTATACCCTTCGGCGCCGCACTCGCTGCGCTCTTACTCTGGCCTCTGGTGCGCCGCTATATGCCCCTCGGTACGCTGTACCGCTACGCTTTGCTGGGTTACGCCACCGGCGGCTTACTCGACGCCTGCACCAGCTATGGCACCCATCTTTTTTGGCCCTTTTCGCAACAGCCTGTCGCCTGGAGTGTTATCGCCATCGTCGACCCGGTCTTCACCTTAGCACTCTTAATCCCTTTGCTCATCGGCATAAAACAGTCTAGACCGCTACGCCAAGGGCTCATCCTGGCCTTCGCCTACGTACTCTTTGGCTTCGTTCAACACCACCGCGCCGAAATC
>JACLAC010022007.1_pt1 | contig 15013 bp, 6 predicted proteins | sample 8027881 | NCBI WGS metagenome assembly JACLAC01 (sample SAMN15725517, study PRJNA655200) | protist metagenome | isolation source: fluorescence activated cell sorting (FACS) single amplified genomes of... | place: Spain: Blaines Bay Microbial Observatory, Mediterranean Sea | collected 2016-01-19 | reverse complement strand
GACGCGCGCCAATAGCGCCGCCCAGGAAAGTCGATGGGGGCGCAGCGGCGGCAATTGTGGAATGATAATCTCGATTTGGCAATTTCGCCCTGCATAGATGCTGGAGCTACCGGGAGAATCTGTGCCGAAACACTTGCAGAAAGTCACGACAAATCTGCCAGTTTGAGATAGTGATAAAGCCTATTGATCTCAGGAGGACCAATGCTTGAATCTATCCTCGATACAATCAAAGAAAGTGGCGTCGAAGCCGAAAAAGCAGCAGAGCTGGCCAAGCGGGTTCTTGATCCAGCGCCCGGGACTTTTGATCGGGTCGAACTCGAGTCGGCTTCTGAGGCTCGGATTGCGCTTCTGGCTTCGATTGTTGCTGCGGCGAATCGCCAACAATTCGGCCAGAGTCTTGAGCAGTTACTAGACTATGTTGCGACCAGGACGAAGCAACTCACTGCATATGATGTGGCGCGATTTTGGCACCTCAAAGGGGTGTCTGTCTGGCGTTTGCATGAATCCGTTTATGCTGCTACCAAAGCATTTAATTCCAGTATTGAATTACTGATTGCGCTCGATGCTGCAGAAGCCAGGAATTATCTCCCCCGGGTTCTAGATACCTGCGGCCAATTCCTAAATTCTCAGGGTCTTACCCACGATGCGCGTAGGGAGTTCGAAACGGCACTCGGCTATCGCGAGGCACTGAATGACCGGATTGGTATGGCTATAACCTTGGGCAACCTCGGGCGTCTTTGCATGGAGATGGGAGATTTCGAAGCGGCCGTTGAGTATTTGGGGCGCGATCTGGACATCGTTGAAAGCAGTGGAGCCCCAATGGTCGGAATACAGATTCAACTGCTATCGCATTTAGGTACCTGCAATCTCGAATTGGGTGATTTCGATCAAGCGCAGAAACTATTCCGACGCAATGCAAATTTAGCCGAGAGTCAGCAAGATACCGTGGGGTTGGCGTATGCGGCCTTGGGCCTAGGTAAGATCGCGCTGGAAATGGGCGATCGGGCAGAAGCAAATATCCAATTAGAAATGGCGCGGACCAATATAGGCCAGGCTTCTCTACACCTTGGTCCAGCTGAGAGTCTTGAGGCCTTGCTGCACCAATTCGCAGGGGAGATTAGTCAAGAAAATGGCGAACTGGAGCAAGCGCTCGAAGACTTTCGACAGGCCCATGAATTATTCGCTCGAGTTCCCAACACATCGCCAGTGAAACTCGCCCATCTCTTGCGTGATTATGCGCGAGCTGCTCTCGCCAACAACGAAGTTGAAAAGGCGACGTCGCTGTTGCGTCAGGCGCTACACGAGCTTGATCCCACCGCCGCTGATGCGATGCGGCAGAGCATCGAAAAAGAGTTGCACGACCAGTCGCGGGATTCGTGGCTTTTGCATGCAGCGGGCCGTTTCGTGGGACAGGATCAGATCGAGTTTTTGCTCGGTGAGGCCGGCCGGGGCGGCTTTCGCGGTGCGAATAAAGAGGTGGCAATACTTTTTTCTGACATTCGCGATTTTACATCGATATCCGAGCAGTTTTCTCCCACCGATCTAGTAACTTTCCTCAACGACTATCTGGCTCATATGACGCGGTGTGTCCAGCAATTCGGCGGAATAGTCGACAAGTTCATTGGCGATGCAGTGATGGCTATTTTTTCGATGTCCGATCCGCGCCCGGACGATACCGAACGCGCTCTGATGTCCGCACTACTCATGCGATCCGAGTTGGAACGCTTCAATCGGTCGATGCCCGAAGGTACGCCCAGGCTTGCAGTTGGTATCGGCTTGCACTTTGGTTCGGTTGTCTCTGGCCTCATCGGTTCGCCGCAAAAACGCTCATACACCGTAATTGGCGATGCAGTTAATACCGGCTCGCGTTTGGAGGGAATGACCAAGATGCTTGGAGCATCGATTCTGGTCAGTGGCGAGTTGCTGGAGCGATTGCCCGAACCAGACCGATTCCTGGTTCGACCTTTAGGACGCTATCGGCCCAAGGGACGAGGACGTCCGGTCGCGGTGTTCGACTTGATGGGGGAAGACGATGGCAGCGATTTACTAGATGAATTGAAAGTGGAGATCGCAGAGGTCCAAGCGGCGCTTGACTCTTTCGAGGCGGGTTTTTTCGCGCAAGCTTTGGTCGGATTTGAAGCCTTGGCGCGGAAGACGTTAGATGGCAAGAAAGCGGTGGGATATCAGTTTCTTATACGGGAAGTTCAGACTCTGATCGATACGCCACCACCTCCAAGCTGGGACGGTGTTATCACGCTGACGGAGAAGTAGCTATTGGGGTTCGAGGTGTTGGGCGAGAGCCAACGCCAAGGCCATCAGTACAATTTGCTGTCGTGGATTTTGCTGAAGCGCCATTTCTTCAGTAGCACACATGAACAGGCTAAGGGCGTACTCTTCTCCCCGCCCTGCGCCTGTGCTTTCCATTGCCGTTTGTCGTATCCGTCCTATTGCTCTGTATAACTTTTTCCACAAATCGGCTTCGTCCTCGTTGGCGAAAGAGGGATTTGCCAACGAGGCCATTTCCGTTGTCGAAATCCCCGCTTCTATATCGGCGAATGTAGATTCGACTTCAAACCAGAGGTTGAAATCGGGTGGCTTGGTAAAATAATCGAACAGGCTCAGGCGTAAGTCGAGTTCGAGCGATACGTAATCCCGAAAGACGTGCTTCCGATCGTGGCTTCGCCAGTCGATCACATGTAGATCCAGGGTAGGGTCGATCCAGATATTTTCCCCTCTAAGGTCGCCGTGAATCTCAGTGAGAATTCCGCTCAAAGGTTGCTTTAAATAGCGACAGTATAAATCGAAGGGATCGACTACCGAGATTTCTAAATCGAGATTGGCAGATACGGTACCGGTGTCGTGTCGCTGCAGGAAATCCATGCCGAGTAATTCGTCCAGTTGACTCCATACCTGGTCGATTTCTGCAGAAGATATACGGCGGAATGTCGGCGTGAGGACGTCCTCAGCCTGACTGAATTTTGTGTGCAATGGGGACAGGACTTTGTTATACAGAACATCGATGACTGTTCCAATTTCCGACATATCCCGGACTAGAAAAAACTGAAAGAAAGTTAACAACTGTCCCAATTGGTTCTGAGAACGCGGCACATAGGCCAGTCCGGCCGACTCCTCGCCCATTGCAAAGGCCAATATCGGCGAGGTTGAGGTAGCATTCAGTTTATCGATATACTGATTATAGCTGTCTCTTTCTAATCGTATTTTATCGCGTGCTCCAATCTTGATCAATGGTTTCGTCCGCCGCAGTCGACCACTGTTCTGTTCCAGCGTACAGTTCGCGCGAATGTAGGTTGCGCGCGGAGTGTGGTAGGTCGATTTCCGTTCTACGGAGACCTCGCGCGTAAGCCCATGAAACATCTGGCGAAATAACTCGGCCTCTACTCCATCCACTCCGTCGATCGTGATGTTGTAGACGCGGAAATGACGCTCTACCAATACATCGGTGCCCACTAAGTAAATTTCAAGCGACACCGCTTCTTGTAGGTGCCCCAGATGTAGCTTAAAATAGGCCTCTCCTCGATCGTCAAGGCTCACCCGATGTCTCGGGGAGATGCGCCCCCCCTGCTTCTCGAGTGAGTTACTGCTGATTTCGATGGTCAGCGGCGGCAACTTGGCGCCAGCTTTTTTCACAATACGCAAATGCAATTCGATGACTTGTTGAGCGAATGCGATTTCATCCGGACCTACCAATATTTCTATTTCGTACTGAGTTTTCTTAGCAGGCTTCGCGGTCGACGAGGCAGGGGTTTGAGGGCCGTACTGTTTATTCAGTGCCAGGGCTCGCGCACGGTACAAAGCGCTGCGTTTGTCCTCTTGCTTCCGATTAGCCAACTCCGCAAGCGTAGAGAGCAAGGTCTGTTGTTGTCTTGGGTCGGATTCGCGCTCTTCCGCCCATGCCAAGTTCGTGGTTGCGTCTTCTATGTTGCCCAGTAACAAGTGGGCAGTGCCGATTCCCTGGCGGACGGCCGCCATATTTCCATGATAGTTGGAGGAGGTATATTGATCTTCAGCTTCGGCAAAATGTTGCAGTGCTGCTGCTGGGGCTTTGCTGTCGAGGCATAGGCGCCCGCGGTAGAGGGCGATAAAAGCCGATGATATGGATTGCTGTGCTTGCGGAATGTTTGCCAACTGCTCGGTAGCTTTTTCGAGCGCGATTTTCGCGTCTTTGATGTTTCCATTGCGCCGGTGGCACTCCGCTATCTGACACTGGAGCTGGGCGAGAATTGGAGTATTCTCCGCGGTCGTTGCGATGGCTAGTTGGATGTCTTTTTGATAGGCGTGTATGGCTTGCTTATAGTGCCCGGCATTGGCCAATGCTTCGGCGAGACCCCCATACGAGATCGCCATTCCAACCCGGTCGCCAAGCTGTTCTTTAGACTTGAGACTGCGGTCGAACCAGCGTACCGCTCGACTATAGTTGCCGAGTTGGTTGTAGACCCGGCCTAGGGTATCGGCTATTTGGGAGAGTAAGCGGGGATTATCGCCGAGTAGTTTTGCCGCTTCGACAAGATGGCGCGTAGCTTCTTCGAGCGAGCCCATATCGCCCTGTTGGCGCAGTACTAGCGCTAGATACTGCAGGCCGTGGGCGATTTTCCAGCGCTGACCCTGGTCGCGCGCCATACTCAAACCACCGCGAATTTTTCCTTCGGCTTCTTGCAACTGACCCAGATGCATCAGGCAATAGCCGTGCTCAAGCTTCGCTGACGCAGCGATATCGACATTGTCGTCGGAAAGTTGATCAAGGTGTTCGATCGAGCTAGGAAAATCGTGCTCGTCATGTCCGAGGAGAATTGCCAGAGCCAACATAATTCGGTCGCTCAAATAGCGGCTGATGCGTGATCCTGGCTTCAGGCTTTCTTCTAGCGCTTGTTGGTAATAGTTTCGCGCGGCGGACAACTGTCCCTGGTGATAGCTGGCCTGTCCGAGTAAGTAGTAGACTTCGCTATGGGATTCCCAATCTCGCGCCTTGGAGAAAAGACGAATCAATTCGCCAAGGCTTTGATCTTCCTCTGGCTTCGAGGAGGAGTTTGCGATCGGCTCCGTGTGTGGGTTAGATCCCATAGAGTGCTTTTTCGCTAGGCGTTAGTCTGCGGATTAAATCACGTCCTTTGGTCGAATTGACCAAATTGAGAATCTCCTCAGCAGTTGCTGGCCAGACTCGGGCCGCACCTTCGGCAGATCCGGTTACGATATAGCGCCCGTCGGGCGAGAAGACGGCAGGGGTATTACCATTGCCTTTCCAATTTAGTGCTTGCAACTGGCGCCCACTCTCGATGTTCCAAATACGAGTCGTCTGATCGACGGATGCGGTTATGGCATAGTGCTCATCGGGTGATATCATGGCCTCGATCACAAAACCGCTATGGCCACTCAGTGTTTGTATGGCCTCGCCTGTCTGGCTGTGCCAGATGCGAGCAGTGCTGTCTTTTGCAGCGGTGATAAGCAAGCGGCCGGAATTCGAAAAATGCACTGAACTCACTCCAGCGCGATGGCCGCTAAATTCCCGCAAAAGGCGTCCATCAGTGCTTGCCCACAAGCGCACTGTACCATCCCAGGATGCCGTTGCTACACGCTGTGCGTCGGGAGAGAAAACGGCTTGGCTGACCCAGCTTTTGTGCCCGACGAGTTCCTGCACTCTTTTACCGTTGGCTAATTTCCAAATATCTGCAGCATGCTCGCGTGATGGAATCACGAGATAGCGGCTGTCTGCGCTGAGGCTGCTCTTGACGGGGTGGCCGGAATGACCGGTCACCACCATGCCGGATCCTGGCTCGGCAAGATTCCAGATCCTGGTGTCGCCATCCAGCGAGGTGGTTACGACATATTCTCCATTGGGAGAGAAATGTGCGGCTTCGATTTGCTCCTGATGACCTTGCAGTGTGGCAACGGATGTACCATCCTCGAGCTGCCAGATGCTTGCCGTGCCATCGGTGGCCCCGGTGAGCAAGAGGCGACTGTCAGGAGAAAAGGCCAATGCGTGAATCAGCGCTGAAGGCGAGTGCAAATCCAGGTGCAGCGCTCCGTCGGCGAAGTTCCAGATCTTGATACTCTGGTCGCCAGGAGCCACGGCTAGGTAGCGGCCGTCTGGAGAGAATGCTGCCGCGACAATACCGGTATTGGAGCCAGCGAGTTGGTGCCGGTCCATGATAGAGTGGAATGCATCGGTTTCATAGGCCTTAAAGAGGGCTTGCTGCGCTAAATCGGTGGGTCGGAGCTGATATGAGGCTTCTGCGAGACGAAATCCCAATACGGGATCACCGGCACTTCGCAGTAGCGAGAGCGCCGCCAGTTGGCCGGCGCGTGCTATCTCGGCTTGTTCGAGGGCCCGGAGCCGCTCCTGTTGAGCTTGGCCCCGCGCTTCCTCCGCTTGACGGCTTTGCTCGATGGCCTCGCGGCGATTGCGCTGTGCCTTCTCTTCTTCGGCGACCGCTTTCTCTTTCTCGCGCTGCGCGAGCTGCCGTTGTTCTTCGGCAGTCATTAGGGCTGTTTCTGCTTTGCCGCGCTCTGTCTCAGCGGCTTGCTGGGCCAGCTCGGCGCGTGCTTTCTCCGACTGTGCGCTCTTTAGTGCGCCCTCAGCGCGTCCTTTTTCCTGCTCGGCTACACGCTGTGCATCGCGCGCATCCGCACTGGCAAAAAGCGCCCAAGTGGTAAATCCGGACAGCACGATGATGATACTAGCGGCTGCGCCTATAATCAGCCGCATGCGCGAGCGGCGCGAACGTTCTGTTTCGGCCCAGCTAGCGTCTACGAAGGCTTTTTTCTCCGGGCTAAGCACCAGTCGGCCTTCGTATACTTGCAGTTCCTTCAGCGTGCTGGCGTCGAGCAAGGAGCCCCGGCTCTGGTATTCACCGAATCGGCTGTCGATCAGTTGGCGAATTTCGACCAGTTCCCTCTCGATGCCGGTCATCCAATTGTGGACCTGTAGCGCAAGGGTATCGTGGCGGAGTTCGTAAAAGTGGGTATTGGGATCCTCGCGGACGATCCGACTGTCGATCAACTGGTTGACGGTGTCGAGCAGGATTCCGGGTGCAATGACATCGCCAAAGTTGGCGGCCCGCTCCCCCAACTCTTCCAGGCCGATGACCAGCTTGGTTCCATCGGCGGAGATCATGGCTTTGAGCAGCTGTCGGCCCAAATCTGGATCGGAAAATTCGCTCAGCCGACCTTCGATAAACGACGCCAGGATATTGCCAACGCCACCTTGCCCTTCATAGTTGGCCATGCTGATGACCGGTTGATCCGGATCTCTTTCGATCGCTTGCCGGTAGAGCGTGTCCATGATGACCTGCATATAGGGCAGTTCTATGGTACCGTCTTCACCGGTGAGATCTTCGAGCAACTGTCTGGCGACTGCTCTTTCTACCTCGACCCCGCAGACCTCACACGGCTTGATTATGGCCTCTTCTGCTTGTTCCTGCGACATCTTGCGGACCCAGAAGCGGTTGGCGAGAAAGTCTGGGATCACCGTCTCGAATTCGGTCAATCGCGCCAGATACTCTTCGCGGATGTTGATTATTACCCGCAGGTCGATACCGGTCTCCAACCAGCGCTTAAGCTCGGCAATGAAATCCTTGCGCGCAGAGTGCGATTGCATGATGAATATTTCTTCGAACTGGTCGAGGAAAATTACCAGCGTTTTGCTGAGTTGATAGGACGCCTCGCGCAAGATTTCTACGTGATCGGTTATGTCTTCAGGTAAATCGACACGGCGCGCTACTTCATCCTTTAGCGAGTTGAAGGGGTCGACTGCCGTGCGCACCATAAAAAATGTGGCTTCAGTAACAGCGATTTCCGATACTAGCCCGCACTGAACGAGCGAGGTTTTACCCGAACCTGAAAGCCCGAAAACCACCGTGAGTCGGCTTTTGAAAAACCGGCTGTAGAGCTCGCGTAATTCTAGGTCGCGGCCGAAAAAGAGATCGCGATCATCTGTCGTGTAGGCATCGAGAAATTTGAAGGGTTGTCGTTGGGCCTGATCATCGTCGTTTTGGTCCAGGTCGCTGAAAAGGTTGTCCAGCGAATTGTCCAAAGCGCCCTCATCTAATTCTGTCATGACTGTGTCTCCTCGCTGAATAGGGAGAGGAGTTGAGCAGTTTCTTTCTCTATTTCTTCGCTGCGTGGGCATTGATCCGATGTGAAATCGCCACCGTGTTTGCAGCCTAGATATACGATTTTGCGCGGGTTCGAGAATCCGGCAAGATAGAATATGTCGGACGCCTTGCCAGATTCGGCATCAAAGACCAGCAGTGGTTCCATATTGAGGTAGGCATCATGGCGTTCGTATTTGATGATTACGGCGTCGGATTCCCGGTAGTCGTCGAAGGTAGTGCGAGTACCTTCAAAATCATCGGAGTGTCCCGAAAGTTCCTTGATACGATGGGTGAATGAGGGGGGAGCGTTCCTTTTCTTAGAAACTTCGATACTGGTCACATAGCCAAGCGAAACGTCCTGAAGAAATTCCAGGCCTTCGAGCTGAATTTCCAGTTGTTCATTGACAACAGAGCAGAGCGTTTCGAAATCGGCAGCTCTGAAAGCGCGGATCTTTTCGTGACTGAGTCCATTGCGGACTTCTACCAGTTTATCAGCCGCTTTTTTAACTATCGTCTCTTTCTTTCGGTCGTTGAAAAAGACGTTTTTCATTTCGGGTACAACCAATTCCGCTTCCTCAGCTGCCAGCCAGCGCGATCCTTCTCGCGCAATATGGATCCAAGAACCGAAGCTGGGTTTGCGTAACTTGCCCGCAAAATCGGCGACAAGGGCGCGTGGGGGTTGCGCCTCGCTATTGGTTTCGATATAACGACGACATTCGAGCAACAATACCATGCCCAGAAATCTTGCGATGGACTCGGCGGTCCGCAGCAAATACTGCAGGCGCAGTGGACCAGCATCCATGCATTCGTCGGTCAACAAAACCTTAAAATTGGCGGCGATCGGATAAGGGAAATAATCGTTTATGGTACGTGTGAGGCGCTTTTCCATGATGCTTTCGTCCGTATTATTTCTCGGTTTGCGGATTGGGAGGATAGGTCGTCCAGGCGTCTGCGGTTGTGACTATCTTGAAGTCTGCCCTGTTCTTGAGGTGCAGCAATTCGGCGGCTGCGGCATTGCGGGCTTCGCTAAAACCCGATCCTAGCAACCTGACTTCTATCGGTAGCCATAGCTGATCTTGATAGCTGATATATTCGTTGCGCTGTGCATCCGGGATATTCTCCATAGTGAGGTCGGTGGCCAGGGCGGGCAGCATATGGCCTGGTGCTGCGATTAATGCCGTTGCTATGCCCGTGCGCTCGAGCATGGACGCGTAGAGAATCGTCAGTTCATCACTATCTCCGTAGCCTTCGGCGACGATTTCTTCCGGACGCTTTATCGAGTCTACGGTTTCGGATGACCTCGCAGCATTGCTATAGGGCAGGCCAGGGTCCGGCCGGTACCGTATTTCTCTTTGTTCGAGCACGGTGAAGAGTCGCTCCGCATCTTGGATGGATGGGGCCTTCAATCCAAGATCGGTCGCACCTTCGACCAGTTCGACAATAGTCGCATTCGTGGGGTCGATGAAAGCAGCGGCAACGCCTGGTTCGTGCCAGCGCAGAGATCGGTTGGGATGTACGAGAACTTCTGCAGTTTCTGCGGTGCTGAATTTCCGACCACTGCGGGTATACGTTACCTCGATTCGGGCTTTCAGTGAGCGTTGCTTATCCATGTAGGCCAAGCGGGTTGAAAAATTTCCCGGCAGTTCCACTTTGCGTTTGGCACCAGGTTGTAGTGCGTGGGTAGTTTCCAGCGGCTGATCCATGATCTCGGGGATAGCGAGGCGCAGGGTTGCTTCGACGGGTTCGTCATCGGCATTGGCCAGACTGATTGTACCTATTGATTCACTCCGATAGCGGTGGGAAAAAGCCGGCAGCAGGTCGTCGACCTCGAAGTGCTCGATGCGAACGGCGCTCCGGGTTAGGTGGAAGGAGAAGTTGAGCGAAAAACGATGAGTGACTCCTAGATCGGGCAGCGAGCTATAGGCGTAATCGAGGTCGAATTGTTGCAAATGCAGCCCGGTCCCGAATGCATAGCCTAAGCCGTCATTGGCATTTGAATCTCGGTTGCGATGGGCTCCGGCGCGCAGAGTCAGCACAGGGTGGATCTGATATTCTGCACCGAATCTCGCCGACTGATCCAGACCGCAGGTCAACGAGAGTTGGGGCATTGCCGTCCAGGCAACTCCGAATCGCAAATCAGAACGGAAAAAGGGACGTTTTATGCCATTGCCGTATTCGAGGTCAGTGCCGCCGATATCCTGGGCGACAATTCCCAATTTGAGGCCATTGGAGGGTGATATAACGACCCCGAAATCATAGCCGAGAGCCGAACCGCTACTGCTGAAATCTTGCGGATTGGCGATATCCTGTAAACCAGCGTCCAGCGAGAGCATTTTGGCTGTGGCTCCGAGAGCCAGGCGCGAATGCAGCCTATAACCCAGTGCGACGGCATAGCGGTTCTGATGGTAGAAAAAATCCGGGTCGGAAAAGCCCATATGCATCCAGTCAATGCCGATGCCGAGTTTAGAGGATACTGGCTTTGCATAGGCTAGATAGGCGTTGTCGAGCCCCTCCAATCCGTGCAAATTGCTCCACATCGAAGAAATTTCATTTTTGCCCACAGCGCTCAACCCGGCTGGGTTCCAATAGACTGCGGTGGCATCGTCTACGGTTGCTAAAATCGATTCACCTGTGGCGGCAGAGCGGGCGCTGACAGGTATCCGAGTATTATCTGCTGCTGCTGCGGTTAGCAGAAGTGATAACACGCATAAGAGAATCGGCGGCCAATAGCTGGTGCGGTAGCTAATCATCTCCATCCTCATTTCCCTCCGTTGACGACGCCGATGACTTGTTTTACTGCGGTCCCCGGCGTTTTGGCTACCACAATGTACATGCCGTCTTCCACCAGATTTTCATTATGATCTCGTCCGGACCATTCGATAGAATGGACTCCCGTATTCAGTGTGGCTTCGAGCAGTGTTTCTCGGCGCTGGCCGGCCATATTGTAGACCATTACCGAGACCGGTGCGCGATCAGAAAGGCGGAAAGAGATCTGGGTTTGCTCGGTCCAGCCACCGCGCGGCGAGATCATCCGCGGCTGGCATTGTAGATCGCTTAGAGCGCCAGCAGTGGATCCGTATTCGCGATGGTCCTCGAGGAGGACAAAAGTTCCAAAAGAGTCGATTGCAGTGGATATCGTATTTTCGCCTGTATCGAGAGTACCCCCGATTCGCTGCCAGCTATGATCAGATCTCAGGCGAAATAAGGCGAGTTTCTCTGTTGCGGCGGTATGGTCATACGACACCCGCAGGGTCGCAGGTCGACGCAGGTCGATTGCGGATGGAGCTGACATGATTTCGAAAGGTCGACCTGCAGCGCGTAAGTCTTCGGAACCTAGGTCTGGGTTCCAGTCTGCGTCATGGGGTCGCACACCAAGGGCGATATCTTCACTTGGCGATCCGGGAGGTACGAAAATTTGAATCGCGTCAAATGCTCTGCTACCTCCTTCGGCTGCGGCAATCGGGAGATTGTCGATCCATACGGTTCGGCGCTGTTCGCTAGTAAGCCCACCTGCATCTATGCCCGCGAGCGTCAGGGTGTACTGGCCGTGCAGATTGAGCGTGTTCCAGGCGAAGGAATGTCCGACGATCGATTCCGATCCCGTATCCAGAACGGTCATTTCGCTCTCAGGCGGGTTGAGTCCCGGTCCGTAGGATAATCGGTAGGAACTGAGGTGCTCGTCGGAGACCTCAGCTTTGACTTCAACCCAGCCTCGCAGCGTATCGGCGTCGACAGGATATTCCATCTGTGCCAAAGGGGGTGTGTTGTCGATGGTAAACGGCACGTTGGAATAGCTTGCATATCCCTCCTTATTGAAAGCAATAAGACTGAATGAGTATTTGCCGTTGGCCCATTCGCGGGTATCGAAATTGACGAGGGTGAATTCACCGGATTGCACCGAGTTCAGTCCCTCGACTTGATCAGGCACAAGCTGCGGATCGAAGATTTCCAGGCGATAGTGTGAGAATCGACTATCGGCCAATCGGCCGCTTACTTCGACAACCCCAGAGAGTACTGTTTCGGGTTGGGGAAAAGTGATCTCCGCATGAGGCAATGCAGAGGAATTATCAAAGCGGATTACGATTTCAGCCGGGTCACTGCTGTTGCCCGCTTGGTCGAAGGCGGTTACCACCAGTTGGATCGCACCGGTCTCGTCGCCCGAATCCCAGACCACCAACTGATTGTCCGATATTTCTTCTACAGAACCGGTGTAGATGGGGTAGACTTCGTCATCGCCGGCGGATAGGCGGCGATAGCCGACGTGGTACTCTGCCGGATACTCATCGCTGATTGTACCTCGGATTGCTATGGTGCCTGAATAGGTGCTATCGGCATCTAACGGATCGAGTTTGACGAGAGGGGGCGTGTTGTCGACCAAAATCGGCACTACGTATTCGCTATGGTGATCCAGGTTATCGCTAGCCTGGACTCTTAGCAGATAATTACCGGAAAGGGGCGCAACGTCCCAAATACCTAAAGTATCGTTGACTACTTCGTCAGGTATTAATGAAGCGATTGGTATCCATTCGGTGTCTTCTTGTACCTCGGCGATCGTGCCCTCGGTATACTCCAGTGTATATTGGGTGAAATCTTCAAGCGGGGATTGATCGAAAGCCGAACCCACCACGGCTACTCGATTGCCGATGATATCGCCGGTTGATGGCGTATTGATGATCGCGGTCGGCGGGGTCACATCGACGGTGAAACTCGCAAGAGCAGGGGTGGGATCGAATTGACCGTATGAACCCATTGCGCGGACATGAAGGTCCCACTGTCCATTTTCGAGTCCGGTGAGACGTATGAGATCGTCGCGGACAAGCGGAGTCCAGTCAAACGGGTCGACCTCACTGCCGTAAGGGACCAGGGCATAGGTGAAAGGGCGTACCTCGGTTGTGCCAAATTCACCTGTGCGGACTCTGAAATATTGACTGTTGCTGCCAATTTTTTCGTCGATGCTATCCGTGAACAAGGTATAGGCTGGCGGTGGATTGTTGAGATCGATTTTATAGATGGCGCGCCTTCCCTGCGTTGGTCCGACACTGGCCCATAGCACATTGTTTTTTTGCATAAAGAGATCGCGGATTTCCCCCGAGAACAGACCGTCATCTGATTTGACCTGTATGACGCCCTCTTCGGATATGCGAAAAAGCCCTGCAGCGGTTGCGTGCCATGCCGCAGTGTTGGAGCCAAAAACGATGGAATTTTGTTTGTTGAAGTCGGAGTTGGAGGATTCGAGCGCTAAGGGTTGAACCCAGGTTGAGCCGTCGAACTCAAGAGCAGAATGATGGTGTTGGTTGTCAAATATTCGCAACGGATTTTCGTCGCTTTCGACAAAATCGAACGAGGCCGTCAAAAAATTGTAACCGGCATTGAATGTTACAAGATAGTCGAGGTATTTACCCTCTAACTTTGCGTCCAGTCTTTCACTCAGGTCAAAAACCTGCCAAGAATTATTGGACCAATGGCTGAGGCGACGACCTGGTGTCCGATGATTGTCGAGGTAGTCGTGCACCAACCATACTGAACCGTCGCTATCCTGGCGGTAAAATCGGCTTACGACGCCCAGACTCAGATCGAGACCGCAGGTGTATAGCATCCTCGAGTCTGGTTCGAAGCGCTGCACGAAATGCACACCTGCAACCGTTGACGATAACCACAGATCCTGATCGGGATCTACGTAGAAGGCATTGATTCTGTCACTCTTAAACATATGTTGCCAAGATCCAGAGGTCTCTTGAAACAATGCACCACTCTTGTCGGTGATAAACCAGATTCCCATTCCCGATTCTTCGTAAACGCGTCTGGTCATCGCATTATAACACGTGTAGGGATCGGGTATGAGAACAGCACGGTCTCCGTGATCTGCCGGTATGGGGTCGGCTACGGGGATATTTTCACAATCGAGTCCATATCGTTCGTAGATCTGTTCGTACTCACCAACGGCAATAGACTGTATTTGGTCGTCATTCGTTATCCGGTGTACTCCACCCAACCTGTTTGTTGTGACCCACATGGAGTTGTCCAAACCAGGAGATATGGATAATACCTCGTCAGACAACAATCCATCCTCACTAGTCCACGAAGACCATACTTCACCCTCGAGTCGGCTCACTCCGGCGCTCGTACCAACCCAGACGCTGCCATCACTCTCGACGGCTAGGCTTGTGACTCGATTATGGACCATTCCATCGATGGTCGTATAGGTTTTCCAGGTCCCGTCAGTATATCTGTTGAGCCCTTCGTTTGTAGCCGCCCACACCGTGCCATCAGCGGTCACAGCCACGTCGATGATCGCGCTGTCGGCCAGCCCATCGTTGCTACCGAATGATGTCCAGACGCCCGAAAGATAGCGGCTTAGGCCTTGTTGCGTAGCGAACCACAAATCGCCATCGGGCCCTAAAGCTATGCGGTTTGCATCGCGATCGATAAGGTCTCCATCACCGCGGAAGGTCTGCCAGGAGTTGCCATCATAGCGACTGACTCCCATCGCGGTGGCACCCCATACGTTGCCTTCGCGGTCAACTAAAACATCCTTTACGACATTGTCAGCTAAGCCGTCGTCGGAAGTGTAGTTGCTCCAGACACCATCGCTGAGCAGGGCTAATCCCTCATCAGTTGCAAAGTAGCGATTCCCAGCGCCATCTCGTGCCATACTGTTGAGCGAGTTGGAGGGAAGCTCTCTCGGCATGCCCGACCATGGCGTAAATTCATCGCTGACAGGATCGTAGATGAAAATTCCATTGCCGCCTGCTCCCGTGACCAGGAAATCTCCTTGCGCTGTCTGAGACCACGAGGAGATGCTCAGAATGTCTAAACCGTTATTGCTGCCGTATTGATGCCAAGCATCGCCGCTCCAGCGGTAAAGCTCGCTTGAATTGCTAATCCAGATATTTCCGCTATTGGTG
>JACLAC010000271.1_pt1 | contig 15035 bp, 9 predicted proteins | sample 8027881 | NCBI WGS metagenome assembly JACLAC01 (sample SAMN15725517, study PRJNA655200) | protist metagenome | isolation source: fluorescence activated cell sorting (FACS) single amplified genomes of... | place: Spain: Blaines Bay Microbial Observatory, Mediterranean Sea | collected 2016-01-19 | reverse complement strand
AGAAATAGTATCTGTCCAATTTACTGTATATGTATATATATATATATATTAGAAAAGAGAAATAGTATACTGTCCAATTTACTGTATATGTATATATATATATATATATAAGAAGGGAAACTGAATGAAAAATAGAAATTTATTATTGCTGCTGATATTATTAATAATACAATTATCAATGGCAAAATTCAATCGTGTACAAACTCAATTTATTGCAGCATTGGGAAATCCAAAAGCTAAAAAAGGAAAAGGTGCATCTTCTTGGGGGATTTGGAGAGTAGATCCAGGACCACGTGGAGTAAGACTCAATAATTGGAATATGCTTAAAAATAATAATGGTGTAGCACCAGCTAGATGGAAATTCGATGCAAATGATTGGTGGTTAGAAGAACATGGACTTATCATGGAAAAGCCAGATTTTCCATTACCTTCTGGAAGATATGTGGTGACTGGTGGTAGAGAGACTACTTCATTATTGACAATTGATGGCGATAACTGGGAACTAAATGAAGGTACGCTGTATGACGTAACACACTTACCATGTCGTTCAGCAAGATATACACCCATTGATAATACTACAAGTGATACTGGGACACCTGGAAATGCAAATAGTAAGGAATTTCCTGTCACTCCTGGGGGTATGATGCCTGCCGTACCCGGTTGTAAAAAGCAAGACTATTGGGTAGTATTTGTAACTGCTATAGAAGCAAATAATTTATAAGAAATATGATTTAATACATGAGACCATTTTAATATTTTTATATTCCCCAGGTCAAATTTAAAAATATACGAAGCGTATATTCGTACTTTGTACATATATAATATATAATATGTATATGTGTGTGTGTACATTTTTAACATTGTCGTAAAACCGCATGTTTAATACGAATGTACTTTCGTACGAAGCTTCGTACGAGCAGTCGTATATTTAATAATATACTACCCCTCTCTCTCTACCATAAGAAAAACAATATTTTGTTCACTCAATATTCTTGTCGATCTGATTTCATTCCTAAACCTAAAAGTCCTTCACATGAAGTAAATATCGAATCACTCATTAAATCAATTCCTCGATTATTATCAATACTGATATCAAGCAGAGATTTGTCTCTATTATTCGGGACAACTTCACAAATTTCATCAATTTTTAATGGCGTAATTGCATCGTTTTCAACAGTTCTTTGATATTTATTTTTCTTCTTGTTCTTTTTATCATTATTTTGTTTCGATGCTAATAACATCGGAAAATCTTTTGGCCAATTAATATGGATTTCACTGGCATTCGTATTATTATTATTGTTACTATTATTACTACTACTACTACTATTACTACTATTACCCTCGTTATTAATTAATAATGTTTCAAATTCCACTCCATGGTGTGGATTTTCATCCCAAAATGCTGCCATAAAAGTTGTTCTTCTAGCATCTTTTTGTGGGGAATGTCCAGCACCTGGTAACACTAAATGCAATGCACTTCCATTGAAACAAATTAATCGATTTGTTTTTGGGTGTGCTACCCATCCTTTCGTTGTTTTTTTATTTTCAATTGTTTGATCAGTAACTAATGTAGGTCCACCACAATCAGCTTTTAAAAATGTAATAGTGGATATAAGTGGATGCTTTGGTTTACCTTTCTTTTTACCAGGGATTGAATCGTAATGAATTTGATGGCCATAACAATGTTGTCGAGAATGCGCCCACCATTCAACATATTTGGCATTTTTTACTTTTGGCATTGCTTTTGATGCAACTATCCATATATATTGTAACATTTGATCAAGACCGGATATAGTTGTTGTTGTTGATGATGATGATGATGATTGATATTGATTATTTTCATGGGCTTTTAACGTTGATGTATAAGATGGTAATTTATGTTGAAATGAGAAAAAACCAGTTCTTGGATCACCATAATTATTTTCTTTCCAAAATCTAGCATTTAATTTGAATCCATTTGTCATCATATTAAATATGTCATCAGGTAATACATCATTAAATGCTGCAACATATTCTTCGATATTGTTATCATCACCAAGATGTTTTTTATTACATTGTCTATTCTTGATATTATTATTATTACTATTATTTCCGATACTAGTTAAATATGCTTGGAATACATATTTATATTTTAAATCTGTTAATACCTCAAATGCTTCTTGTCGACGTTGTGAACCACTTTGGCATAATAATCGACCAAGAAGTTCATTAGCATTATCCCAATATATTTCATCATGTTCATCTTCGCTTTCCTCTGCTAATTTAATAGTGTCGCGTAAACGTTCCTCGGCAATATTCATATCATTTATCGTCGTGGCTTGTTTCCACTTTAATCTAGCAACATTGTAATTAGTTTCTGGTATATTTGGTAAAATATTATATGCATTGGTATATTCAATAAGAGCTAAATTAGGTTGTTTCCATTCAATAATACGACCTAATAATAAATATACTTCTGCGAGAAAATATTTTTCTTCTTCTTTATCAATTTTATCACTATTAGTATTATTATGTTTTGCTTTTTTTCGTTGTGGTTCATTGAAAGAAGGTGATAATATTTTTATAATCATTCTTAATTTTTGTTCTGCTTCATTTTCTACTCCATGTCTTTCATCAGCTTGTTGTAGCAATTCAATTGCATTCTGGTACAATTGATTTGCTTTCTCCATGTTATACAATATATATATATATATATATGAATGTGTACAAAAAAAATAATAAATGATAACTATTTTAAAATAGCGAACGATATACTCTTGTTCTCTATTATTATAACTTTGCTCGATACACTCTCCTTCTTTTCCATTTTCTATTTTTGTGATCTTTATTTATTTTATTTTTATTTTTTTTCTATAATATTTTTATTATTTTTGGGCCATGCAACCCATCTTCTTCATCTTCTGTGGTGTGCCTTCTGGCCTTGTTGCAAAAAAGTGCGTAATATTGTTAAGGGAAATGGATACAGGTATATTGTTATATTTATGTGTATGAATCGTAATAGTGTTAACATACATTTTTATTCTATCAGTATCCTGGTATACTACCAAGTATTAATGACTATGTATCTGTTCCACCTATTTTCAATTGTGTTTTGTTTTTTTGTGGCACTTTGCCAATCAATTTAAAAATTTACTATATTTGCTATCCAGGCTATACCAAGTAGCTATACCAGGTACTACCAGGTACTACCTCATGAGTGGCGAGTGGCTAATAATAATATTTAAATAATTAATAATAATTTATATATATGAATTTTAGTAGAATAAGAAAACAATAGTCCATATTCAACATGTCATAATTGGAGGGGTACATAGATAATACGGACAGATAGACAGGAAAAAGTAATAGAACATAATTTAATTTAATTTAAAATTGAAAATAACTATATATATATATATAAGGTTGAAAATTACACGAAAAAACAAATAAAATAATAAATAATAATAAATCTTATCATCATGGCAGCAACAAAACAAAATATATTAATGTTTAAAAAACAATTATCAAAGGAGGATAATACACCTGAACGTATATTGGATATCCTTGAACAAGTTGGTACACTTAAGATTACATTGGATTTATTAAAAGGTACAAAAATTGGTAAAAAAATTGGACGGTTAAGAAATTCAAAAAATGAAAAAATTGCTGCAGCTGCGAAAACTATTGTTTCAAACTGGAAAAAGATTGCTTCTGCAGCCACAACTAATAAGAAAATAGAAAAAGATAATAATAATAATAATAATGGTAATGAAACTAATAATAATAACAACAACACCGTAGCGACAAAGGAAACGATCGCATCCAGCACTACTACCACTACCACCACTACTACCGATGGTGACAGTAGTAGTAAAAGTAATGATAATGACAAAGTATCTAATGCACCAGCGACAGATGATGGAACTAAAGTTGAAAATAAGCCTGTTGTTAGTTACGCGTATGAACATAAAGCTAATCCAATGCGTATAAATGCATGTAAAGCGTTATTACGTAATATTATGCGTGGAGCAGATGCTAAAAAATATGGTGGTGAAAGCTTCCCAGCGAAAGAGGATGTAGCGCTTATTGTAGATGGTATCGAAGTGTCATTATATGACAAATTTAAAAATCCTTCTGCCTATCAATCACAATTACGTTCACGTCTATCCAATCTAAGAACTAATGAAAAACTACGATATGAAGTTGCAACACTTACAATTCAACCAATTGCTTTTGTATCGATGTCAGCACAAGAAATGGCAAGTGATGAAAAGAGAAAGAAAATTCAAGCAGATTTGGCTGAACAAGCAGAGGCTGCAAGGTCGGATTGGGCATTAGCAAACCATGACAAATTACAAGAACAAGCTGGTGTTTCTCAAGATAGTGTTAGTATGTATAGATGCCCTGCTTGTAGATCTGAAAAAGTTAGTAGTTTTGCAATGCAAACACGTAGTGCTGATGAACCAATGACAGTCTTTTGTACGTGTTTAAATCCAAAATGTGGTAAGAAATTTAGAAGGTAATATCATAAAAAAATACAAACTAAGAGAGAGAGATATATATTAAAAAAAAAAGTATTTTTTTAACACAAGGAATTAAAACACAAGTGTGTGTGTGTGTGTGTGTGTGTGTGTGTATGATATGAATATTTTAAAAAAGAAAATAACACGAAATTTAATTATTTTAAACTTAAAATATATATATATATAATTTTTAAAATCATTTTTTTAAAAAATATTTAAATTTTTACGCTTTTCGTTACGTACGCGAGTGTATTAAAACTACGCGCCGTACCACACGCGTACACTTACGTAATTTTTTTTATAATATCATATTCTCAAATTCCTATGGATCCATATATACAAATCTTTTATTATGAGAATTTGGGACTTATCATATATATATCATAATTAGTTTACACTGTAAGATAGAATCTACTACGATGATTTTTCCTTCGTTACACTTTCATAATTTTTTACCTTCCATATACCTAATACATAACATGCACGTATAGTAAAGATGTCCCTAGCCATTTGTGGTATACTTTCAAATAAATTTACTTTAGAACCATCAATTTCTTGCCAATTTACTGCTACTTCACCAATTGGTATGCCTAATGTATTTGCTAAATATAATAATTCTACATCAAATGCCCAACGTTCAATATGTTGTGATGGGAAAATATTTCGTGCAGCTTGCCTTGAAAATAATTTAAATCCGCATTGCGTATCATTAATTCCAGCAGCACACATGATAGATACGTAAAAATGGAAACCAAACATTAAAAAATTTCGCAATTGAGAGCGTTCAGCAACTGCCTCGTCCATTAAATGGTGTCTACTACCAACAACCATTCCTAAGCCATCCTTCTCAATCTTACTCATATGGTCTTCCAACCGTTCAATATCACTAATACTTGTCGCACCGTCGGCATCTACCATTAATAAATATTCCCCGCGCGCGCGTAACATGCCTTTGCGCACCGCACCACCTTTGCCGTTATTTTCAAACAATTTTAGAACTCTAACGTGGTCCGTTGAATATTTTCTAGAATACTCCAAGGCAACTTTAACCGTAGTATCTCTACTACCATCATCCACAATAATAACTTCATATGTAAAATTACTATCACGTTTTCGTCGTTTTTCCAAATAATCCATCGTTGCATCCATCATTGGAGGCAGACGTACATATTCATTATACGCTGGTACTATCAATGATAAATATATGGATCCTTCGTCAAACAAGGATGGGAATAAATTGCGATTGTTTGTCTTGAAATCAACACCATTATTTTTTGGATCTATAAATCGATCTTCTGACGGGTCATCAGCCGCCATTTTCCTATGATACGATTGTATGACAGGTTGAAACAACCAGAAAATTACACGTACTACGAAAAATATGACTAACGAAACGATGACGTTGGTCGTTGTAATATATTGTTGCAGGAATTCACTCATGGTGGTGGTGGGTTCAGCTGGTGTTAACTTGCCTGCGTATGGATATATATATATATATATATATGTCTATGTCTGTTGTTGTTAAATATATTCTATATATTTATTTATTATTATTATTATTTGTTAAAAAAAAATTATTTTTTTCATTTGTTGTTTGTTGTTGTTGTTTTGTTGTTGTTTTTTTGGGGGGGTGGAGAGGATTATATTATTATTTATCATAATGCGGTGGTAATACTATTTACCTGCTATATCTAGAGTGGGGTAGTCTACCAAGTATAACATTAATATTGACGAAAATATACGACTTTCACTTTTTTGGGTGTATAAATTTTATTATATATGTATAGCACTATACACTCACTCTATCTAGCACACGAATTTTTTTCTAATTTTTTTGTTTTACTTATTTTAAATTCATATATCATATATCATACACTCATGTATACTAACCGTTTCTTAGATTACAAGATTTATTATATTATATCATTTTCTAGCGGGTAACGTAAAATCGTTTGATATATCTTTTTCAGATTTAGCTTTGTTTCTTTGTTTCCAATTTGCTGGTACAATTTTTGAGGAGGGTACAAGTTTCGAGTTTTCAGCTTTAGAGTCATGCGAATTCTTTGCAGCCTTTGCAACGGTAAAAATTGAACCAATTACAACTAATATTACAACAAATACAACAATTGTAGAGAACATTAACCAAATGGCTAGTACATCATCTTGCGCTTGATTACCAATTCCTTTTTCTCTTTCATATGTACGATGGACGATCATTAATCCACTCATCAACGTGCAAAATAATTGTATACTTGTGAGGTATTGCAACACTTGGTCAGTTTTGCTATTTAAAGGTTCTATATACGATGCGAGTAAGACATAGAAAAAACAAATAATGATGCCAGCAAAAATTTGCATTCCACTGCTTCCAAGCATAACCAACGCACCCACAAGAGAAATTTTTCTCGCCATTTCAACAAGCTCAAACCAGTAATATTTACGTTTATAATCTTTGTACATAGAGCCGAATTCCGTACGGCACTCCATGACTTCATGGTGATGCCGCGGATCGACGGCCACTCCTTCTTCATCTGGATCCAACGCAATGACATGTCTTTTTCTATATAAGACGGTTATATACAACAACGGTATACCAATGACATACAGGAATATGAAAAAATATGCAAAGCCCGCCATTGTTTTATAATCTTCATCTGATTCTTTTATTGATAAATCTGCAGTCATGTACCTGTCACTTGCACACTCTTCGGAGTACTTTAAATGATCCTTAATATTAGGATCCATTGGATCAACTCCTTCTTTCACTTTAGGATCGAAACATGTAAGTGCAAATACCCTAAAAATTCTCAACCCAAGACCAGGATACATAATAAACACAACTAAATTTGCCATTTTCAAAACACGCGCATACAAAATTTTATTGTCGTAAAGCGGTTTGCATAGCTTACAACACATAATCGCTTTGTAAATTTTAGCTGTTAACCACGCCGCTGCAATGACCGAAAGTAAGATTGGCAGCATCGCCATATGCATGTAAAATTGCGATGTATAATCTGAACTTACAACGCACCCAAAATCTTTGAATAAACTGAACAGATCAATGTTGAATGGAGCGTACATTATGGTCATTAATCTATCAAATGCGACTGGCCATTTAATATTAAATGTTAAATTAAATGATGAAAGGATTTGGCCCCATCCAAATATGATTTTAATCGTAGGGCCCATATTTTTTATGCCATCCAAGCTAATTGATGGTGCTGACATTTTCGGCATAGTCAGCGATGGAGCTGATGTGTTTGGGGCGGGACCAACATTTAGTGAAACAGCTTCATTGTTACTTGCCATTGTAGCCCCTTCCTTCACTGCAAAATCCCCGCTTTCATTAGAGTCATTGCCCGTTTCCGTTCCATTTGTTTCTCCACCACCTTTATTTCCCGTTTCCGGTCCATTTGTTTCCCCGCCACCTTTATTTCCTGTTTCCGTTGCATTTGTTTCTCCACCACCTTTATTTCCCGTTTCCGGTCCATTTGTTTCCCCACCACCGTTACTATTGTTTTCATTCTGGGTATTAGACATATGCTGCGTTGAGCCTTCATTGACATCCTGGCTTGCATCCGCAACACGTTGCGATGCTTCTTCCTCCTGCTTTTGAACCATTTCTGCTATGCGTTCTTCGTTCTCCTCTACGACTTGATTAATTGATGCATTTAAATTCAACTCTCCAAAAGCGCGTACATGTATCTGGCGCTTTGATTTTTTCTCTACATCCTTTTCCTTCTTGTTAATGTCCTCAACAATCTTGTGCACGTTCAAAGCAAGGCTCTTTTCAGCACCTCTTGGATTACGAATCCTCTCTCGCGTGTGTGCCCACAATGCCAAGAAAACCTTTTCTCGCATTTCTCCATCACCATCTACATCAAAGGCTTTGAAAATCACATGCAACTCCTTATCTGATATTTGATCTTTTGTATAACCTGCATATTCTCTAACTGCTTCTAAATATTCATCAATTTCAACGCTGCCACTATCATCCGCATCAAGCATCTGAAAGAGCATGCCACCACGTGTCAAATTGAACAAATTAAAGCCATAGAAAGCAAGAAGTAAAAACATCCCTAAAGACATCGATAATGCCTCATAATCATAACCTTGGCCTTTTAATTCCTCGCATGATGCACAATAAGTTCGTCCTTCAAGTTCAGGATGTTGCATTTCTATATATTCACCGAATGGCCCACATTTATTGCACAATGGTCCCATTCTTCCTATCGCGCATTGACTTGCGACTGTTTTGGACGTATTATCATTACTTATTGTTATACTTTCGTTACTTGATAGAAGTCTTCTGTCGTCGTCATTTATAGGTTTTCCTGCCTCTTCATCTACATTGTCGCCATATGTAGGTTTTTCGGCGTCTCCATCTACTATGCCCCCTACACAATGCGTTGAAGTTGATGGTTCAGTTCCAGGAAATTCAACATCTTTACATTTGAAAAACTTCACCGTATCCGGATTCGCGCGATAAAAGCCACGCAAAGCAACTAAATCACTTATTTTTTGACCCGGACTTGTACAATCAACTGCAAAATCATTCCCAACTTTCGGGCATTCCCTACAACGCCTTGTATCCTTATTCCTGGGATCTAATTCCGTCGAATCCGATGCATTGACTGATTTGCGCGCATCATAATAATCAGCTGCGCAACTACATACGATACTAGACTTTGCACCGACTTCAACACCGTCGCTATTTGCAATAACATCCGTGCATAATAAACAAGATGTTTGCTCCTTTTTGTCTTGATACCTACCAGATTCACACAACGTACATGCTAATGCGAGTCGCGTTCCATCAACAGATGTTCCAACACTGTATTTTCCAGATGGGCAAATAGAACATTCAGTAATTTTCTTGCCAGTTTTTGGATCGGTATCTGAATCTAATGTACTTGTTCCTTGGTATCGACCTGGTTCGCAAGGTATGCAACGGCCGGGCATACGCCCTTGATGGTAACCAGCAGGACATTTTGTCGTTGATTTTGCGCTAACTGTACATAAATTCGTTGTTTCTGTTCCTTCCAAGTATAAACCATCGTTACACGTATGTGCTCCATCCATATGTGTTCTACACCTCGTAGTCTCCCCGAAAGGAGTTTTGCATGTTTGCAATTTAAATGCTACGTTTTCGTCACAGCAAGCAGCATCGCATTCAGCATCAAAATTATCAATATGCCTCCATGCCGAGACATCATCATCCAATGCTGTGTTGCCATCAACATCGCTAAATTCTTTTGCTTTTCCAGCATAATTATTTCCGAAAAAAGTTGCTTGTATAATTGCTTTAAAATGCTTTGCATCGCATGCTAATTCGTTACATTTGTAATCTCCATTATCCATACCTTTATCTAGTTTTATTCCACCACCATTACCTTGTACAACTCCATTTTCGATGAAACTTGAATCCGTTATTTTGATTTTCAAAATCGAATTTTTTGAAACAGTTCGACCACCAAGTGCGTTTATAGCTCCACCACTATTCCAAGCATAATTGGAATTAAATGTGGAAGCATTGATATCCACAATAATTTTACCATGGGAACCAAAAGCACGGCGAACGCTAGCAATTTTCGTGTTTGAATTTCGTTCCAGAACACGTTTGTACCGTATACCCATACCAACAGATATTGCTCCTCCAAAACCCCCCGTAAGGGTACCGAATGTATCGACTGGGCCACGTGCTATTGACATTGCTAAATTATCTTCGAAGACACAGTCCTTACAATTGAATACCGTCTGTTCTGGCTCTCCTGCAGATTCTAATGCTATTCTATCTTCATAATTTTTATCATCTGCATAAATATCCATATCAGGGTCCACAATCACGCGGCCAGGTTGAGGACTTTCGATGAAGATAGCGCCACCATTACCTGTGACCCGGTTGTTCTTAAATGTACACCTAAGACAGGAAAACGATTTTCCAGAGAAAAAAATTGCCCCACCATTGCGTTTTCCAATTGGACCCGGAATTGTCTCAACAAAAGGCTTCCGACTCTCGCAAAATTTAGAAACTTCGGAGAAGGCCCTATCAGTATTTCCAGTAGTATCTTCCTCCGTTGCACTTGGATCTAGCAAAACCCTAGTCAACGTAGTTGAACGTGTGGTTGTCGCTATCGCGCTATTATCCACGTGTTCTGTTAAAAATGAATTGTAATCAACATCCTCAGAAATACCACTATTTTCAAAGGATACATCTGATATTGACAGCTCTGCATTTTTGTTGTATATTTTCATCAACCGCAACCCGTATTGGCCCATGTATGCTGTATCAATATCATTCCTAACCGACCCTTCGTCACTCCTAGAAGGTACAATAGACGGCATAGTGAATGGAGTTGGCGGAATAATCAAATCCGCTGGTGCAATAACCGGTTTGTAAGTACTATTTACAAAACCAGATGCCGATAATGTGATTTTTTGAAACAAAGAAAAAACACCATCTTGTTTTGGTTCAACATTTGCTGCTTGAAGCGGTGCAATTGCTGGATCTTCAAATATGTAATATTCATTTTTTTTGGTAGTCGGATTTCTTCGCGATGTAAACAGGATGTGTTCACGATCCCAGACACATGGTTTTGTTGAATCACACCTTACGGCGACGGTATTATCCGATCTCACCAAACCAATTTTAACACCTTGGCGGGCACAACTATGTGTGGCTAATTTCACGGTAATTTCAGGACCAGACAAAACAGTTACAAGGGGCGCACCTGCATCATCAACATGGAATTTTACAACTTGATCATATGGGATATGATACTTTGCAAATTTAGTAGGGTCGCCTACAATATCTTCAAAATTTTCATTACCATTATGGCATACAAAATTACAACCATCAGGATTTTGGCATTTCTCAAGATTCGTGACCCTTACGTAGGAATTGTTCACAACTGCAGTCGTGGAAAACTTAATGCAGAGGCCTTTGCTATCGCTGGTTGTGGACCCTTTATTTTTTGAAGTTGTCAATGGGTCCGCAGTAGCAGCGGTGGTGCCACTAGTAGTAGTAAACATTGTGTTCGATTCGATTTGATTTCCAATTTTCATAGAGAATGTGGTCAATAAAGGCCCGCGGTTCACAAGTGGGGTTGTAATTGACTTGGCTGGAACTTTTGTAACACCGGAGTAACAAAGAACCTTTTTAGTAGTACTAACTGTTTGGAAATTGTACCCATTAAACTGATTGACTACTTCTGCGTCGATATATTTCACTTTTAATATAGTATCAGTAATTACCGTGACCGGCACAGGCACTTTGTTACGTTGAAGTCCATTTACTACCAACACAACCTCATCTCCTGTTTGCATACGATGTGCTCCTGGGAAAGTTAAAGAAACTTCTCCAGTCTCTTCATCAAAAACTACATTTTGAATATTTTCCAATATCGGAGATTTACTTCGAATCTCCAATGTATTTTTCAAGAGATATGGGCCGGCATTGGCATGTAATTTAATGTCCAGTTTTTGGAAATTTCTAAACGCACCATCGGTATTATCAAGTTTAAATGCCTTTTCCAATGCACTCCCTGGGTTACAGAATTGTTTCAATCCATCCTGCGTGTTATAATTCTTATTATTATTCACTGTCTCGTTATTATCTACATCCATGATGATTGATTCTATTCTTTGTTTTTATTTTATCTATTATTGTATTTGTTGTTTGTATATTTGTTTTTTTCATACATATATATTTTCTTTGCACCCCAACCACCCTTTGAAAAAAAGTGTGTTTTTTAATAATGCTTAGTATACAAAACGTCGTAGTTAAAGGTATCACAAAATTATTTTTTATTATGGATTTTTTTTTTTTTTTTTTAATAAATAAAAAAAAATTCATCAAATGTGCAAATCATCGATGTAATATATTAGAACAAAAGTAAAAAAAAGTGAGAGAAGAAGAATAGTGTGTGTTATTATGTATGCGATTATTCGTGTGTACGATCGGGTATTTTACATAAATTATACGAACGTAAATCCTCATGATGTTGTATACTATATATGTACATATTTTTATATAATGTGTGCTTTCATTCAAAAATACTTGATCCACGTCTTCTTCTTGCATTGTTAATATCCCCACGACCAGCATAAAACGATGAACGTCCATCGAATGAGGAAGTTCGTCGTCTACGTTCTATTGCTTCTTCATCAAAATCATTTGAATTTTTGCTATATGATGATCTACGTCTAGCACTGCTGTATCTTCTATTTTCATTTTTCCTTTTTCCTCTTCTTTTTTTCTTAAATCTGTTTCCAATACTATTATCCTCATCGTCTTCTTCCTCATCATCATCATCATCATCATCATCATTATCGCTCATGATTTTTACATTCTTTTCCAATTTAATAATCGCTTTATTATATGCTCTTCTTAAATCACTACGTTTAATAAATGCATTTCCTCTACTATATAAAAATTCAAGAATATTTCTTTCATCAATAATTGTTTCACGAAATGTTTCATTTAAATTCGATAAAATCGATAGACATACTACACTATCAACATATATTGTTTCATTTCTTCGAAATCGTCTTATTGCATTAAAAATGCATTCAACAATATTCATCCATATACGTTTTTGACTCATACGCAAATCATCATCATCAAGATAAATACAATGTTCTCGTAAAACCGATAAACATGATGAATGAATATCATGATCATTTAAATTGTTTTCCATATAATATACTAATTTTTTTATTGGTGTTTTGGTATTTATTTCTTCCACGTTCACATTTTCTTCATTATCAGATTCCTCTGATTCATCATCATCCTCTTCTTCTTCTTGTAATTCTTCTTTCTCTAACAATAATTTTTCTGCTTCTAATTGCTTTTTACGTTTTTGACGACGTCGTTGTCTTCTCAATTGCCGTCGTGCTAACCGTACTTTCTTTTCATCTTCTTCTTCATCATCTGAGCAGCTATTATTATTATTATTTTGATCATAATTACCATTACCAGCCTCCACATCTTCTTCTCCATCATCATTTTCACCATTACTACTGCTGCTGCTGCTGCTGCTACTACTACTATTATTAGTATTATATTTTTGTTGAGATGCTCTTTCACAGGCATCCTCAATTGCTTTTCTCCATTTTTTTTCTTCCTTGTGTTTTAATCCAGCATCTGGGTATAAATAATACGTACGTTTCTCTCTATCTTTCAATGAAGATGCTACAATTTGAAATGTATTTGGGTGCTTTTCCCTCATTTCACGCGAAGCTGGTACAACTTTCATGCCTTTCAACCAAATTGTACCAAGTGGACGAACACTTTCTGGTGCTTTGAAATAGTAAATTACATCACTTTTAATAAGAAACCATCTACGTATCCAATTCGTTCGTTTCTCACCTTTTTTATATAGAAATCCTTGTTTATATATACCTAATTGATGTTGAGCTTGAATTTTTACCGATGTATCATTGCCATTTATTGATGGATTAAACATATTATCTTCGTTCACAATAAAATTCTTAAAATCCTTAACAAATTTGTTTAATTTATTCGTAACCCCAAAAAGTAACCGTGTTCGTTTGATGGATTCGCGACGTGCCGTGCCACGTGATTTATTGGATCCTCCACCACTATCCAAAACTTTATTTTTCTCACGTTCGAATTCTTTTTCCATAATTTCAGCAGTTGAGTTTCTATGCGCAAGTTTTTTTTTCTTTCTATTTTCCGTATACAAACCAAATATACGCCTGGCAAGCAATCCAGAAACAACATCAAATGGTTCGTCATAGATATAAGTTGGAATGGCGATTTTACCGCCTTTATATTCCCATACTTCACGTGCAATATTTTGTATTAGTTCATCGGATATAGAAATATCATAAAAAGGTCGTTTTCGATTATTATATCTACCGCTTGAAAAATAACTTTGCAACAATTTTCTACATTTTTGATGTCGCTCAGCATCATCTTCTTCGTTTCTAAAATGTATCACTTCACATAAAAAATTAAAATCGTGTTTGTAATGTGGATAGTGATTTCTTAAATATTTTTTCATACTATTATGATTTTCTACATGTTCTAAAAAAGTTAAAAATCTATCTTCTAAATCAGCAGTTTCCAACGTGGATAACGATGGTGTCCTAACTCGAAACAAGGAGGAACCACGACGGTATGGTTTGTTATTCATATTCTGTTATGCGATTAATATATTTATACATATATATTGATGAGAAAAAAGAGAAAGAGAGAGATAGAGAGATACTCTTCCTAATTCTTTGTATGATATTGTCCTATTTCTCTCTACATGTACGATGTACGACAAACAACGACGGCAAGTTCTTTTTCTTCTTCATCAACAAAAAAAAGAGCGTATGGTGCCATTCTTTTTTCAATAATGTGTAGTGTTAATACTTGCTCCTAGAAAAACCTTAAATAACCGACAAGAAGCTCTCTATCAAAATTCGTATACTCTTAACAGTACCAAATCGCGCGACTCATCATGATGTTTTGTAGAATTTGTTGTTATTGTGTGCCTGGTATATTGAATGCGTGTTGTTTGT
>JACLAC010003485.1_pt1 | contig 15036 bp, 10 predicted proteins | sample 8027881 | NCBI WGS metagenome assembly JACLAC01 (sample SAMN15725517, study PRJNA655200) | protist metagenome | isolation source: fluorescence activated cell sorting (FACS) single amplified genomes of... | place: Spain: Blaines Bay Microbial Observatory, Mediterranean Sea | collected 2016-01-19 | reverse complement strand
TCTGACTTTGTTTTTAGACGCTGGAACCATAAAGACTCAAACAACTTACTCCATCGATTTCGATCATTTTGAATGGTTTTTGAAATCAATGAATAAAAAAATTAAACGAGACCACATACACTTACCCCAAAGTCTTCAAATACGATTGAAAATGAAAATATGATAGATTACAAGTTTAATTACTTTAAAAATTGCACCTATATATAGATCCATTATTCTCGTTTGATTAGTCTAAAAAAGACCTGAATCAGAAGACTAAAACTAATTAAAAGAAATATTGATAAGCGAGCATAAACCTTTAGAAACTGTCGCTTAGTAGTTTTGAATAAAGAATTTGAATATGGGAGATGAAATCTGCGTCAGCCAAATATAAGCAAATGGTAACTACGACGTGATGCAATGTGCTGTTATGCTAATCAAGTATCAATGTTTATATCCCTAAATCAACCGTAAATCCTTTTCTGAGCCGTTCTTGGTACTGTCTTCAATTGACTAGTGGCGTAATGTTACGTTATTAATCATTTTTCAACGCAACCCAGACACACATCGAAACCCAATATCATTTTTTCTATCATTTGGTGAACCATAAGCATCTCGACTAGCCACTCGTCGGCCACGAGAAACGCTGTACCACGACCCACCACGTAAAACTCGACCTGTTGCTATGTCTGGCTTATCTGGTCCCCTTGGGTTCTTAGCAGGAGATTTACTATAGTAATCGAACCCATACCAGTCAGCACACCATTCCCAAACATTGCCTGTCATATCATATAATCCATATTGATTTTCTTTGAAACTAGCTACCGGCGAACAATATGCCCACTTATCCTTCCCATTGACTGTATTACCCCAATTAGCGTCGTCGTGTGTTATCTCATTCCCCCAAGGATACCTGCTACCTACCATGCCACCGCGGGCTGCATATTCCCATTCGGCTTCTGTCGGCAATCGTTTACCAGTCCACTTAGCATAGGCTGTTGCATCATGCCAGCTTACATAAACCATCGGGTGGTTGTCAGTTGGCGAAAATACAGCCACTTCGTTCCACAAGTTATAACTATAGTCACTTTCTAGAATAAATTTCTTAAAATCGCCTACAGTGACTTCGGTTACATCCATATAAAATGATTCTAGTTCTACACTATGCACTGGTAAGGCGTCATTCATATTGTCGTGGTGATCCCCCATTTCAAACGACCCTGCTGGAATTAAAACCATGCGGTTTATAACTGGATCTAACTTATCTTGAACTTCATTTTTAACCAGAGTTTCGCTATCTTCAGAAGAACTAGTTTCACATCCAAGAGAATAAAATAATCCTGCCGTTAAGATCATACATAGGAATTTACCAACTGTTTGCATGGTATTTCTCCAAATGAAGATACAATGATAATTTGATTTGAAGCGTATAATATACAAAAAATACAATCACTATTACGAATTGTGTATGATTTTTTTTCAATATCTATCAATTGTCATCTGCCAGACTACTCTCTACAAATATTCACTATTACATAAAAAATTCTGTTTAAGTACAGATGATCGATAGTAAAAATGTCTTGTCTGGTAGCATTTTGAACCCTAACATTGGAATAGTTTACTCACATAGCTTAGCTATTAACTTAGTATTAAGTTATTGATCTAGGTAGTGGATCGAAATCGAATACTATTCCCTCAGACTATTTTTTGTTGTAATAACAAAAGAGAAAGATATTAGCTAATGTCTTAATTAGTCGTCTGTGAGGACAACATACCTTGTAAAGTGGATTTGTAAATAACTAGCCGGCCGATTTGGATATGAGCGGTAATAATTTGTGTGCAGCATTCGTAAGTACTACATTAATCCCCATACTCAGGTAGCTCTGCGCATCGTTTAATTCGTCTGACCAAAAAAGATTGCAGATTAACCCAAGTTCGTGGGCTTTTTTAAGGGCTTTTGGGGTTACATTGCGACCAAATTGTACCCGATTACAAGCAAATTTCTCTGCCACTGTTACCATATGGTCTGGCACTTTCTGTGCTGCTAAACAAGCTCTTGGAATTTCTGGTGCATAGTCCAAAGCGACTTCAAGAACATCTTCATCCCCAGCAATGTAGTGCATCTGTGGTAGGCCTTGCTCATAGAGAAGATCACATACGAATTTGACAAGTTGCCCATCGAATCCAGGTTCCTTGATGTGGATATTAATAGCTAAGCGACCATCAACAATATTCAGTATATCTTCAAAGCGTGGAATACGTACGCCTGACCACCCTGCTCCAAGTGTGATGCCCGCGTCAAGGCGTTGAATATTCGCCCAAGTCATCTCAGCAATCATCCCTTCTCCATTGGTGGTCCGATCCACACTAGAGTCGTGACAAACAATTGGTATTCCATCTGCGCTCATCCACAAATCAAGTTCTATTTCTTGAACCCCCATGGCGATTGCTGCACCAAATGCCGGAAGTGTATTTTCAGGGCAAGCGTGGCTCACTCCTCGATGTGCACACAAGTGAGGTAAAGTAGAATTAGTGATTGTTTTTTCCTGACCAATGTTGGATCGATAGAAGTTGGGAAGATGTTTAAGGCCAACTAAATCTTGTCCGTGTAAAGAAGGTTTCCTTGGCTTCGTATTCGGGCTAATATCAAGATTAAGTAAACCTGAACCAAATTCGATGTTGGCTAAAATCGTTCCTTCGGGACTAGCGATCAGTGAATTCCCTTCTTGGCATTCGGTACCCGCTGCATATCCACTTCGGATTATGTAGCTACCAGTATCTAAGGCTCGACACTGGCACATTATGTGAACACGTTCTACTGGTTCAGATTTATGACTAACTGGGCTAAGTATAATATCCACGTTTTGAGTAGCCAGTGCATCAAAATAAGCAGGAAAATATAAATCAGAACAAACAGCAAATCCGAATCGTACACCATCATGTTCCGCAACAACACAATCTGAACCAGCAATTAAACCTAACTCTCTTTCCTTATTGGTTAAGTGTATTTTATCGTACCAAGTGATTGGCTCACCATTTGGGCCGAATAACCAAGTACGGTTAACCCATTGTGATACCGACTTTTGGTACAATGTTCCTACGCATATTAGAGACTGAAGACGATTTGCTTGGAAGGAAATTTGCTCAATAAAATTTTCTCCATGGGTTTTTACTAAGTTAAACAAGAGATTAGGCTCCAAAAGACCTGGAGCATTAATATAAGCCGGTAAAACTAGCAATTCCGCGGCATCAGGGGCAATCGTCTTCAATCGATGAAGTATTTCGTTCTGATAAGCCTTCGCAGATTGGTGAGTTTTTATTTTTGGATAGGGTAGTTGCAATGCTGCGATTCTCAACTTGTATACTCCTTCATAGGATGAGACTGATAAATCATTCAACGTTATGTTCAAAACACCATATACGACAAAAATCTAACCAGTCGAATAAATGCAAATATTTTAATCTCTGATTTCTGGCTGTGATTCAGAACGATTCATAAAAAGAGCACCGAAAACTAACAGTTCGGCACACCGAAGAAATATCCAGTTGTTAGTATGCCTTGCACCCACCGGTAATGTTGACCATGGAAAACTAAAAAAAACGAAATTAAGAGAATAATAGACAATAACGCTAAGAATTAACCCATAGCGTGTGAAAAGTTGTCCATTCAAAACACTTCGCCCAACCTTTTCAAAATAGAGTGCTACTACCGTCATTAAGCTAAGAGGTAGAACAATCAGAACAAAAAAATCTGTATGAACATGCACCTTGTCAGTTATTTTCATTGTAATACCTGCAATAGGTAGCGTGATTAGTGGAAGCGATAATATGTAGGGCCAATAACGCCCGCTAATGACACATATTACCGGGATTGCCCCCATAGCCAGCGGAAAATTAGCAATATAATCGAGACCTTTATACCTTTTAACACCCCATAAATATAATAGGACAGCATATAATATAATCAGAGCCCACTCTTTTTTCGGCGAAATTTCTACTGATGCTTTTCGGTTATTTAGATTGATCAGATTTCGGTTGAACCACAAGCCGAGACCGAGTCCAAATCCTAAAACTAGGCCGAAGATTGTCTCCATCATGTTCCACCAGTTCCAGCCCATCAAACTAAAAAATTTCTCAGGGAAAATACCCGGCAACCATTGATGTAAAGACAAATCGAAGGTTGTGAGCCAATCGGGGGTCCAAGAGTTCTTGGACTGGATCCACTGACCCATGGTAAAACCAAGGCCACCGGACACAATACCAACAAATGCCATATTACGTGCTAATTTATCCTTTTTGATATATCCGACGTAACCAACCAAAACGATGAGTGCACATAGTAATCCTCCCCAACACTCTCGCCTAGGTTTCATCTGTAGGTTAGACGGTTCCCATTTCCAGTGATCCGAAAAGTAAATCCACGGTAAAGATCGATCCGCAGAACCAACCTCTGGGACATACGGTCGATTGAATAGTTGGATACCTAACAGAACGGAAATCAGTAACACTACGTATAAGATCGAAATTTCCTTTAATCGGTATTCTTTTCTTCCTAATCCAATGCCAAGGAATGCTCCACCAAATCCTATCCATAATCCCCCCTTAAGAAAAAGTCCTATCATTCCCCAACGGAAGGCGGGATAATTGCCAACTAAGGGGGTATCTTGAGTTAACCCAACGGTTTGTCCATAGGTCATAGTACCACCAAATGATACTGCTAGAGCCGTCAATGAAACGGCTCTAGCAGTATTGAGTGGTGTTAATTCTCGACCAAAGAGAAAAACCAGCGTGAAAGCTACTAGAACACCTGGTACCATTGCTCCCCATTCATGGCCATATTGCCCTCTTATTCCCCAACCCATTCCACCCGCAGCTGCACACATCACTGGTGCAGCAACTAATAAGATTAAAGATGAGGAAGTATTTGGGGCGTTGATATTATCTTTATTTTTCAAATTGAACCTCATCATTTGGAACCGATCTGTTATATCCAGTTCTCTTTGTAAAATGCCAATTCACTCTGATTTAAACAGTCCTATTCTAATGCATTTTATCACAAGAATGAATATTTCCCGCCACATTAGCTGAATAAGGAAGATAAATGAGAGCAAACAATGATTAGACAAAGACTTCTTCATTTCTCGTTATATTAGCAACCTTGATTGAATACACATGAATATGGACTTATAGACTGTCTATTTGGAATTCTGAAGTCTTTTAGAAAAATTAACTTGAAATTACACTATTCAAATTTGCCTCTTACTTTAAGTAATTCGATCATGATTAAATTTCGGTTGGTAAACTTTGTGATCTCTCATATGAGAAGTGCTGATTTGTTTTGACTCGATCGATATTGTTAAACTTAATCGTCGACGTATTTCAAATAAAACAATTAAACTTCCAAAAATAATTCTCCAAGTTCCTATACGAGTTTGGTAGTTGAGATGTTTAGGTAGTAACCAATCTACAACAAACAAAGTTATATCGGTCTTGGTGCCTTGAAGTAGGCTTCGAAGCATATCAGTAAAAGTTGATGATTATTGCTCTAGTAGTACAATTGGTGATATTCTGGTAAAAGGCTATTAGGCTCGAATTTGCTTATGTTAAAACAGTCCGTCTTTCTGAAAACCATTGGAGCTAATGGTATTAATCAACAATACTCATGACCTCTCGTAGAAATAAAATTATTATAATCCCTACCTAATCGTTCTATATTATTAAAATCAGAGTTTGAGTAGAAAGATCGTGTTGTCATAAGCCAAAGGACATTTGAAAATGATCAATATGGATAAATATTGATTATATCTAGCATAATGATTAAACAGAGCAAATTGAATTCTTCATTTTTTTCTCTCATCTTCTTTTTTGGTCTGTTTAATCATACTTCTATCAGCTACAGTATAAATAATCTAGAAAGACATTTGGATTCGGCAAATAGGTATTTTCATCAGAATAAACTAAATCTTGCAAGGTATGAATATGAAAAGGTACTTGACATTGCACCGAATAATGGAAGGGCATATTTTAGTATAGGTGAGATTTATCAAAAACAAGGTGCCTTAAACAAGGCTATTACTAAATATGAAAAGTCAATTGCTCTTAATCCTGGTCTCGTACAGGCATATTTGAATTTGGGGGTAATATACAGTAATCAAGAAAAAATCGAAGATGCCATTATTCAGTTTGAACGAATCATTCATCTATCTCCTGAGACTGTACAAGCATATAGTAATCTTGCCGTTGCCTATCAGAAATTAGGTAGATTGGAGGACGCTGTAGTCTTACTCAGAAAATCAATCGAGATTGATTCTGGTTTTGTACAGGCATATTACAACCTAGCACTTGTCTATCGGGAACTAAGTCAAATAGAGAAAGCTATTGAGAAACTTGAACAAGTAGTTAGGATCGCTCCTGATCATGTAGAAGGACATTTCGGACTAGGAGTAATCTATCATCAGCAAGGGAAAACCAAGGACGCATTGGCTAAGTTTGAACAGACAATTTCTTACGCGCCAGATTTTGCACCTGCACACTATAATTTAGGTGTGATCTACAGACAGCAAGGGAAATTAGAGGAAGCAATTACTACTTTCCAAAGATCAATTCAGATTGATCCCCGGTTCATACAATCAAATTACGAGTTAGGACTAGTTCTTCATCAAAGAGGAAAACTAGAAGAAGCAATTACTGCCTTTCAACAAGTAGTCCAGATTGATCCAAATCATGTACAGTCATATTTGAATCTAGGGTCTCTTTTTTATCAAATGGGAAAGCTGAAAGATGCGGCTAGATCGTATTTCAATCTGGGATTATTCTATTTAAACCAAGGCAGATTTGATGATGTTATTCCGATTTTACAAAAGACAATTGCTCTAGATCCTGTTTTAATAGATGCACATTTCAATCTGGGATATGTTTATCAAAGACTGGGTAAATTAGACAATTCTGCGGCTAAATTCGAAGATGTAATTCAGGTTGATCCTCAGCATGTCAGAGCACACCTAGGATTGGGTGTAGTATATAGCCAGCAAGATAAACTCAAGGACTCCATTACTGCCTATCAAAAAGTAATTACTCTTGATCCCAATTTGAAAATAGCATACGTTGGTCTGGGTCAAATCTATTACGTGCAAAAAAGACTAGATGATGCTATTGCCAAATTTGAACACGTAATTCAGATTGATTCCAAGTATGTGACAGCATATTATAATCTTGCCTGCTTGTATTCACTCAAGAAAGAGAAAAAATCAGCAATAAAATGGTTACAAAAAGCAACTACTCTGGATAAAAGTATAATTGAAAGATCTAAGACCGATGCTGATCTTGACAATCTCCGACAAGATCCCGAGTTTCTACGTCTGATTTATTATGAATAATTGAAAGCGAATTTGCTCAATTATTCCACTTTCATCCATGCTAACTGTAAGACTGATAGAATTTTCGTGTAGAGATATTCTAACTTTTTTATCAATTTTTGGCTTTAAGTCGAGAAGGAATAGTATTCCATTACTTTTTCCATGATTATTCAAATATACAGCTTTCTGTCTTCGATCGTCCCTCCATGCTAATCTCAATAGACCTAACGAGGAATTTAGTTCAGATTGTAAACGCAAACGTATCTGTCTGTAAAAATTGGATAAAAGCGAGGGGCTAAGGTCAACCAACTATATTTTTTTAGAACTGTATAAAAAAAATCTAACATTTCATATTCAGAAAAACCCACTTGACCACTCATGACGCAGTCGCTTATATTGTGTTTAATGAGAAATCCTACCTTTACTTGACAAGAAAAAATAGAATAGATTAGGCGGAGAATAGGTTCTACATATCCTACTTTATTGAATTACAATGTCTACTTATCAAAATTTACAAGTGTTTTATGGAGACTTGCACAATCATTGTGGTATCTCCTATGGACACGGTAGTTTGGAAGATGCCTTACGGAATGCCAAGGAACAGCTTGATTTTTGCTCAGTAACAGGGCACGCTCTCTGGCCGGACATGCCACCTGCTTCTCCTGACGTACAATATATTATTGACTTTCACTTAGAAGGATTTAGCAAACTAGAGCGCTTGTGGCCAGATGTACAACAGACAATGTCAAATTTTCACAAGGATGGTGAATTTGTTACCTTTCTTAGTTTTGAAATGCACTCTTCAGAAGACGGAGATCGAGTCGTCATTTTCAATGATGATAAAGGAGAACTATTAAAGGCCAGTGGTTTGCCAGAACTTGAGCAAAAGATTCGTCAGTTGAATGCCAATGGTGTCGGGGTAATTGCGTTACCTCACCATATAGCTTATTTAAAAGGGCAGCGAGGCATTAATTGGCATACGTATCAGGCTGATATTTCGCCAATAGTCGAAATTATTTCCATGCATGGTTGCAGTGAAGGTAGTGAAAACACACGCCCTTTTTTGCATGTCATGGGGGCTTCGGATTATAACAGTACCATGTCCTACGGTTTATCTCAGAAACATCTTTTTGGTGTCGTTGGTTCTACCGATCACCATAGCGGCCACCCAGGTAGCTATGGACATGGACGTACTGCAGTGTGGGCTGATAGAAAAACCCGAGAAGCTATTTGGCAAGCACTTTGCCAGAGGCGAACCTATGCGTTAACCGGTGATAGAATTAGTCTACAGTACTCGCTCAACGATCAGATAATGGGTAGTTGTTCAGCCTTCACAGCCAAAAGAGATCTTGATATTTCAGTATCTGGTGGTGGTGCTATCGATTGTATCGATATAGTTAAAAATGGACAGTTGCTCCGTCGTTTTTCTGAATACGAAATGAAAGATGAGAACCAAATTGATAAGTGGGCTCCACTTCATACTAAAATCTACTTGGAAGTAGGTTGGGGAGAGAGAAAAGTTAGAACTGATTGGGAAATTGAATTTGGAATCTCAGATGGAAAGATTTTGGGTGTCGAACCGAGATTTCGTGGGAGCGAAGTCGTAGCACCACCAGAAATTGACGATGGGTTATCGAGGGAACATTATTTATCTCACTGGCAAATGGGTGATCTGAATACTGTACGAGTGACTACGTCGACCTTCGGAAATCCAAATAATTCAACCAATGCCTCACAAGGAATTTGTCTAGAAGTTATTATGCCAATATCGGCTAATATACGGGCTAATATTAATGGTCAAAAATTTAATATTCCTTTGAGCAGACTAATCACAGGGGCTAAAGCTGGACGGTTAGCGAAAATTGGCTCAGCCGGTTACCGATTTCATCGAGCGCCTAAAACCTGGGAGTTTAACTGGAATTGTCAATTGACAGATGTAGTCACAGAACCCGATGCTGGTGGGGATACATACTATGTTCGCGTACGTCAAAAGAATGACCAATGGGCCTGGAGTTCACCTATTCTAGTACAAGATTAATATGACTGAGCATAAAAGGTTTCAGGGTGATATATTGTTTTGGGTAGTAAGTATGAAGATGTATTACTAGACCTATGAAATTATTAAAATAAGATTCTGATCAGCCCAGCCAAAAACTGAACTGAAAATTAGTCATTCTTACCAATCATTATGTAACTCGGGTAACAGTTTAAATTCTACAGTTGGTAGTCTCAAGAATAAAACAAAGAACATGGCCGAAAGTAGCCATCCTTTGCCTCTTTTGATCCATTGAGCAAAATTGAAAAGAATCTACCAGTGAGGTCATCATTAAAAAAATTCCAACTAGGAAGTAGGATCATGAATTAGATGAATATCCGACCTCAATCTTTTCTATTATTCTTAATTTCTGTGTTATTACTGGTTACTAATTTCTTCAATAACCAATTCCAGATTGTAGATCAGAATTGGTTTGATAACCATCAAAAAGATACCGAAAGCTTGGTAATAGGAAGAATGGTTAAGGCCAAGCGAGACGGTATATTCTCAGCAGGTGGGCTGACTGGTCAAATCACGGGAATACAGGGAAAAAAAACAACAGATAGATTGCAGTGGTCGGGAGAAACTGTTGAGGGGCAGTACCAAGCATATTACGACAATTTAGGGTTTACTTCTTTTAATCCTTATTTTTCCCAAATTGGTTTCCAATCTATTATTTTCAGTTTCATAGATAAAATTCTACCGTTATCTCCACCTCTTTATATCACTACACTCAAAATCCTAAATGCTTCTCTCTTCTCTCTTGTGTTGTCGCTGATCGTTTTTTTCTTCTATCTAGAATTTGGTCTATTTAGTGCAATACTAGTTTTACTAACCACTTTATTCTCTCAGTGGATGACAGTATTTGGGCGCAATTTATGGTGGGTTATGTGGGCTTTTTATCTGCCTTTTCTAGCTAGTATTCATCACCTTGAAAAGAAAACAACTCAAACAATGAACCTGTTACTTTCTTACACCGCAGTTCTAATTAAATGTTTCTTTAATGGGTATGAATATATTACAACCACATTGATAATGATGGTCACGCCTTACATTTACTACTGGAGAGTCGAAGGATGGAAATTCAAATGTTTGGTAAAAAGACTTCTAGTAGTAGGTATTATATCTACAATTGCTGTTCTTTCTAGTACTATCGTATTGGCAACCCAGATAGCAGCTATCAAAGGTGGATTGAAATCTGGGCTGCACCATATTTTTGTCTACTCGGTGGGAAAAAGAACACACGGGGATGCCGCCAGTTATCCTGAAGTTTATGCTAATAGCCTAAAAACTGATGTTTTAACAGTAATCAAAAAATATCTAAACGGATTTATCTTTGACTTCAGTCAAAAGGATATTAACCTAGACCTAAAGATCAAGTATCAGACCGTAATTATCATTTTTGCATTCTTTTCGTTATTTACACTGCTATTCTATTTTTATTTTCATAAAAGTAAGTCATTTGAACTATCAGATTCAATAAACAAATTGTTAGCCCTGACCCTAGCTGTATGGTTCTCATTTTTAGCTCCCTTATCATGGATGGTTGTATTCAAGGGACATGCTTACATTCATACACATATGAATTTCATCACGTGGCATATGCCTTTTACAGTTCTGGGTTTTGGTTTAATTGGATCATTTGTGTCCTTTCTTGTAAGCCTCATTTTTAGTTTAGGATCAAGCCAGAGAAGACGGTTCACGCCTTAATTGCTAGTCATACAGTAAGCATATTGATTATTCTAGGTCTTACAATCCGCTGATCATACTGAAATCGACAATAGACTCATCAACAAAGAGATTAACATCAAAGATGTGAATAGGATTAGGGTCAATTTCAACACGACTAATACCACAATAGTGAACAGCAACTTTATGGCATTTACCCTTGTGGTCATATGTAAAAACGAGGCAATGATCAAGTTCAGAAAGATTGTTATCGGATAGCCAGATTTTATAGGTCTGCTCACAAGTCCTTTTCACAGTTCAAAATTCTCCATAAATACCCACTATTCTCTTCAATAGAAAATTTAAGCCATATCGTATAAAAGAAATTAATCAATCTCGGTGCAAAATTTCGCGCCATTGACGGTCAAAATCTAAATTCTGCAGTCACAAATAACTTACAATCATTTAGGTTTTTAAGTGCAATGACTATGAGTTATTAACTATGAATATATGTGCTAGTAAGTTATTTATTAGGGTAGATATCAAAGCATGTACAATATAAATTTGCAGAGATTAATTTAAAACCAGCGCTTCAATATTCTGACCCATTTGATCTTACTCAGACCAAGAAATTTTTGATCGAACGGTGGGTACCGAATCGGCATATCCAGCCAAGATCCTCGGGCTACAATAGGTTTTTGGTGTGTAAACTCTTCTATACTATACCGACCATGATAGCGACCAATTCCACTCTCGCCAACGCCACCAAAAGGGAAACGGTAGTTAGAAAAGTATGTGGCAACGTCGTTAATGCAACCACCGCCAAAGGCACATTTCTGAATTACACTATGCGCCAACCGTTGATTGCGAGTGAAAATAGATAAAGATAATGGTTTAGAAAATTGATTAATTTGTTCTATAGCAGTGTCCATATGTGTATAGTCTAAAACAGGTAAGATTGGTCCAAATATCTCATCCTCCATTATTTTATTGTTCCAACTAGCTTGGTTTATGATAGTAGGCGCTATATACAAATCTTCCCTGTCAATTTGCCCACCAAGAACAACATTATCTTTTTCCACACTGATTAGACTAACTAAACGATCAAAATGTGATTGGTTAATAATCCTAGGGTAATCCAGCGATTTCTGAGGATTGGAACCATAAAATTTGGTAATTGCCTGCCGTAAAAAATGAAGTAGGTTTTCTCTAATATCAGCATCAACTAAAACATAGTCAGGTGCTATACAAGTCTGACCCGCATTCATAAATTTCAAATTAATAATTCTTTTTGCAGCTAATTTCAAATCTGCTGTTCGATCTACAATACAAGGCGATTTACCTCCTAATTCTAATGTGACGGGAGTCAAATATTCAGCGGCTTTCTTCATCACAATTTTTCCAACGCTTGTACTGCCAGTGAAGACTATATGATCAAAATTACAATCAAGTAGTTGTGTTGCTACATCGATCCCACCAGGAATAGCTGCAACGTGAGACTCTTCAAATACGCGGTCGATAATTTTGGCCACGACATCAGAAGTGTTAGTGGAAACTTCTGATGGTTTGACAATTACACAATTACCTGCGGCCACAATTCCAACTAGAGGCATCATTGTCAACTGAAAAGGGTAATTCCATGGTGCAATCAGTAGAAATCTTCCTTTAGGACAATGATAAATATGATTGGAAGACGGATAGCCGAAAAACATCTTTGACACTATCGACTCACCAACAGATTTGCTTCGAACCCATTTTCGTAAATTTTTCTGAAAAAGTCGAATTTCATTTAGAACAAGAGTTATCTCTGTAACATAGCCCTCAAACTCTGACTTTCCTAAGTCTAATTCTAAAGCTCTTAGGATTTCACCTTCCATTTCTTCAATGATTCGAGCCAATTGATCTAATCTGTTGAGCCTAAAACTAATCTGGTGTGTTTTACCTGAAAGGAAAAACGATTTCTGCTGCTCAATAATATTCATGTAAGATACATCTTCCTGTCTTGCTTCAATCATAAGCAAATACGAATCTATCTAGTGAAAAACAGAAATCTATAAAGCAATCTACCAGTTGAGCAAAGAAATGGTTTCTATACGTCGGTAGAAAAAATAATTTATAATTTCCTATAGGGATCGGATAACTATCCATAGCCGTAGAAATTAGTTTTGAGGTCTTTTTGTGAAATACTATCTGAACCAAATCAATTATTGTTCAGTAGTGAGTCTTTAAAAAAATCATGTATAGCAATTTGATTCGGGTTGGAGCTAAGTCGAATGTAGTCTAGATCCAATTCTCGCATCCAGAGAAGGGCATATGAGACCCCTTAATGTATTTTGGATTTGGCAGATAGGTGTTGATACTTGGGACTTCATTCCCACGCAACAGAAAAGCACAAGGCCACGTATTTTCTGAAATTATTTTAGTACTAGTTGGGATATAACGTATGGTTAACCCTGCTCTTCGCTTTGAAGACGTATTTGGGTTAGAGCCATGAACCAAATTTGGGTGATGGACTGAAACACCACCTGCTTTCACGATAACATCAACAGCGGACTTTGTATCTACAAGTTCTTCTGACATACCAGAACCAAGAACACTAGGGGTCTCTGGACGAGCTTTCATCTCGTGTAGCTGAGTAGATTGAGTCTGGGGAATCACTCGCATGCAGCCATTTTCGGTAGTTGAGTCATCTACTGCTAACCACAAAGTGACGACTTCCATAGGTTGTAGTGGCCAATAACTGCCATCTTGATGCCAAAGAACCGGCCGACCGTCAACTGGTGGCTTACTAATATAATGTGAAGCAAATAAAGCAATATTAGGACCAATAAACGCCTCAGCAATATCAAGTAAACGGTCATCGCTAATCAGTCGAACCCAAAAAGGGTCCTCAGCTACTAACTTATGATGAAAATTCTCTGACCGTAAATCAGGATGTTTCTTTTGAAGCCAATCAATGTGTTGACTAGCTTCCTCGACTAAATTTGGATCAATAACATTCGGTATTGTTACATAACCATCTTTCTGGTACTGATCAATGATATCAATATTGATAACTGAAGTCTTACTCATCGAATAATAGTTCCTGTTTCAAATTGTGGTTGTGTAGAAGTTTCAATAGTTGAGTGTAATCGCATCTTGTTTAACTATTTCCTTGGTATGACCATACGAGGCGGCGGAAACTAACTCTTGTATTTCTGGTGTAAGTCGGTCAATAATCACCTGAGGCAAAGAAACTTTACTTTCATATTGAGGTCTATAGCGCAGAATTAAAAATTGACGAGATCGATCCTTAGGTTTCCATCGTAATACACCGTGGGTCAATAATTCCGATATGCAGAGAAAATCCCCTGCTTTTGGTGTTAGATTAGTAAAAACTGGATCCGATTCAGGGTCAATTCCATCTGGACCAGGCTTGAGCAATTCCTCTGGTCTATCAAATTCGCTCTTATGAGATCCTGGTATAACGATCAACCCTCCGTCCCCAGGGTTAACATCGGTTAAGTAGAAGAAAAAGACTAGATCATTACAAAATATTCGACCATTCTTGACTTCGTATCGTGTGTACCAATACCGGCCTTCACGTGCACAGTGAAGGCCAGCTGGATTCTTTTCAACTGGCTGCCGGTCGGGATCGTATTGCTCGTAGGAAAGAGTTCCACTCACCAACCTTGGCATATCGGACGTTAATTCTTTCAATATGGGCCAAATCGATGGATTGACTGTCAATTCCTCTAAGCATCTATCAAAAGCAAATCCATGTTGGTATCGAATCAGAGGGCGGTTACCCAGTTCCTCGACGGATAATTCTTGACCACGCGGCTCAAATCCGGGTGGACGTTCATTGGGATGACAGTAGATATATCGTTCAGCGGCTTCCTGCACAGATTTCAATTTTTCGCCGGTGACAGCTCCTTCAATGTGTAAATAACCTGTCATATCAAACAAGTATCGCTGTTCATGATTCATCATATCAGAGGACGTATCTCCCATTTCCAT
>JACLAC010001452.1_pt1 | contig 15038 bp, 9 predicted proteins | sample 8027881 | NCBI WGS metagenome assembly JACLAC01 (sample SAMN15725517, study PRJNA655200) | protist metagenome | isolation source: fluorescence activated cell sorting (FACS) single amplified genomes of... | place: Spain: Blaines Bay Microbial Observatory, Mediterranean Sea | collected 2016-01-19 | reverse complement strand
ACCACAAACCGTAGGGGATCAACAGGACTGAAAGAATGATAATGAACAGGCCCTGAATGAGATCAGTCCAATACGCTGCAGCCAACCCACCCAGAACACCATACAAAATGACAACGCCAGCAATCACAGGTATCAGCGTGTACTTCAATTCATATCCGAATAGTCCCTGCTCAAAGCCCAGCAGTGGTGCTGAGAATTTCGCGACAGCTGAGAACATCGTCGACAGGTAAAACATGTAGAAGACAATGGCAAACAGCGTATACGCGACTCCCATCGAGCGTGATTCATAGCGTTCAACGAACCAATCACCCAATGTCAGGTGGCGCATCCGTCGGTACCAAACTGCAGTGATCCAGTAAACTGGAGTCACAAACAACCACATCAATGCTGACCAAACACCACTCAGACCGCTTGTCCAAGCGGTCTTACCCACCATCACCGGTTCATGAGCACCCGTGCCCGCTCCAAACGCCGCGAAGGTCTGTAGCAGCTTTCCAAAGCCACGCCCCCCCATGAAGTAGTCTTCCTGATCCTTTACACGTTTCATCGCCCAAAATCCGATGGCAATCATTCCCACGAAATACAGGACCAAGACGATATAATCGATCAGTTGCATAGCGAATCTGCTGGCTGGACCCCATCGAAAGGGGCGAGAGGTGGAAGTACGAGGCTGGTCAAACGGCGTGTATTTTAATGACAAATGGTCCGCAGATGCGACGTTGCAGCAGATTTACCAGCGAAACAGCCCGTAGTCCAAGACCTCAAAACGTCAGAAAAACCATGGGTTCGTAAAGGTCTGATACGTCAGTGGTTGTAGGAACAGTTGCTCCCCACTAACAATTAAGCATGCCAACCCAACCTAGCCGCCACCGCTTTTCTGAATATCGCCAAACTGTTCGTGACCGAAATGCGAGCGGCCAGCGACCGCAAAGTCATGGCCACAGCGAACGCAACCCAAAGAAACTCGGCGAACGAGATCGCAAATTCTGGGAACTTTTTTCGCAGTTCCTGACCCTCACTGCGAAACACCGCGGACAGATTTTCCTCGCACTGGCTTTGCTGACAATCGGGATTGGACTCCGCTTGATTCCCCCCCTTGGAACCAAACTTGCGATTGACTCAGCATTAACCACGCCACCTAAGGCACTGCCCACTTGGTTACAAACGCTGCCACTGCCCACCGACCCCATGAACCTGCTGCTCGCGATTGCAGGACTAGTAGTTGTCGTCACTGTCATTTCCACCATTGTTCATCTCTGCAGCCGATGGATTGCGACCAAAGCGGTCAACCAAACCCAGGTTCATATCCGACGTCGTGTCTTTGAACATGCGGTCAAACTGCCGCTGAACAACGTCTACGACATGAAGAGCGGCGGGGTTGCGAGCTTGATACGCGAAGACGCTGGCGGAGTTGCAGATCTAATTTTCAGCATGCTCTATAACCCATGGCGAGCCATCATCCAATTTGTCGGAAGCCTCGTCATACTGATGCTTGTCGACTGGAAACTAATGGTTGGTGGTCTGCTTCTGTTACCCATTGTCTGGGTGACCCACCGCACATGGATCAATCGTATCCGTCCACTCTATCGCGACATTCGAAAGCAACGTCAGCGGATTGATGGCAACGCAACCGAAACGTTCAGCGGCATTCGTGTTGTTCGAACTTTTTCCCAAAGTCGCAATGAATCATCTCGCTTTGTACGCGAGGGTGACTTTCTTGTACGGCAACAGCTTTTTACGTGGTGGTGGACTCGGATCATTGAGACCATCTGGGAAGTCGTCGTTCCTCTCGCATCAACTGGATTATTACTTTATGGCGGCTACCAGATCATTTATAACGAATTGACACTTGGCGACCTGATGATGTTTCTTGTTTACTTGACCATGCTTTTGGATCCATTGGCGACCATCGCAGCAAGTGCGGTCTCTTTCCAGAACAATCTTGCAGGTCTCGACCGAGTGCTGGACGTCTTAGAGATCGAAGACGAACTTGAAACTCACCCCAATGCGATATCCCTACCACGTGAAAATGTGGGCGGTGCACTATCGATACGCGATGTATCTTTTTCGTATCCCGAATCTGACACGATGGTGCTGCAGGACATTAATCTGGAAATCCAAGCTGGAGAAACCGTTGCGTTGGTTGGTCGTAGTGGCGCAGGAAAAACCACCTTGACCAATCTGATCGCCAGATTCTACGACGCAAGCTCGGGCAACATCTGCCTCGATGGTCAAGATCTTCGCGGCATCAAACTGAATAACTATCGAAGTTTGCTTGGTATTGTCGAACAGGATGTCTTTCTTTTTGATGGAACCATCCGCGAAAACATTGCCTACGCGAAACGCAACACCCTTGATTCACAAGTGATCGAAGCGGCAAAAACTGCCGCTGCTGATGAGTTCATCATGCAACTACCCGATGGCTACGATTCATTCATTGGTGAACGTGGCGTCAAATTATCAGGAGGACAACGACAGCGCATCGCGATTGCACGAGCGATATTGGCGGATCCGAAAATTCTTGTATTGGATGAAGCAACCAGCAATCTGGACAGCGAAAGTGAGCGGCTAATTCAGAACAGTTTGGCTGACTTGCTTCAGGACAGAACTGCATTCGTTATCGCCCACCGACTCAGCACCATTGCCGGAGCAGACAAAATCGTCGTCCTTGAGGATGGCCGTATCGTTGAAGTCGGTAGTCACAACCAACTACTGAAAGATGGCGGAAGATACCGAGACATGGTCATGTTGCAAATGAGTGACTCAGCTAACGATGCGACCGGCCGCTAATAGTTTGGCAAGTTGCCAGTACTTTCGACTGCGACCTGGTACCAGAACGCTTGCTATACTGCCTCGCACAAAATCCGTTCCAACCCCTTTCCTGCTGACACTCCCTTTTCGCTTTCTCGCGGACAGAGACCGAATATGAAACCTATCTTGCTTGTGTTGCTGTTGGCATTCTGCGGTCAGTACAATCCTCCGGCTACTCTTGCGGGTGAGGAGGATTGGCCGCAGTGGCGAGGCCCAGCTCGCGATGGTCACTCCCCTGCAAAAAAGCTGCTGAAAACTTGGCCTGAAAAGGGGCCAAAACTCAGGTGGACCTTCACCGATGCCGGGATCGGTTACTCCACCATCGCAATTGTCGATGACTGCGTCTATACCCTTGGCTCGAACGATAGTAGCTGCTTTGCGTTGTGCCTGAATCTACAAAACGGCTCCATCAAGTGGAAAACCGACTTCAGCAGAGCGGGGACCAGCGAAGATTACAATCAAGGTTGGGGAGGCGGGCCAAGAAGTACGCCCACGGTTAATCAAGATCAGGTTTTTGTTCTCAGCGATATCGGAGTGTTGGCATCACTCGAGAAAGAAACTGGCAAGGTCCAATGGAAAACGGACACCGTAAAGGATCACAACGGCAGAATTCCAACTTGGGGCTACAGCGACTCACCCTTGGTTGATGGCGACCGTGTTGTAGTAACGCCGGGGGAAGAGAATTTCTTGCTGGCTGTGGATCGGTGGACCGGCAAGGAGGTGTGGAAAAGCCTAGGATACGAGGAGGGGGCTCAATACGTGTCCATCATGAAGGACAATGTGGGTGACATCAGCTTCTACCTTTCAGCCAGCAAAGCAGGGATTGTGGCTTTCGATACCCAAAGTGGTAACAAGCTATTTTCGGACACCGCAACGGGTAATCCAACCGCTGTCATTCCAACCCCCATTGTTTTTCAGGATCAGATTTACCACACCAGCGCATACCGTGCTGGCAACACGTTGCTCAATCTCGCCGGGGAAGGGCAGGGTAGTGTGGCTGTGCAGACTGCCTATCATTTGACCGGCAAAACAATGGAGAACCACCATGGTGGCGTCGTACTGGTCAACGGGACAATCTTTGGCTTCAGTAAAGCCAATGGTGGCGTGTGGATGGCCCAGGATCTTGAATCTGGCAAGACGCTTTGGGAGGAAAAAATCCGCCCCAACAAGAGTGGGTCAATCTGCTATGCCGATGAGCGTCTATATTGCTACAACGACAAAGACGGAACGGTCTTTCTAGTGGAGCCAAGCAGATATGGCTGGCAACAAAAAGGGATGCTCAAGCTACCCAGGCAAACTGAGATACCGCGTGAAAAGGGGGCAATCTGGGCCCATCCCGTGGTAGCCAGCCAGACCTTAGTCATCCGCGATCAAGATCTGATTTATGCCTACGATCTTGCCGAGTAGCTCAGGAACTTTGCCGCGAAACAATCAGATCATTCGTAGCAAAGCCTGCGGGTGTGAGTTCCCTGATCTTAAGTCTCGACTACCTTGGCAGATGCCCGCGCGCCGTGACTTAGCACGACGGCCGCTACAGTTGGTGGGAGTCATTTTCCCCTAGCGTTGATAGATAGGCAGATAACCCTTGTCCAACTGCAGCATGATCAAGTTGCAAGCTGTGACATAAACGGGATGCACTTGGCCTTCCCAAAAGCCATCTGGACGCTGTTGACCAACAATTTTGTCATACAGTCGATCTCTGAAAGGCTTCCAAAGGTCATCACCTTGACGATAGACGACTTGACTGTAATAGAGATAGGTATAGTGCCAATGCCCAAAAGATGGCCCTCCTAAACTGTGGAGTGTTTTCTTGCTGTATTCCAACATCTCCGGGACGTGCTCGCCTTCGTAATCACCTGCATTATAAAGTGCAGCAAGTGCTGCAGCCGTAATCGCAGGCCTACTCGTTCCTTTCTGCTTGCTGCTGTAACTGATGCCCCCGTCAGGGTTTTTACAGCCGTAGATATACTCCTTTGCATTGTCGATCACTTTACCGCTGACTGGTATGCCTGCATTGCGGCATCCTCGTAGTCCCTGCACCTGCGTGATCGTTGTTGATCCCTCATCGAAATTATTCCCAGCCGCGGCGGAAACGTACCCCCAGCCACCGGCCTCTGTCTGCGCGTTGCCGCTGAACTGAACCGCGCGTGTCAGGACGTCGACTAGTTCTTCTCGTCGGTCAATTAAGCCTTCCTCGCCTAGCACTTGGGACATCAACAACATGGCGAAGCCGTGCCCATAGGTGTACCGTGAATCTGTCTTTGGATCACCAATCAACCCGTTGTCACGACTCTTGCTAATGAGGTAATCCGTCGCTCGTGCAATTTGCTTCGCATAGGGTCCTTGAGTGGTCGTACTGCCACTTGCAATCAGCGCAGTCGCTGCTAGCGATGCCATTGCAGTGGGATACTGGTTGGTGTTCCACTTCCCGCGTGAGGACTGCGTTCGGCTGAGCCACCGAAGACCTTTTTCGATGGATTCATCCCACGCGACTTTGGAATCAGCGGCATCTGCGGATCCCACAACCCCACCGGCAGCCGTCAAGACTGCCGCATTTCGAAGCCAATCTCGGCGTGTTTGACTATTTTTCATGACCCTGTTCTCGTTCGTCACGCAATTCGGATTCGGGGCATTGTCCCCGCAGTGAGCGAATTCACCACCATATCGTTCCCATCACCAGCTTATTGTACTAAGGGGTGTCAACGTAATGGGACTTCAATTTGTTCGAACAGTATGATGCAAACCTCTTCGCTGCTGGCACTTAGGGCAAAAGAAAGTACTACGCTGGGCCTGTACGATCCGCCTTACACGACCTTTTTTGCAACGACTGCATGGCTCATCGACCCGGTCATAAACCCGGTGATAATTCTGGTATCCGCCTTCGCCATTGAGTGCATTTCGGTAGGTCCCGTCGCTCAGAGTACTTCCCTCATGCTCAATCGCCTCGTGCAAAACGGCAAGGGTTGCCTGCTGTATGCGTTTCCACTGCGGCCTCGTCAGGGAGTCACAGCGCGTTCGCGGATCGATTCCCGAGAGAAACAGAATTTCCGCTGCGTAGAGATTTCCGATACCTGCGACCACCGCCTGATCAAGCAGGGCGACCTTGATCTCGCGCCGACTCGCTTTCAACTTCTCCCTCAATTCATTGTGACACATGCTCAATGCATCAGGTCCCAACTTGTCGTCAACTTTGATTTTTAATTCAGCAGGCGAGAGAAGTCTTACCGTTCCAAGACCGCGTCGATCCCAAAACAGGAGTTGGTCATTCGGGCCGCCTGCTAAAGTTAAACGTAACCTCAGATGGGCTAGGCCTGGTGGATCAGCCAACAATACCAAGCCTGTCATCCTTGGCTCAATCACGATGACGTCATGGCTACCAAGGTGAATCATGACCCGCTTGCCACGTCGTCCCACATCAACGATTTCCTGGCCACGCACTCTCCGGTCAAAGGTGCGAATATTTGGCTCAAATAAGATTGGCCTCAAACGGCAAACTGGTCGTTCAGCCTTAGTGATGCGACTGCCCACTACCGGCAATACTCCACGACGCATGGTTTCGACTTCCGGCAGTTCAGGCAAGAGATGATCCAAATTCAAGAGCTGGAATGCCCCACCAACAGAGACGTTCTCTAGTTAATGGAACAAGAATCACTGACAATCACAACTATCCGATCGACACGGATAAATTACGAATAAACTCGACCTTCCAGGCAATAACGTGTATCACGCAACACATCAGCATGATTCGTGCAGTGAAATCCTCGCCAACCACCCAAACCAGCAAGTACTGCGTCGAGAGCGTCTCCACCGGAATCCTGCATGATCACGCGTCTACGATGACGAGACATTCCCAACGCACAAGGAACCTCCTGATCTTCAGCCTTGCTCGAAAAATCAGATTTTTTCCTTGATTTTTGATTGCAGGATCCGTCTTTGGCTGGGCGGATTGTTGGCAGATCATTAATACCTCGAAGTATTTCCAATCGTTTTGATCTATGTACAGTGGTCGGTGGTTTCCCTCCAGATTGCTTGTAGCGAGAATGGGGCAAATTCCAACGTTTTAAAAAACTCGCCGGACAGGACTCGACCACAATTCGTCTCGCGGATGACAGGCGATGGTACTGGAACGGTATCACAGCAGTCTCACCGCTCTTGGATATAGGCAACAACACATCTCTCATTCCGTGAAAGGTTTGGTAGATAATGCGATAGTGATAACTATCAAAAGGGGTGGAAGTTTCAACGTCTGTTTTTCGGCGAAGGCGGCCACTCGGGATGATCTGGCGCGCGGTCACGGAGAGCTGTCTACCGAACACTGCAGCGAGGTTCCCACCTCCATCCTGTGATTCAAAATTCGCAATCATCTCAAGTTGTGAGTTCCAGTCCTCGCCCCCCAGTTCAAGGGGAAGCCCAAAGGGGAAATCCATCGCCCAAAGAGTGGCTCGACTACTGGAAATTTGCTCAGCTAAATAGCGACAAACTTCAGTTCGTTCGTCTGAGCCAGCTAATTTTCCAAGAGATGCCAACTGGACCAGCTGCAGAGTGCCCGACGACCAATCAGCTTCTAATTCCGCCAACCAGGCAGTTTTTCCAGAATTTATTGCACCACTAAAATCAACACCACATACACGTTGCAATCTCGGGGTTTTCATAGGCTTGCCAGCGGTCGCGTTGACGTCATCGTCAACTAAAGTGAGAATCGGGGTCGGTGATGTCGGCACGTGTTCTGCGGTCTTTAAGGCCTGCGGGGTGGTCTGTCGACGGCCCTTCCAGTTGTCCAGCCAGAGAATTGCTCCCATGAGTACCGTACCCAACACGTCGAGTGCCACCGCTTCTGTCCCTGACGCCCGCGGTCGTTTCGGTGATTTCGGTGGCCGATTCGTGCCCGAGACTCTCACTCAGGCACTGGACCAGCTTTCTGAAGAATACGAAAAAGCAAAACTCGACGCCGATTTTCAGCGTGAACTGAAGGTTCTCCTGAAAACTTTCGTTGGCCGCCCCAGTCCGCTGTACTTTGCTCGGAGACTGACCGAAGCAGTAGGCGGAGCACAAATCTGGCTCAAACGCGAAGATGTGAACCACACCGGGGCACATAAAATCAACAACACCGTCGGACAAGCTTTGCTCACACTGAGAATGGGTAAGACTCGTGTGATCGCCGAGACCGGGGCAGGTCAGCATGGAGTGGCCAGTGCAACGGCTTGCGCCCACTTCGGGCTACCTTGTACTGTTTACATGGGCAGCGAGGACATCCGACGTCAGAAGCCCAACGTATTCAGCATGAAATTGATGGGTGCAGAAATCTGCCCTGTTGAAAGCGGATCGAAGACGCTGCGCGACGCAGTGAACGAGGCAATGCGGGACTGGATGTCTTCCGTCGAGCACACGCATTACATCATCGGCAGCGCGATTGGTCCCCACCCATTCCCGATGATGGTTCGAGATTTTCAATCAGTCATTGGACGTGAAACACGGGAACAATGCCGCGATTCGTTCGGCAGATTGCCAGATTGTGTTGTGGCCTGTGTCGGTGGGGGCAGCAATGCAGCCGGAATGTTTTACCCGTTTGTCGAGGACGAGAAAGTGAAGCTGGTCGGCGTTGAAGCAGGAGGACGAGGCAGCGCTCCGGGGCAACACGCATCGCCACTCTCGTTCGGGAATCCCGGCGTTCTGCATGGCAGCTACAGCTATGTGATGCAGGATGACGATGGGCAAACATGTGACGTGCACTCCATGAGTGCCGGACTGGACTATCCAGGGGTTGGCCCCGAACACAGCTACTGGAAAGATACCGGCCGTGTAACTTACTCAGACTGTGGCGATGCAGCTGCGATGGATGCGTTTGACAAGCTCGCTCGGACTGAAGGTATCATAGCGGCATTGGAAACCAGTCATGCGATAGCCAAGGCGATGGAACTGGCGAAAGATATGCCTAGCGACTCGCATTTGGTCGTCTGCCTCTCTGGACGCGGCGATAAAGACGCAATGGAGATCGCCAGACTACGCGGCGAAAACTGGTAAGATCCGAGGCGGCAGTTCCTGCAATGGGTCTGTCGGTGAACGTGTTGGGTCCTTATCTTCTCCCAAGGTAACGGACGCCACTAACGCATCATCAGCGGATTTTACCACCCAACAAAGACGATGATCATATGACGAAATTGACTTGGCTCAGCCATGGCGGCTGGATGATCGAACACGACAACCACCGACTGCTGATAGATCCCTTCCTGACCGACAACCCAGCAGCGGTTACTTCTGCTGACCAACTTGAAGATGTCGCTCACATTCTTATCTCGCATGGACACTTTGATCACGTCGCAGATGCTGCATTGATTGCAAACGAAAACAACGCAACCATTGTCGCAATTTATGAAATTGCCGAATGGTTTGCCAAAACTCAGAACGTGCAATCAACTGTGGGAATGAATATCGGGGGTCAACTCGAACTACCTTGGGGTTCAGTGAAGATGACCCCCGCACTTCACAGTAGTCAACTGCCGGATGGCTCTTATGGTGGTGAGCCCGCTGGCTTCGTCGTCACAATCGATCGAACACGCATCTACTTTGCTTGCGACACCGCACTATTCAGCGATATGAAACTCTATGCTGACGATGTCGACATTGCTGTATTGCCCATCGGCGACCTGTTCACGATGGGCATTGAGGACAGCGTAAAAGCAACCAAGCTCATCAACCCCAAGAAGGTTTTACCAGCGCATTACGGGACATGGCCCCCCATCGCCCAGGATGCAAATCATTGGGCAGACCGAATTAGAAAGGAAACGGCTGCCGATCCAGTTATTCTTGAAGTCGGTGAGTCGATCAGTTTTTAAACTGCAATTTACTCAACATGATGGTCAACCCAGCTGGGCATTGCCGTAAGCTTCAACTCTGTTTGTGGCTGCAGCCTTGGGGCATTTCCCCAGCAAGGGACGTTGATTACGTCAGGATTTCATGAATCACCTTGGCTTCTTCGACTCCTGTAAGACGCATCTTTAAACCTTGGAATTTGACACTGAATTTTTCATGATCAATACCGAGGGAGTGCAGAATGGTGGCGTGCAAATCCCTCACGTGAACAGGATTTTCCGTCACAGAGAGCCCCAGCTCATCAGTGGCCCCGTAACTGACCCCAGGCTTGACGCCACCACCAGCCATCCAAAGAGTATAAGCGTCAATAAAATGGTCACGACCGCCCACTTTTCGGTTTCGTGTCTCACCCATGGGAGTGCGACCAAATTCCCCGGTCCATACCACCAGCGTTTCATCTAATAATCCACGATCCTCCAAATCCTGAATCAATGCAGCAGACGCACGATCAACTTGGCTGCAACACTTTTCAAGATCTTTACCGAGCGTCTGCCCCGGTCCACCGTGATGATCCCAATCGGTGTGGTAGAGCTGTACAAATCTGACGCCACGTTCTACCAGTCGCCGTGCCAAAAGACAGTTGTTCGCGTACGAGGCACCGCCAACCTTAGCTCCATAGCTGTCCATGGTTTGCTGAGACTCGTCACTAATATCCATCAACTCGGGCGCACTTGACTGCATCCTGTATGCCATCTCATACGCCGCGATACGGGTTTCGATTTCACTGTCCCCGGTTGCCTGCAGTCGCTTCCGGTTCAATTCAGCCACTGCATCATGAAAGTCCCGACTCAGTTCACCACGAAAATCGGCCGGACTTGCCAGATTAACAATCGGATCACCTGAGCTACGAAAAGGTACTCCTTGATACTTCGAAGGCAAGAAGCCACTTGACCAGAGTGCGGCACCTGCCCGCGGCCCACGGGGCCCTGACTGTAGCACGACAAAACCCGGAAGATTTTGACACTCGCTGCCAATTCCGTAGGTCACCCACGATCCCATACTGGGACGACCAGGTTGTGGATTACCCGAGTTCATGAAAATCTTTGCCGGCCCATGATTAAACACATCTGTATTCATGCTATGGATAAAACAAAGTTTATCTGCAATCTTCTGGTGGAACGGTAACAATTCGCTTATTTCAATACCTGACTCGCCGCACGACTTAAACTTCCTATTACTTCCCAACAGTTTTGCATCTTTACCAAGGAACGAAAATCGCTTTCCCTCGATAAACTCTTTTGGGGTTTCTTTACCATGCAACCCATTGAGCTTCGGCTTGTGCGAAAAAAGCTCCAACTGGCTTGGACCACCAGCCATGAAAAGCACAATCACATTCTTTGCTTTAGCGGGATGATGCAAGACACCGACATTCTCGCCCGCACCATCTGCCTGAGCCCGGTTTCCCTCGAGGAGGCTCGATAGCGCAATGCCTCCTAAACCAACACCACAATCGCGAAAGAGCTGACGTCGCGTAGCGAGCCGTGATAGCTTGTCTTCATAATTCATCTTATTCTCTCGTTATGAATTCATCGAGATTCATCAACACACGTGCAACTGCAACCCACGCATACTGCACCGCCTTCGCTTCCGCACCGTCCATACTGCTAATTAACTTCCTTCTCTGGGTCCTTAAGAAAGTCTGTAAGAATTCGAGTTCCTGCGGGGATGGATATCGGCACAAAGCAAGGCGAAACATATACTCCAATTGCGATTCCTCGCTACTCTCGCCAGAGACGACACGATCAGCAAGAGCCTCAGCCAACTCGAACAAACCCGGATCATTGGCAACCATCAACGATTGCAGAGGAGTATTCGAGCGTCCGCGCCGAGTACACGTAACATTGAATCGTGGAGCATCAAAGGCGGTAAGCATCGGATGAGGGGAACTGCGATAAAAGAATGTGTACATCGTTCGGCGAAACCGATCCGGCCCCTCACTTGTTGGCCAGTTCTTTTTCTTTTGGGTAAACGCATAAACTCCTGCTGGCTGAGGGGGATAGACAGATGGTCCACCGATGGTAGGTACCAACTTACCCGACGCAGAAAGCGCGAGGTCCCGCACAATTTCTGCATCCACTCGCAATCGGTTCTGCCTCCCTAAGAGGTGATTCAGTGGATCTTCTTGCTGAAGATCCCTTCGTGCATCGGAGGACTGTCGATAAGTAGCTGATGTAACAATCAAACGCTGAATTTGCTTCTGTGACCAACCACGATCAACAAACTCAGCTGACAACCAATCCAACAAATCTGGATGGGATGGTACCGAACCCTGTGCACCAAAATCCTCAACGGTTTGGACTAATCCAACCCCAAATAGTTTTTCCCACATTCGATTGACAACGACGCGAGGTGTCAGCGGGTTGCGAGAATCGACCAACCAGCGAGCTAAGTCAAGCCGATTCAGGGGTTGATCAGACTTTGGCCACTGATAAAGATTCCTGAGAATAGCGGGCTCAACAGTCTCAGCCGGCCTTAGAAAATCTCCACGAGTAAGCAAATGAGTAGCTCGAGGTTTTTCGAGCTCACGCATCACCATGGATTTGACTACCTCCGACTCAAGCTTTCGTTTTCTTGCCTCCAAAGCCGCACGACGCAAGGGAACCAAGTCCACCATAGGACGACTCCGAGAACTCGACAACCGAAACCGGCCGAGGTTGTAAGGTTGCTTTCCCTGATTGAATCGCAATCGCAAACGCAAGTTCGTGGGTTTCTCAAATATGACCGGCTCAGCCAACAAAAACTTTGCCCAATGTGCCACGTTACCTTTCTGATTCGTATTGATTGCCCAACCACTTTTCAGGTCATCATCAACAGCAAGTGAAACGTCATATTGACTCTGCGAGTAGTCTGCGATGGCTACTGGCTCAAGTTGCAACTCATTTCCGTTTGCATCTTCGACATGAACATCTACCATGACAAAGTTGCCATTATTGGCTCGCCCAGGCCCGCCCATGGGCAATGCTTCGTGCGGCAAGACATCAAGCTGAAAAGCTGCAATCTTTCCTTTTCCTGCACGATAGACAACTTCGTAAGTTTCCTCAATTGGATTGGGACCGCTCACCAACAGCGACTGGTCCTGCAGCGTTTCAAAACTGGCCTTTGATGCAGCCTGTGCCTTGATTGGCTCAAGAACAGTCCATGCTTCGGGCGTTCCCCCACCTGCTAACGCATGTTCTTTTTCTTCAATCTTCAGCGCAGCCAACTGCCGCTCTAAATCTGCAATTTTCTTCGCATGCGGATTACGAAAAATCACCTCCGGTCCGCGATTATTCCTATCGACAGTGCTGTTAAAAAAGGCGAAGAGGCTGTAGTAATCATGTTGGCTTACGGGGTCGAATTTATGATTGTGGCACTGAGCACAACCCACTGTCAGGGCCAACCAAACGGTGCCGGTCGTGTTTGTTCTGTCGATTACGGACTCAACTCTGAATTGCTCGGCATCGGTCCCGCCCTCTTCATTAATTAGTGTGTTTCTGTGAAATCCGGTCGCAGTAAGCTGTTCCACTGTTGGCTCAGACAATAAATCACCGGCCAATTGCTGGATCGTAAATTCGTCGAACGGCATGTCTTCATTGATCGCATCAATCACCCAATTTCGATACGGCCACATCACACGTGCGTTGTCAAAGGTATAGCCATTTGAATCAGCGTACCTCGCGTGATCCAGCCAGTGGCGTCCCCACCGCTCGCCATAATGTTTGGAATGCAACAGTTCATCAACGAGTGATTCGTACGCAGTTGCCGAATTATCAGCCAAGAATGCATCCACCTGGCTTGGAGTCGGCAATAAGCCGATCAAATCAACGTACAAACGCTTGATCAAGATCGCCCGACTTGCTTGCACCGAAGGCTTGAGGCCCTCGCTCTCAAGTCGCTTGAGAATGAAGTGGTCAATCGGATTCACGCACCACGACTGATCAACAATGTGAGGTGGATCGACTTTAACGACGGGCTCAAATGCCCAATGCTTCTGATACTCGGCACCACGGTCAATCCACTCCGCCAAAACCTTTTTTTCATCCCGACTCAACACACCCGTTTCAGGCGGAGGCATCACCTCGTCAGGATCTAACGAGTTCAACCGCTTCACTAATTCCGATTCGCTAGAATGGCCCGGTTTGATCGCTCCTGCCGAGATCACATTGTCTCGAGAATCCAATCGCAAATCGGCCTCGCGGTGCTCATCATCTGGCCCGTGACAGGCGAAGCAGTGCTCTGCGAGTATCGGTCGCACATCTCGATTATAAACAACAGTTGCATCGGTCGTACGAACCTCCTCGCCATACGCATGCATTGCGATGCCGAGAGTGATCAAGGTCCAAGAGAACAAGTTACAACAAGCTGTAAAATTAAACACCATACTGCTCGTACTTATCGAATCGTGAACTTGCTGAATGATCAAAGACAGAGCCGTCAAGGAGCATCAGCGATGAAAGAGGAGATGAAGCCCAGACCGCAAAACAGAATATCGACAACCCCATCATAGTCTCAGGAAGGCAGTTGCCTGCTCCTCCTCTACCTGATGGCGAGTGTCACCTTTAGAACTTGCTCCTGAATATTTTACGAAGAGTATAAGGCAGTTGATATCGTTTTACACCATAACCTTGCATGGTATTTCACCGAGAAATAGTAACAGCGCGTACATGTGACCTGCGACGAATCGATCAGCTTGCTATTTCGATTACAAAATGTGTTGTAACAACCATTCTTTCATGCTTTTCCGAAAAACGTGTCAACTGCGAGGTCTTACGATAAACTTGGGAGCAATCCCATGCTTGTGAAACAACCTGTTCGTCAGAATGATGGTTGGTGCTCCAACCCGATAGCAAACTGCACTCCCACAACCAAACCTACTGCAATCATGTTTATGACTTTCCCCCGAATCATCATCGCGTTGCTCATAATTTCATCCTTACCTGTTTCTGCTGATGAAGGCAGTGGTGAGAGCAAATGGAAATTAAGTCCGCTTGCCTACAACAACCCTGGGCTCAAGGTTGACCTTGGCGTTGGCTTATGGGCTTGGCCGTTGCCGATGGACTATGACGATGACGGAGATATGGATCTGCTTGTCGCCTGTCCCGACAAACCCTCGAACGGTGTCTTTTTTTTCGAAAATGCAACTCAGAATCCAAAAGACGCCAAGCCAGTCTTTAAGCCAGCAGTTCGATTGGGCAAAACAACTCACAATTTTCAAGTCAGCTTCGTCGATGGGAAACCTCGCATCCTCAAACCGGGATACGAATTCTCCAGAGATTCGACTACCGGCCAATTTGATTTTTCAAACCCCGTTAAAATCTATCCCCGTACGAATATTCATGACGGCAGCGTTCGTGCCAACATGTGGCGGTACGTTGATT
>JACLAC010011054.1_pt1 | contig 15039 bp, 18 predicted proteins | sample 8027881 | NCBI WGS metagenome assembly JACLAC01 (sample SAMN15725517, study PRJNA655200) | protist metagenome | isolation source: fluorescence activated cell sorting (FACS) single amplified genomes of... | place: Spain: Blaines Bay Microbial Observatory, Mediterranean Sea | collected 2016-01-19 | reverse complement strand
CACCATGATTTTCCTTAGGCTGCAAAGAAACTCCACAGAGAGTCCTTGATTTATTGTCAGTTACGATCACCATTATTGGGTAGGTTGTATCCATTCGATCACAACGAGGTATTCAGACATATTGAAGCTAGAATCTCTGCAGGGCTCCGTTGATCATCACCAAATGTCTTTTTTCAACCAACTCTAATCGAGTCAAATTTCATGTTTCAACCCAAGCATCTATTAATTGCAATTATACTCGGAGGGCTTTTCATCCCCTCTGTTTCTTGGGCAGATAACACTGATGATATCATCAAATATCGGAAGGCAGTCTACACCTCCATGCGGGGACACATCGGAGCAATTTCAAGAATTGTCCGTGCTGGCCTGGGAGACTATAAAGGACACATTACCGATCATGCAACTGCTATCCAGAACGCAGCGAAGATCATTCCCGCTATGTTTCCAGAAGGATCTGACTTTGGTGATACTGATGCCTTGGAGAGCATCTGGACAGATCAGTCAGGCTTTGAAAAAGCTGCCCAACAACTGGTAGATGCCAGCGGTGAACTGGTGACTGTTTCCCAATCCGGAGACATGAAAGCGATCGGTAGAGCTGTTGGAGCTGTTGGGGGAACTTGCAAGAACTGCCACGACAACTATCGCGCCTCCAATTGAAGCACAGGCTATTTGGCCTGAGTTGCCTGATTTGTCTGCTGCTTTTCACCTGTGCCCAGGCTCGCACTCCCAAACCGATTGCTGGAGAGCAGATTTTTCATGCAGCTGGTGGCTGTGGCTGCCACACTGATGTGGAAAATGGAGGCCCACTTCTAGCTGGAGGACGACCACTTCCCACACCATTTGGGGTTTTCTATGCCAACAACATCACTCCAGATCCAACCACGGGAATTGGCTCTTGGAGTGATGAAGACTTCGTTCGTGCTATGCGGGAGGGGATAGGGCCAGAAGGTCAGCATTACTTCCCGAGTTTTCCCTACCCTGCATTCTCCAAGATGAGCGAAGAGGATTTATTGCATCTCAAAGACTATCTCTTCAGCCTGCCCCCTATCCAGCAAAACAATCAGCCCCACGAACTGCAATTCCCCTTCAATCTACGTCTGAATGCCTGGTTCTGGAATGTTCTCTTCCATGATGCAAAGCCCATCACACCTGATCCAAGCCGTTCTGCATCTTGGAACCGTGGTCGCTATCTGACGGAAGCTGTCGCGCACTGTGCAGAATGCCATACGCCGCGGAATCAATTGGGAGTGCTTCGATCTGATCTGGCTTATGCCGGCGCCAAGGAGGGTCCTGAGGGAAAATTGACACCAAACATCACACCTGACAAAGAGACGGGAATTGGAAGTTGGAACCGGGATGATCTAGTATATGCCCTACAGACGGGGATGGTACCTAATGGAGATTTTCTCGGTAATTTGATGGGAATGGCAATTGAGCATTACCAGGAGTTACCCGATAAAGATCTGGAGGCCATCGCCGAATACATCCTTTCATTACCTCCAATCGTCAATCAGGTTCGTGAGAAAAAGGCTAAAAGTACCGATGACTTCGACTGGTAATTCCATATCTTGAAGACAAACTAGCATCCACTCCGGATGATATGACCGTCTGGTAAAATCGTATCGCAGAGGATCGTTCCTTCCGCCAGATCGATACTAAGCTTAGCACCCTCAAAGTTAGCCCCATCCAAGTTAGAACCACGGAGTTTGGCAGTTCGCAGATCAGCATTCCAGAACGTGGCACCCCATAGAGTCGCACCCCACAGATCAGCTTGCCAAAGATCTGACTTATAAAAATCTGCCAGCGTCAGATTGGCTCCCCGAAAACTAACCCAACTGAGATCAGCATTGGGAAGTTTGGCTTTGAGCAGGTTGGCTTTCTCCAGGCTGGCGCGTTCTAACTTTGCTCCTGAGAAATTAACAAGTGTCAGTTCGGTTTCCAGCAGTTCAGACGTACTCAGATTTGCTGAAGACAAGTCTGCTCCAGAGAGGTTCGCTCCAGATAAAATTGCTCCAGACAAGTCTGCTCGACTCAGATCTGCCGCAATGAGATTGGCTCCAGAAAGATTGGCTCCAGAAAGATTGGCTCCAGAAAGATTCGAGCGAAATAGTTGCAACTCGTCCAAAGTCGCTGCACTGAGGTCACACCGAGGGCAACTGCCTGTTGCTTTCAGACGTTTCAAGTCCTCGGTATTATAGGCCCACGCTGACTGAATAAATCCTCCACAGAACAAACAAAGCAGAATACCCAGCAGACAAGCTGAAGTTTTGGCAATCATCGCTTTCTCCACAAAATAATTTGATGCGCTTAGAGAATTGCATTGGCTATACATTTATCAAATATTTTTACTATTAATTTCATTTATTTACAGACATTAAATTTCAGTGTGTAGCTTTTGTGTAAGTTTTAGTAGCAAAACAATAGTCTGAGCAGCCCTTTAACCTATTGATATCATACAGAAGCAAAATTGAACCAAAAAGTTGTGCAACTTTAGCACCCCATAAATCAACAAGCTAAAGGGTTAAAAACCAAGAAAATTACTGCTGCTTTTGTGTGTTAACACGTTTTCGCTTTGCCGACTGTGCAGCAATCATATCATCCATCTCACCACGCACAGCAGCTGCCTTAAACTGTTCCAACACACCAACCAATTCATCAGCACTAGCTAGTTCAACAGCATCCATGCCCTTGGCAAGTTCCAATATCCTGCTGCCATAGCGTACAGTTAATTCGACAGTACCATCCGCACCCACACGCCACCAACGCAGCACACGTTTACTCACTTCAACTGTACGCAGTTCACCACTATCGTCTGCAACAGTGCGTACACTAATCTGTTTATAGTTGGGATTTTTAGCCAGCTGTATCTGCTCACTTATACCAGCAGCAAGCTTGACTCTGCGTTGTAGGATGGGATTGTTTGAGTTGTTTCGCTTATACCGTGTCAGCTTCAGTGTCTTCAGTAGCTCCATCGTTGCCTCCTTATTAGCAAGTGTTCACTAGTATTGTGTGTTCACTTGTGGAGATGGACAACCGGAAATTATCAAGAATGGATTCTAAGAGTGTGGAAATAATAGTAATTATCAAGATTGATCCTTAAGAGGCCCTTTTCGGACGATGATCAAGCTGATTTGGGATAACAATTACCACCCGAATCTGATTAACAATAGATTTTTCTAGTGGATGGGAATAAGTTTATAATTAAAAAAAATAGAATCCTTGTGCTATGAATTCGGAGTGGTGCAAATGATTTTCTTGCCAAGTAAAACGCAAAGATCGATTCGTATCTACAGTAACACTTTGCCCAAAGCTCCACAAAGTTTCGTTACCATCAATACCCCACTGCAAAGTACGGTATTCCAATCGACTTCTCCAATTGATATCCCAGCTAAAAAGTCCTCCCACACTCAAACCTGGAGCGATGTCAAAGTAATTGGTTTGAGTATTATATCTATGTCGTAATTCTAATTCTGCTAATAAATACCAAATTGCTTTTTCTTTCTGCTTCACTGCTCTACTGGAGCCGATACCTGCGTTAACCAAAAAATCTCTACAATGGAAACATTGATCGTTGATTTGAGATGCTAAATTTACTTTCCAGGCTAGTTGACTAAATATATCATCGCTCAGTGCAAGAGAGTAAATTTCTAAAATTTTGAAATCTCTGAGTTGCCATAAACCATTTTTAGGATAATGTCGTAAGTGAGTATCAAAAACTGTGATTTGAGCTTGTTCTTGGTATCCTGATAAAGGATCAAGTAAATCATGATAGGATGGGCGTAAATTAATGGAATTAAAAAAATTGTTCGCGCTTTGACCAAAGCCAACACCAATCCGGGAAGTTCGATGTCCAATTTCGGGTGTAAAAACTGGATTCGGTACCTTTGTTAGTGTGGAAGGCCGACTAATTCGACTCCGTGCACGGAGAATATTATGTTGTTTTCCTAACCAAAAAGGACGATTGTCTATATCGTCAACACTTCGATATTGTAATATTTCCGAAGCAACTTCCATTAGTTGAGACTTACTAGCTACTGAGATTGAACCTAACAAGGTCTCGACATCTTCCAAGGAAGCTACCTCTAGTAAGCTCAAGATACGCTTACGTTCTCTTTCCGATAATTGTTCATAATGGTAAAGAATTTTTGTCTGACGTGATGGTCTAAAATATACACTTTCAACTAAACCCGGTTGTTCTTGTACCAGTCTCAGTGTTTCTACAGGAGTCGCCCAAAGCCAAAAATCCTGACGGAGCTGCAGCTGAGGATTGGCAATCTCCAATAGCGATAATAAATGGTAGGAACAGTTCTCATCAAAAAAATAATAATCAAACGAAGTTTGGCCAAGTTCCCACAAATGTCGAATTAGTCGTTGGATCTGTTCAGGTGTTAAATTTAATTTATATTCAAATAAATCTCTGTTTTCCCAATCATTGTAGTCTCTGACCATTAAGTAATACGGCGTTAATGAAAAATATCCATTAAGATAGCCAAACGCTCCTCTGACTACATACTCCAAGCCTAAGATATCTTCAATATCTGCTGCGTAATTGATCGCATAATCAAGTAATTCGTTGCCTTCAGCAGTTGTTTCCTGATCAATGCGAAGCAAAGTATGACCGAACATCGAAGACGGATTACTGAGATAATAAGAAGAAAAAACAAGCGTGATCGATTTTGGCCGTAGTGATCCAAGCCCTTTTGCAAATCGATCACATGCCACAATAGGTAATGATTCCTTTGGAATACTTAACTGCTCACGTAACCAATAAGTTCTTTCCGGAAAAGCGCAAAGTGTTGGTTCCTGTGTCCTAGCAACTGGCTCAGTCGTAAACATAAATTTCAAAGTTGCAAATAACTCACTGCGAGGATTACTTTTGCCGTCCGATGCTAAGAAGAAATTTCTACTATCTGCTTCACTGATCCAGTCACTTTTCTGTGGGTCAAAATGAAGCAATAGTTGCCAATAGCGTTCTTTCCAGAGCTGCTTTGTCTCAGCTAGAGAAATTGATTTCTCTAAGATAATTTGGGGATTTGTTCCAGCAATAATATCTTGCTGATAAGCAAAGAAAATAAGAGGAGAGAGAAGGAGGGTGAGCAAACGGTTGAGTTTGCTCGCAAGTCGTCTAAAGGACACCTAGTAAATTATCGTGTAATTTTCTGAGCAAGTTCTTGGTTCAATGACACTACCAACTGCTGAGGAGTAGTATCTATCGATTCAAATAACTTATCGTACCTTCGCTGTGTCAGTGCAAAAAAATTATCTTTCTCTGAACTGGGTACTTCCAGTAAGGTTGCTAATGAATTGAGATATTCTCCTTCGCCAGCTGCCATTTCATTACGTAGATTATCAAAGTTTGCTTCCACGAACATATCAACTTTCCGCTCATCCATTACAAAACCATCGCTCTTACAGCCAGAGGTTCCTGAGGTGATGCTGTATGCTTGACCTGATGAAGTGTTGGTTGTGTAGGCGAACAACTGTCCCATTGTAGACTTGGGTTCAATTAGCTCTGTACCAACACCGCAACCTGGCCCTTTATCATTTGCCCATGCCAGGGTAGAAAACACCATTGATGAAAAAATTAACGAAGCAAATTTTTTTGTCATGAAAATCTCCTTTTAAAAAATTAACTTTTTACTTATCAGAACAGAGTCTCTCCCTTGTCGAATCAGAACAGAGACTCCCCCTTTGGAATGCAATATTTACACCCTAGGCTTTTCTCGATAGCGACAGCAACTGACAGATCGATAGGACTGGTTCAGAGGCATTCCTCTCGATTTCAATAGGAAAAGTCTGTTAACACGAAATGTACTTTCTGATTTAGCTTCTCACAGTACCTTTCACCCACAGTATCACTTGTCTTTCTTCTTCCTTTCGCTCGTTGTTAATGCTCCCCTCAGCTGTGTAGCTGATATTCCATAATCCTTGCAAAGCTTTCTCACTTTCTTCACCACTTCAGCTTTATCCTCTTTCATCTTCTGCTTCTTCAGTTCAACTAGCTTCTTCTCAAGTTCATCAATCTCACCCATACTCATCTGCTCTAATTCCATGTCCTTTCTTTTGCCATGTTGCTACCATGTCTTAGTTTTAAAAAGCGTTTGCTATGAATCAGCATTTGTTCTGTACTTCACATAGCCTGTCAGTCCCACAAAATTCTACAGTTTTTCGCTGTCTACCGTAGCAGTCTCACACATTTGTCTACACTAGCTCAAACAGCACGTTGATTTGGCAACGCAGCTTGCGGCTCCACTGCTGCTAACTGTTGTTGTTGCTGCCTAAACCTAGCATCATGATCCACACCTATTTGCTTCTGCTTGCCTAAATTTACTTTTGGCATATCCACGTATCGTTTCACCCGCTTTGTTTTTGGTATGGGCACTGTCTGCTTGACATGCTTCACTTCAGGTGCTGCCTGCTTTCGTGCTTGGGCAACTACAGATGCGCTTGTGCTCAGCATCAGCTGCAGTATCTCCAAGCGAATTTGCCAATCAGCTTTCACCGTTTTAATTCGTATTGCCTTTAGTGCCTGCTGTATACCCTTCAGTATATTACTCATGTGTAAACTCCTGCATCCTTAAACTATGTGGTGTAAAATCTTCAGCACAAATCTGTAAGTACTCTATGCGCTTAAACTGCAAACAAAAATTTTTATGCTGCAGAACCCATTTTAAGCTGCTAACCATCGTGCTTCTGCTTCCTCGTTAATCGTGTTGTGGCACTCTTTACTTAGTTCTAGGAACTGCTTGCCAAGTTCACTATGTGCACTTGAATCACGCATCTGCAGCTCATAATACTTGAGCTTACTAGCACATATCGCTACACTGCTCCCACACCCTTAAATCTCAACCAACGAGCATAGCTCTCACTCCTTCCCAACCAATCCCTGCTAAACTCTGGTTCCTTTGCCACAGCTCCAATACGCTTCAGCAGCGCGTACACCTCAGCTAATACCGTACTCTGGATGTTTTCTCCTCGTGTTGCTAAATAACAGTAGCAGCCATCTATCACCTGCTGTTTTTATTTAGCGGAGAACAGGATTGACACGAACAGAGCGACAGAGGATTAATAATATCAAGGAACAAGTGCAGCTTGGACACGGCAACAACAGTTTTGGCTATTTGGTACCTGCACTTATGTGGATGGTGCAGCAGTCACCAGACAGCAGTGTGTTGAGAACGCAAAGCGCTTCTTTAACAACTTGGACAGAATTTTATTGGGCAGAAAGCTGTACAGGGAGAATGTGAGTTTACCACGCTTAGTGTATGTAGAAACAGGTAGATTTCGTGGTAACACACACGTCCATTTCTACATCAGTGGCTACGCCAGGCAACACTTCAGGAGAATTTGGACAGCAGCTGAAAAATTATGGATTGAGCAGGTAGATGGTGCTAGGGATTGTGTTGTACAAGACAACTTGGGTGCAGATAGAGTACCCGCAGGATACTGCTGGAAGGAATTTGATGGGTTCTCAGCAGAGACACTACTTACAGAGTGTTGCTATCTGCCCACACATACTTAGCTACACTAGACAAGGACGCTGCCCATACTTAGTGTACATGGAAAAGGGGAACTGGGCTGGATGACAGCTATGTTCTCACGTGTCAACTTTTCCAATCTAACTTCAAATACAATTCCATCAATACTTTTACTATCACTTCAGTAATAGTTCAGACAACAGCTATCAAATAAATGTAAGAAAATAAAAAATCTCATCATTTCACTATAAGTCACTGTTATCAATGATAATCATTTATCAATCAATTTCGTTGTCCTCAATATATGTAAGACTTTATAATTATATTATGAAAACATTACATTTATGGGAGACAACATGGCACAAGCGAAGACACTGACAAAAGCAGAATTGAAGAGACTATTTGATGTGACTAGGAGCTGCAGCAGATACGCAGAACGTGATTTGACGATGCTACAGCTGACACACTACTATGGTATGCGCGTTGGCGAAGTGGCTGCACTAAGGATTGCAGATGTAGTGGATGCGAATTACAAGGTTAGAACTGAGATTGTGCTTGCCGCATCGATAACAAAGTCAAAACGAGCCCGTCACATATTCGTTCCACGTCAAATGCACAGAAAGCTTCAGCAGTACATCAACACACTATTCTCAACATTTGCACCTAACGCATATCTTTTTGGCACACATAAGCAGTCACACTTCACAGCAATTACAGCGGCACAGCACTTACAGCGATTATATGCACGGGCAGCGATAACAGGCACAACAAGTCACAGTGGTAGGAGGACTCGGTTAACTGAATTGAGTAGCAAGGGTGTGGGTGTGCGTGTGCTAGCGGAGATGGCAGGACATGCTAGCATACAGACAACACAGCGTTATATTGACGTTAATGACGAGCAGATGCGCTGTGCTGCTGAATTGATTTGATAAATTAAATTTATTTTTACCCCTTTAGCGCAAAAAGATTTAGTTCTTTTTCTAATTTTTGAAACCCTTCTTCATCAAATTTCAGCAATTGTTTTTCATCCCAGCTTTCATCCGTTTTTAATACTATACAATCAGCTTCAATATAATTAGGTACTACAATCATTTGTGCCCAAACTGTACACCATCCAGCATCTCTGTTATCAGAGACTAATTCAAGATTTGAAGTAAATCTCCAACATTGGCCAACAACAGTACCACGCATAATTCCAATCTGGAAGCTACCTTCATCAGCAAGCCATTTTTGCCACTGTCTTTCTTGTGCTGTAAACTTTACGGCATTACCCATGTAAAAATCACTCTCATCATCTACTAATTCCATTACATCGTGTAGTGTTTCGTCATACATCAGATATTTCGGATCTGTATTTTCCAGGGTGATAATTTCTTTTTCATTTAGTATCTTACTTGGCTCACAGCTATCGACAAAAGCATGTTCATTATACTCATACAATTCTTGATTAAGTCTCAATATTCCACTTTTTTCTAGAACGCGCCTTCCAATTTTCTGCACAATATCCAACGATTCATAATTTTGATAAAGCATTTTTTCCTAAATAACTTCTATTGTTCCATCGTTACGTCGTCTGTAATCAGCTAACGCACTCGTGAGCCTTATCTCATCATTCAAGTGCCAATATGTTTTTTCAATCATCATTATACTTGTCCTGCACATATCCGCAACCTGTCTATAGCTCAAGCCTGCCATAATCCTCTGCGTAATCATAAAGTGTCGTAAGCTATAAAGTACAATACCTCTTCCTGCCACATCCTCTATCTCAGCTGCTTGCAGCATTGTTTTGAAATACTTGCTCAGCGTCCTCAAATTTACTTCTCGCTTCCCATCAATACTAAAAACCAGGCTCTTACCCGTTCTCTCACCCAAACTCGTCTTTAGCCTCTCAAAGTATTGTCCATTCCTACACTGCAGTGTCCTACCTCTGCGCACCTTGCTTGTTGCAGCACGTACATTAATCCTTGCCAGCTTTACTGTGTTCCCTTCTTTGTCCTTGTGTTCTTCTACTCGTACATCTTCCCATCTAAGCTGCTTCTGCTCACCAACCCTTAGTCCACTATTTGTGGCAATCAACACAAACATCAGTGTAAGTTTGAACCACTTTGATTGTAAATCTTTCAGTTCATTATTTGTATTTGGACTCAGCTTGCGCATCGTCCTTGTCAATCTATTGTACTCCTCACTTGTCAGTGTTTGCCTCCTTACACTCTCACTATCATCATCAACCTTTTTCAATCTCTTAAAATCAAATCCATCAATGATAGTTTCATTCTGTCTGTACAACCACTTCATCATTCCATTTATCGTAACCTGCTCGCCATGCACTGTTTTCTGTTTTACATCTCCCTCTGCCTGCGTATGTCTCCATTCATAATATCCTTCGCAGTCCTTATGCTTTAAATCCTTTACCTTCGTGTTCTTGTCAATAAATGCTACCCAATGCTTTAGATGTGATTTCAGCTTTTTATATCTACTTGCTGCTATCAGTCCCATTTCACAGTCGTGCTTCCTAGCAGCCAAGTATTTCTCAGCTGCTTTCTTACTAGTAATACTTTAGTAGCTCTTGCCTTGCTTCATGTCCGCAAACAATTCCAAGTACAGTTCTTTTCCTAACTCAACAGCTTCTGTCCTCTTCCTTGTCCGCAAGCTCTTCCTTACGTACTTCTTCTCCTTTTCCAACCAAAGCCTAAACTGCCAATAGTCTCCACGCTTATAAACACAGGCATCCTCAAATATTGCTATCTCATCCTCTTTGTATTCTGTCTTCCTTCCACCCATATTCGCTCCACGTTTTTAAATTTTTTGGAATTTTCGCGTAGCTGTGCGTGCAACATTCAAAAATGTCCAATAAATTCAGTGTAAAAATTTAGAGTGTGTAAGCTATGTGAAGATATAAAAACAAATAGTATCAGTATTTTAAACTGATTTAGTTGCGTTTCTAATACAAAGACTGTTAGTCATGATCTGGATTTTTCCTAGATAATTGGCAGTTGTTCGTTTTTTCTAAAAATGTAGAGCAGAAGGGCAGCCCGAATATAGACTCCGTTGCGTAGCTGAGACCAGTACATTGCTCGTGGGTTAGCATCAATTCCACTGGATATTTCCTGACGCCGAGGCAGTGGGTGAAGAATGATTGCGTGTTCTGGAAGTAGATTCACATTTTCTTCAGTGAGGCTGAAGTTGGCTAAATCAATCTTACCAGACTCTCCAGAGAGGTCGTACTCATCCTGTACGCGGGTCATATAAATGCAATCTACCTCAGGCAACACCTCGTTCAATTGATCTGTGAAGTGTAGACGAACCCTACGTTCCTCCAGATGTAGTTGAAGGTCTGGAGAAATTTGAAAGCCCTTGGGCGCGACTGCATAGAAATCAAGATCTTCGTAATTAGCGAGCAAATACATTACTGAGCGCACGGCTCGACCACGTTGAAGATCTCCCACGAAAGCGTACCTCTTTCCGGAGATTCCTCCCATTCGCTGGAAGGAGCGGTGCATCGTGTAGAGGTCCAGTAGTGCCTGGGTGGGATGCTGGTCTTTGCCACTGCCACCGTTGAGGATTGGAACACTAAAGCCAGTCCGATCTTGGCGATATGCGATGTATTCACAAAAACCAGGTTTTGGATCACGCATGATTACAAGATCAAAGTAGCTGCTAAAGACCCGGATCGCGTCTTCCTGGCTCTCTCCCTTGTATTCAGAAGATAGTGCAGGATCTTGAACTTCTCCGGTAGTAATGCCAACAAGTTGGCAAGCAGTCAGAAAGGAGAGGAAGGTACGAGTCGAAGGTTGGGTAAAGTAAAGCATCGCCCGCTTGTGGCATAGCAGACGCGAGAGGAACTCGAGACCTTCGTAGTCATGCGACATGGCCTTGAGCGTATTGGCGACATCGAAGATTTCCTCCATCAGCGGACGAGGGAACTGTTGCGACATCATCACATGATAAAGCCGACCTTCTCGCTGATAGTAAGGTAGTCTCTCGGCTACGGGCTGCCGTAGGTATTCATCGATTGTGAGCAAGCTCACAGTGTAGCCATCACTTTGCGACAGGCTGCTGCTGTTTTTTCCAGATCCTCTTCGGTATGGGCCATCGAGATAAAACCACTTTCAAAGGCAGAGGGTGCCAAGTAAATCCCTTCCTTTAGCATACCCATGAAGAATTTACGGAAGCGATCCTGATCTGATTCAGCAGCGTCCTGATAATTGCGAACGGGTTTCTCAGCAAAGAAAAAACCGAACATCCCGCCCATGACATTGGTCTGCAATGGAATTCCATTTTTTTCAGCGCTCTGCCGCATTTCATCGATCAACCAGTTGGATTTTCGGCTCAATTCCGCATAGGTGTCGGGAGCTTGTAAAATTTCTAATGTTTTGCGACCAGCTGCTACCGCCAGTGGGTTTCCAGATAAAGTACCGGCTTGATAAACTGGACCAGCGGGTGCGACCATTAACATCACATCTTGTCTGCCCCCGTAAGCTCCAACCGGTAGACCTCCTCCAATCACTTTTCCGAAAATAGTCATGTCAGGAATGATCCCAAAGATCTCCTGGGCTCCTCCATAATCTACGCGGAAGCCAGTCATCACCTCATCAAACACCAACAGGGCTCCATGAACATCACAGAGATTCCGCAATCCTTTCAGAAAATCTAGGTCTGGCACTACCATTCCCATGTTACCTGCGACAGGTTCGAGAACCACGGCTGCGATCTTCTTGGGACCATATTCGTCAAAGAGATCCGTGACAGACTCGAGATTATTGAAATCTGCAAGAAGAGTGTGTTCAACGAAGGATGCAGGTACTCCTGGGGAGTCTGGAAGGCCAAGAGTCATCACACCTGATCCTGCTTTGACCAATAAAGAGTCCACACTGCCGTGGTAGCATCCTTCAAATTTGATGATCTTATCTCGGCCTGTATATCCTCTGGCAACTCGGATCGCAGCCATGGAAGCTTCCGTGCCAGAGTTGGTCAGTCGGACCATTTCGACACTGTTCACTGCAGTACAGATCATTTCTGCTAGATGCACTTCTGCTTCGGTAGGTGTTCCAAAAGAAGCTCCCCGATGAAGCGCTTCTTCGATCGCAGCCATTACTTCAGGGTGGCAATGTCCAAGAATAAGAGGCCCCCAAGAGCCAATATAGTCGATGTAGTCATTGCCATCGACATCAGTAATGTGGCTTCCTTTCCCTTCACGGATGAAAAGAGGTGTACTGCGAACAGATTTGAATGCTCGAACAGGGCTATTCACTCCACCTGGAATGCGAAGTTGAGCCCTGGCGAAAAGCGAGGATGATTGGTTGATTTGCATTATTGAGTTGGTGGGTAGGTTCTGGGTCAGCGATGTTGACGACGTTCTTCGAGTTCCTGCTCTTCCTTTGCCTTCAGACTGAGAGTAGTGACGGGACGGGCTTCCAGACGTTTTCTTTCAATCGGCTCGCCGGTGATCTCACAAATGCCGAAAGTACCATCTTCAATACGCTGTAGAGCATCCTCGATCTTGCTGAGTAATTTTCGTTCACGATCTCTGATCCTCAGGGTGTTGAAGTGCTCGGCTTCTAGGCTGGCTCGGTCGTTTGGATCCGGGTAGAGAGTGGACTCATTCTGCATTTCCTCAACAGTTGCCGCACTTTCTGCGTAAATTTCATCACGCATTGCGAGCAACTTCTTTCGAAAATATTCTAACTCTTCTTCGGAAAGTGCAGATTCTGATGTGGTTTCTGCCATGGGCTATTTCCTCCCTGAATAAGAAACCAGAAAAGATTTTATTGGATGAGAATCATAAGAAGTTATACTGGCGGATTTCCGGCCAAAAATAAAGTTTTGGGAAATTATAGGTGGCAAGGAGTTTTTTTATTCGTGGCATGCATACTGCAGAATGTGTATAAACAGCCTAAAAAGTTTTTGATCATGATTAGTTAGGCATTTGAAATTATTAACGAATAATAAATTAATTTACCAAGGAGATCACATGATCCTTCAAATCACCCGTGAAGAAATTCAAGCAGCTACTACACGTTATCTGGAGCGTGGCGGACAAATTCATCAGATTGACAAAGTAATTGGAGAACCAATTTTTGGAGATGACCTAATTCTGACAGAAGATGTCCTGGAGATGATTGAAGTACAGGAAAGCGATTTGTGGTAAGCAATGACGCAGACTTCCGAAAGAGGGGCGAGTCATGAAGAATCAACCCCTTTCTCTGCGACAATTTGAAGAGATGCTGTGGCAGCAGACGCTGGAGCGAATGCGCCACGGCTGGATTTCCCGAAAACGAAATCGAGAAGAAAATCTACCTCCTGTCTGAAACCTGTGCGCGAGTTTCCCCAATCGGTTCCTGCTTGATTCTCTTGACAAAAAAAGCGTTAGGGCCTTCGCAGTAGCGAGGTTCAAAAGTTTTAGCGAAAACAAACATCATCGTTTTCCCTCCTTTCATTTCCAGCACTTCGAAACGCCAATCTTCTACCTGATCTAGAAAATGTCGGTTCAGTACCCGATATTTCTCCGCTTCTCGCTGCAACAGATACATTGAAGCCGGTGTCCATTCGTGTTCGACGCTACTTCCGTAGATCCCAGTTGGTTCGAATTCTGTCAGTTGACGGATTGCTTCAGCGCAGCGGTTGCCAGATATGCTATCTCCTTGGGCAAACGCTGGAGAAGCGAGAACTAGACAGCAGAAGGATAACCAAATTTTGGACATGGGCTTTCAAAAACTAATAGGTTCCACTTGTATTTGGTCTTTACGCAGCCGAATACGGTGAAAACTGGATGTAGACTTCTCGTCAATCATGGTCGATGAAGCCGAATTGACAACATGCAGCGAATGCGATGCGTATTGCTGCACGTGATGCCAGTTATGGTGAATGTGTCCATGCAGGTATAGTCGAATCTGTGGCCGATTGCTCAGCCAATACTGAACCTGCTCCAAGTTCAACAACTCGTGTTGCGTGTCGTGTTCCCTGTCTGGGAAACTGATTGGGTAGTGGTTGACCAGAACAAACCGTGTATCTGTCGCTTGTTGTTGTAGGTACTCGTCTGTGGCCTTTAGCGTTTCACGCCGGACACAGCCCGAAGCGCTGTACCATGGTGTTGGTATTGCGCTGCGCCAACCAATCAAGTGCCAATCCTGATTCAGTTGACGAGTGTGAATTTCATTTTTGCCAAAAAAACTTCCAAAGTAGCTGAAGAAATAGTCTGATTCCTTGGTTTCACTTACGTAATAATCATGATTCCCAGGAACAATGCTAACTCTTTCCTGATTCTGCAATAGGGGCCGCAAAGCCATTCTTGCTTTGGCAAATTCCTCGGGTAGCGCAAGTTGCGTGAGGTCTCCGCTAATCACCAAGTGATCCCAACCCATCTGTCTCACAACTTCAATCAGTTGAAGGTAGCGCTGTGATGGATATTTTGAGTTCCGGTTCAGCCACCAATTGGCAGCTCCCAGTAGTCGTTTAGAAAACCACTGCTCCCAATTTTTGGGATATGCACCGAAGTGTAAGTCAGACAGATGCAAGATCGTTAGCGAATCAGTTGGCACAATCGCTCTGCTGCTGGAATTTC
>JACLAC010025996.1_pt1 | contig 15040 bp, 7 predicted proteins | sample 8027881 | NCBI WGS metagenome assembly JACLAC01 (sample SAMN15725517, study PRJNA655200) | protist metagenome | isolation source: fluorescence activated cell sorting (FACS) single amplified genomes of... | place: Spain: Blaines Bay Microbial Observatory, Mediterranean Sea | collected 2016-01-19 | reverse complement strand
AAAACAAATATTACACTGCAACATTCATTCGCAGTTAATTACGATAATATGGGTAAGAAGACGTGGAAGGACATGGCTTTTGAAGCAATTTTTCAACTCAAAAATCGTAATGGAAGTAGTTTGAAAGCTATTCGATCCTATATAAATACACACTTTAAAGCGAACAACCTGGCGGTATTGAAACGTGCTTTAAATAAAGCATGCGAATCTGGTTCTATTGTCAAATATCGATCAAACTATAAATTGATTCAAGCTGAAAAAAAAAAGCTTCAACAGCGTTTGAATAAGAAAATAAATAATAATGCAAAGCACAGAAAAAACAATGGAAAACTAGCAAATCATCAGAGAAATAGGGGAAATATGAAAAAAAACGGGAACGGAGGCATTCGGGATAAAAATGGATATAGGGAAGATTTAGCACTCGAAAAGTTAGAGCGAAGGAGGAAGAATGGCCTCATTTTACCTCCTAGACCAAAACTAATTGCTGCAAGGGATACGAAAATCAAGCGTTGGTCAAGTAAAGGGGGCTTTGTTGATGATGACGACGTTGCTGATTTACTCGTTTGCACCTCTTTTATTAATGCCTTTGCAACCCCATTAGGAATATCACCATTTAATATAACACAATTGCGTGATGCGCTAGAATATGAAGAAGAATGTACTCTTTTGAGTGAAATTCATATCGTGTTACTACGTTTAATCATCCAATCAATGCCAGAGGAAAGCATCGAAGAGCGTCGTTTAAGTTACTTAGTAGATGTTTTGAATGGGATTACTTGGCCCGAGGTACTTCGAACGTATATTTCATTTTGGTTGCGTTATGGAGAATATGAAAAACTGCAGGATAAGTTTGATGAATTTACAAGAGATGCACTACATGATGCTATCATAACGTTGGAAAGGAAAGAATATTTTCATTTATCAACACCGGAGAAATTGACTGTACTTCAATTTTTAATCGACGAGGCATTGGAAACGCCAACAATTGCAGAATATATTAACGAACATGAGATGAAAATGAAAGAATTGAAAGTTGAAAAAAAACAAGATGATGCTATCGCAAAGAGGGAAATGCAACGAGAAAGAAGGCATGAAAAACGACGGCTTAATGGAGAAGATAGTAGTACTAGCGAAGAGAGTAGTAGCGAGGATAGTAGTGAGGATAGCAGCGATGAAGCGGAAGACAGCGATGACGACGATGACGATAATAGTGATGTTGAAGCGGAAAATAAAATGAAGTACGAGGACAACAATAGTAATATGCCTGATAATATTGGACAAAATGTAAAAAACGACGCTAGTGATGGAAAGAAGATGACTCCCCATCTAAATACAATAAGTTTTGGGCGGACAAGGGTGTCCTCACCGATATCATCAGAAGAAGATTCATCCTCATCATCATCAGAAGAAGAAGATTCATCAGAAGATTCATCATTGTCAGAAGATTCATGATTATCTGAGGACGAAGAACCTCCAAAATATTTACCAGAAAGTGAATATATTTTTCATGGCGATCCAAACAATCGGAGGGAAGTATTAAGCCACCGCAAAGAAATTGAAAAAAAAGAAGTGGCGATACGAGATGCATATGCAGCATGGATTGCGCGGCAAAGAAAACGACAAATGGATAAAAAACGTCGTGTTGCAATGAGACAACGTAAAATGCATGAAAAACAGAATGCAAGGGAAAAAGCAATTGCTATACTGCAGAAACGAAAAGAAGATTTTGAAGCATCCTTATTGTTAAAGGAAAGAAAGAGGGAAGAAGCATTTATGAAAGTGTTTGCGAAATCGGAAAATATATTAAGAGCCGCTGGTGGTCCTGTTGGAATGGACCGGGTGTTTAACACCTACTATTTTTTCCCAAGTGTTGATAAACGGAAATTGTATGTCCTTCCTGGAGCTGGTGATGGAGACAATATGCCAGGTAGTGAAAAAATAGGAAGCGAGACTCACTGGGGTATTTATGAATATCAGGAAGATATCGATGCACTTATCGCATCATTGCACCCGCGTGGATTAAGAGAGGGAAAACTATTAGCAAAGTTAACAGATAAAACATTTTATAACCGGTTAATATCCACGATGAAAAGCAGAAAATTGGAAAATAACAAGAAAGCGCAAGAACTTCAAGAAAAACGACGACTTGAACAATTAGCACAGAAAACAAAAGTGGAGGAGGACAGGCACAATTTGTTAATTGCGCAATCTAGTTCCAAAAGAGCTGCAGCACATAATGCCGTCAGAGCTATGGTGACAATGAATCCACCTCGAAAACTTCATAATGCAAATGATGATTTGTCGCAAAAGAAATTGTACATGGATCATCTTGGTTGGAGAAACCAAGAAGTAGATTTAAATGACTTTAGTTGTGGCAGCTCCCCTATTTGTGATCACCCAGTTGAACACGTAGCATATGCAGATAGAGAAAAAGTTTTGCAATGTTTAAAAGAATACACGGAAATGTTTTTAATGATAGCGGAGACGTATTCGATTAAGTTGGATAATATGGTGGTTAATTTTGAGGTTACTGACCATGTATCTTTACCTAGTAATGTATTAAATAGCAACGTTGTCGCGTTTGACCAATCGCTAATAAATCATGCCTTGGGAGAGAAACGGGATATATTGCCTGAAACAAAGAATATGGAAAGTATCTATGCGACAAATGGCAATGTTGCTAATGGGGAAAATAACGCTTTTAATATTATCGCAGCAGATACAAGAGGGACATCCATTTTGCCAGCTACAGAAAACAGAAGTGTCAACAATTACAATTCGATGGACACTTATGAAAAGTTTAAGTTTCAAATATCAACAACGAAAAATCTTCATACACTACGTTCACTCATTTTGGCAATTGAGCATAATTTTTACCAACATTCCAGGAAAGCTAATCTTTACAAACGTACCATAAAACCGAGCTCAGATGTAGATATGGAAGAAGATGCCGAAGAAGAAGATGCGATTGCATCAAATGTGATAACTAATAATAAATGCAATGAGATTGAAAATAGCGATGGAGAAATATCAGAATTTGAAGAGAGTGATGATGAAATGTATGATGATGCAGGCGAGGAAAGTAATTATCTATGGCATGATAGGAGCAGAAGAGATGAATGGGTAAATAGTCTTATATCAGCTGACGCCATCAATCCGCAGAAATTTTATTGTCGTTTCTTTCAGCTTGCTCACAATTTATATAGGTGGTGTGAGGGAAACAAATTAAATGCCAAAAAATGTAAATTGCAACTATCACCAGATGGCCTGGATATGGCTGTGCCAAACAATGTGATCGCTACGAATAAATTAGTTTGGGCAAGACTAGAGAATTATCCTTGGTGGCCAGCGCGAATTTGCAAGTTAAACAAAGGCGAGGGAAAATGTGTAAATGAAAAAAAAGTTTTATTTTTTGAAGATTCAAGTGTTTGTTTTGTTCCGTCCAAGTCAATTAAACTTTGGAATGGGTACGGTGAATTTGGTTGGTACGAAGAAGAATCAGAGCCAATTCCAATTTACGATCGTGTCCGTTTGCATAATGCAGCAATATTTGCTAGGAATTTTGCCTCTGTTCACCCGTTTTTAAAACAAAAAAGAAAACGGAAAAAGAAGGAGAAACATAACCAAAGCAATGATGGGGGTAATGAAGTAGTAGTAAAGAAAAAGAAAGATGAAAATGTTAGTAAAGTTGTACAAAATGGAAATATGAACATTTTAACGAAACATGAACCAGTGAAAAGTCAAGCGCTTGAAACAGGAGTTGTTGAAACGGGGGTGGGTGACAATGGGACACTTTTGAAATAGAAGGGGTTTGAATAAAAAATACGACGTAAAAAAAGTTAATGTTTTTCTTGTGTTTAAAAATTTTAAAAAAAATCTGAAAAAATAATATTTTTTACTTCGTATTTTATCTCCTGAGAGAAGAAAATTATCAACATGCTGAATACTCAATCTAAGAAAAGGATTTACTCCTACTCGTACTTCCTACTATAAAATAAATAAAGCTCTCATGCGCCGCCGCAAGCTAATACTCTCTATGCATTACATAAGAGCACTAGGTCTGAAATTAATGTTTTTAAAAAAAATCTAAAAAAGTTGTTTAGTGAAATATATAACGTGTTAAATCTCCTCCTAAATATGCTACGAAGTGCCATAGTCTTGGCACTCTAATACTCTACAAGCACAAGTAAAAAGTAAGAAGTTTCTATCCTTCCTTACGCGCTAGTTGAACGCGTTGGACGTCGTCGGCTTCGCTCGAAAACGGGGGTGTTATCGATGCGGGAGATCCTGTTGAAAAGCCAGTAATTTGCCGGAAAAGATCTGTCTTGCAGGTCTCTACAAAATTTTGTTGACCCGGTTCGTAAATGTGTACGAAAATTCGTATGATGCTTTGTATATAACTGAGATTTTTAAGTTTTTTATCATTATAATATCATAAGTATGACGAACTTTAATGATATCATATCATACATCATACGTAAAAAGTTTAAATATGATATTCGTGCCTTATATTCATTGATGCATATGAGATGATATCAACCTTCTGTTGATGAAAAATGGGTATTATATGGAGGCGGAGAAAAAAAATGTATGATACCCGAGCATTATTCATTAGAATCCTCACCAAATTCACATTTTAATGAATAACAAAATTATTATATCGTACGTCCACAGTTTATCATATTATTATATAAACTGCTTTTTGGATGTTCTGGCATGGTTATATATTTAAATGTATATATGTACATTTATAATACACACATTTTTTTTTCACAAATCACTTTGTTCTACATTTACTTCTTCTTTGCCATCAACACGCTTCATTTTCATCGCCTTTTCTTTATCAAATTTCTTCGATTTCAACATTTTCTTATTCTCCACACCCTTACGATGTTTTCTCTTTTTTTTTCTCCTTCTCCTATTTTTATTACCATTTCCATTAAATTGTTTATGCATTTCTCCATCTAAAAAATTGCTAAATTCTCGCGATTCATCACAAGTAAACCAAAAACTAAGTACATACCGAGTGCCAGACTTTACAACATTAACACGATGTGGATTTTCACGTCCAGATCCAAATACTATTAACCGTCCTGGTACTGGTGCAATCACTAGGGAGGGATCGCCAATAATTTTACATGGTCCCGGATGTTCTTTATCAATAAATGGCATACAATCCAAATGATCATATTTGTAAAATTCTAAGCTGCCACCTGTAAAATCTTTGTCCTGCTCACTTAAATATATTAAACCAGAATAATCATAATGATCTGTATTGTTTTTATCTGAATGCACATGCCAATATTCATCATGCATTGTTTTTGCTTTCCAATTGCTATCACCGATTTCTCTGGTAATAAATGTCGGTGCAGTGAAATATAGTTTTGATAAATGAAATTTTGTTTCAATAAATTTTTTTATCTTCGTTGTTACACGACGATAAAGATCATATTCTTCTTGTGTATAAATTTGCCCATTGCTATAGATACTAGTTGGTCGATGAGAGCCACTTGGCAATACATATCCAGAATTTACATCCATTATTGTCGGCCCGGCTGGTGGAGCTAGTGCTGATTTATCTTTACTCTTTTTCTTAGTGGTGGACTTTACATATGTATTCATACCACGGTCTGCCATGGATAACAAGGTAGAAATTTCTTTCTCATTTAGAAAATTGTCTGTTACAATTCGATCGCACATACCACCTTTATGGGGTCTGCAAAACGCTGCAGCATTGTCACTTTCAACAATATTATTGCTGTTTGATTGGATCAAGTTTGTATTGTCATCTTCTTCGTAATGTGCAGAGCATTTTATTGGCCATGTTTGCTCCCGATTTATTTTTTCAGTTGTCACGCGTACGATGTGACCATTATCGTCTTGTATATGCAAAGGAGTAGGAATTGCAACTGTATGATTCAATAATACCAATAATATAACAAATATAAATATTATTAGACGATTGTAATGTCGTAAGGTATGATCATGCATCATTTGATTGCCCAATTGTATAATTTTGTTAGAAAAATGTCAATGTTGGCGGTGTGTAAATGTTTGGAAATTTGTTGTTTATTTATATTGATTGTGTTATTGGTTATTGCAATACAATTGGATATAATTATTAGTATAGCACGTTGCTATACACCGCACAATAACGACATTTTGTTTTAAGGAATGCCCTAAAACCACCATTTTTACATTTTTTATGATGCATTTTTTAGTTATAATTAATTTTATTAATTTTCTATAAGAGCACAGTATGGGGAAAGTATTAAGAAAATCCTCCATTATTTTCCAGGTACATGGGAGAAATAGCAGGTACACAACGAACGTCGGAGGTGTAAAATTGAGAATGTCAAAAAGTACCTTTTGCCAACTTGTTTTATCACATAACTTAAAATATATATAACTATTCATAATAAGAAAAATATAAAAATTATAATACACATGAATAGGATAAAATGAGAATATACATCGCATTTTGTGCATGCACTTAATATTGGTATATGATACACCGGAGGCTTTGCCCCTGACACTTCAGGAAAGGTTTGTTTAATCTCTGTGTATATATATACATATATATATGATGTCTGCAATGTCACTATCAGCAAATTCAACAGAAAAATATAAAAAATATGACAAGTGGACACCTTATTCAGGCACAACGACCCAAAAAAGTGCTGGGTGGGAATATAAAACTGGAAAATATCTTCGTGAGAGTGTCGTATTTTACAGAAATGTACCATTCAATTCAAAAAAATAATTTAAAAAACATACTGTCGTGTATGTGTTAAACAGCTTAACACCAAACACAGAAACTTTTAATAAGATGATGCAGATGTTGCAGATGTTGCAGAAACACTCATCCCCGGCCAGAGATGGCCACCTTTTTGAACTTTTAAAAAATTTCTTGAAAATCGTTAAATAGATAAATAACTAAATAAACTACTACAGATTTATGTGCTTTTATTGTATAATTATTTTTTTATCCCAATATAGAGTTATCGACATTAAAGATGGTAAATTTTCATATTGAAGACATTATAGATTACATGGTTGTCTATATTTTAATACTATGGAAATATAATGGAAGTCTTCGGCTTTGCATCGACATCAAATTTTTAAAAAAAGAGGTAAAGTATACGGAAACTGATGATTTGGCCTATTTGTAAGTATAAGTTGTGCATTCTGTACAGAAGTATATCCAAATTTAGTAGAAAAAAGCTTATAGATTAAAGTAATAATTGATAGGAAATACTATAGTAGTAACTATAAACCTGATATTATACCTATGTCTTTTTTCAAATGTACTATTTTTACGTAGGGCAACTATTGGAAATTTTATTTTTTAATTTAGAAGATAGTCATTGTTGGGAATTTTATTTTCCACTCACGTTAACTATTTTTTTTACTGGTTTTTGTAGTTCCATTTCATCCATTAAAGCATCACAATATATGCAAAATCGTTTGTTTTGGGCTATTGATGTCGCCGAAATTTTGTTCCAACCCTTCCAATCTGGATGTTTATCAACAAATATGTTCTGTGCAAACGCTTTAAATGCAGTTAAATATAAAGAATTCACCGCATGTGGTGATGGATTTTCAAAATAGGCTTTCCATTCATTTTGGTGATAATGACTTGCATATGCTACAAATGCATTTAATGCGCTCAACATACGTCGATATTTTGTCTTTTCATTTTTACTTTCAGATGATCATTCATTGGGTGATACATGACATATTATGTGATTTCACCACGTTAAATTACAGGCATCCAAGTTGAGTGCGGGCCCATGCGGTTGGAACGGGAGTACCATATATACAAGATGTTATGTATTATCATAATAACAACAATATACTCATTATTGTTATTATATATTATTATATTATATTATTATCAAAACCCAAAACGAACTTTCAAACGTTAATGTTTTGTCTGTCGACTATCGCTCAGCCAAGGAAAAATTCACTATTGTCGTAGCATTGTTTTCAGTTTGTTGTAGTTTTCTACTGCACGTTCCTTAATAAATAAACCGTGCTATTCCCATGTCTAATGGTATAGCATCTACATAGCATGGATACATATAGATCACAAAGTAATCTATAATGTCAGGAATTTTAAATTTCGGCAGATAAATTTTGATTTATACTTTGGGGTCTATTACACTATATAAAAGAATAAGAGGATTGAACCAAAATTTTGATCTATAAGTATCAATATTCCAGAAAATTGCAAAAACAGGCCTATATAAAAGAATACAGATAGTATAACTTATTTAGAAAAAAGACGTTATGTAATGATATATCAGTGCTATTAGGAATTTTTAAAGTTGGTCACAGAGTAATCTATATTCAGGGATTTTGAAGCTTTAAGGAGGAAAAGTAATCTATAATGTCGAAGAATTTTTTTTTTTCCAACTTTTTTTTCAACTTTTTTTTTCCAGCCCTCTATTATGGAAATAGCATTACTAGGATCGAAATACCATTACATGGACGATTTCAGGAGGATTTAAATTTTCACATTGTACTTCGATCCTAGTAATGCTATATCCATACTAGAGGGCTGGAAAAAAAAAGTTGAAAAAAAAAAAAATAATTTTCGATTCATTCATTGACTAGGAGTACTGTAGTCCCTTTAAAAATTTGTTTATTAAAACCCCTACACATCAGGGCAGGGAATAATAGTCGTCTAGCTGGCTAGCCTTAGGCAGAGTTTTAAATGATAGGGATGTGATGGGGATGATGCCGCCTTAAAAACTCAATAACATTTCAGGAATTTTTATATATAAAAATAATCATAAAATATTAGATTAAAATAGTCAATAATTATTAATTATCGGATATTATTATTATTATCCCACTCTAAATAGTCATTTTGGTAACTTAAAACGGTAAAACCCTAAAAATAACTCTAAAATTTGGGTTGTAATGCTATGTCTATGCTAACGCATGCGGCATCTGTTACTTCATTCGTATCATCCAGTATTCTTGGCGTAAAATAAGGTATCAATCTGTCTGATTGTAGACAGATATTTGGTAACCACATTACGTGCTGTTTCTATGTTATAACATAAAGCAAATATTCTCATCTAGAATATTTGTATAGTAGGTAATTATAATGGCATTACGCATATATATGTATATATGTATATGTAGAATAGATATGAGAGAAGTAATAAGAGTCAATAAAAAATATACTAAAAAATATAACAATAACATTAAAAACTAATATTCCTTAATCAAGTATTAAGAAACATCCAAAATCGTAATAATGTAACAGTTCATCAGATCCCATTAGCTCTAAGACTTAAATTTTTATAAAGCAAGCTATTTAAAACATTGAAGAAAATATAAAGTTGTTATACTTTATATTATCACGATATTAAAACTAACCAGGTGGAGAATCTAAAACATTATTATATAATATTAATTAATTAATAAACATTGAAATATATAACGATATGTATATATTTCATTCTTGTGCAATTAATTTATTTTTACCTTACCATTTTCAACAACAAAACACATGTTTTTCAATAAAAAGTAGAAATATATATGTTAAAGTGATATAAATGTATAGATTAGAATACTAAATATTGTACTTATATATACGCTATTATATAGTACTTTTTTTACTGATCCTCCTGATCTTATCTGTTATGGGTCATCATATATATTAATTATATTATATATTTAGGTAAAATACCTAAAAGTAACAAGATATTATCATGTGATGCTTTGTTTTGGAAAAAAGGGATGCCAACAATGTTTACATGTAATTCTCGTCTACGTATAGCGAACATCTAACACACTTCACCAAGCATTGTAGGCGCGTGCCCGTTGAACATTGCTGCCGTCAAAGAAAATGAGCTTGGCGATGCAATAACATAATTTGCTTGACTTAAAATATACCAATCGGCAGCTGTTTGGAGCCATTGTTGCTTAGTTAGAGGTTTTGGACTATCGACGTGTACAATTTCCTGCTTCTTCAACGTGTGCACATTAATACCAGTATTTTTACCAGCTTTGAAGAGCCATTCTAACTTACTGTTTTTTTGATCACTTGTTACAAACCAAACAACATTAAAACCTTTTTGTTTCTCACGTGTGGTGATATTTAATGCACAACTTGAAAACCATTTTTTCCAGTCAAGATCTGGTGGCAAACAGCTATGCCCGCATGATTTACCATACCGTATAGCATCGTTTAATCCCGGCATCTTACCACCAAGACGTATGTGTATCCCTAATAATACGTCTGAAACACCAAAATGAACAGACTCTACAAGGTTCATCAGATCTTTCGTTGGCTTAAATAGTGCGTGCCATGACATGGCCTTCCACATGTGCATCTGCTTATTAAGCCGTCTTCTATTTTCTTTATATCGTGCAACAAATTCATTTTCACATAGACTTGGAAAACCACTTGCGGCTAAATTATACCTAGGATTTTTGCGTAAAAATGGTTCAGATGGCATATTTGCGCCTGAGACTTCAACAACATTATATTTTCCCCACCTAGATTCTAGGTCACCATAAAGCAGGAGTGTTTTGTTTAATGTCCTGTCAATCAACCTTTCGCGAAATCGTTTATTGTTCGGGGCAGTTACATCCCACCTGGCGATATTTGGAGCGAAAATTTCCGATATACCCCGGGGATGATCATGCTCAATGACAAATTTTCGATTTGATAACACTGCCCATAGAAAAACATTTGCAATACCAAATAAGCGTGAACCAAGGCCACCAATTCGTCCAGTTTGCGTTTTATAGACTAGAAACTTGTTTTTTATAGTTTCCTGTTTATCCAACATTTTGTTGAGCACTCTTAAATCTCTCTTTGCATTTGTCAGCGCACCATCGCATAAATAGCCACCAACAAGCCTCAGCTTTGCGCCTTCTGTTTTAAAGAACCCAAGACGCTGTTTTAACGTATTAGGATGTGACTCCAAAGACTTTGGAGAATTAAGCAGATTATGTTTGTTTTTTTTTTTCGGGGCATTATATGGAACATTGAGGTCTCTTGGCCTTACAAATCGATATCCCTTAGGAACCATCCATTTCTCAATTAAGAATTTAAACAAAATACCACGGTCGGAACATGTTTTTAGTGAGTAGCCAAGCTTTTTAGCTTTTGAACAGATTTTTGAAGGGTAGTCTGGGGAAATTTTATTTTTGTGCACTAAAACATGGTATATCAGACTAAATAGAAGATCTTCCTGAGAAACACTCCAAGCAATTGAATTTGGAACTTTACCTTTTACTCTTCTATTAAGCATACCGTGAACCCATTTATCATCATAGTAGTGGTCTCCCAAAATGCGGATATCAAGTTTTATTTTTATTTTTCCTATTGTTATATGTTGCCCTTGATTTTGTACGTTCCGTTTACAGTGTGACTCAGGCCCCCCATAAACAGTCATTATACAACATGCAGGTTCCAAAGACTCCAATAAGATATCAACATCGGGATGCATATCATTTAGTTTTAGTAGCCCGGTTTCGAAATTACGAAGGATTGCATACTTTACATGCGCCGCATCAAGCGCTTCCCACATCTGCTCAAGATTAACCCACTGTTTTTTTGACCGTTCAACAATGGGATGGATACCACTACATGCTGTATATATACCTTTCTTATTTGCAGGTATCTCTTGAAGCTTGCAAGGCCTCGAATCAATATAATACCGATGTGTTTCATCAGTATCAGTAGGCTTAATGCAAACTGAGTTTTTTCTTTGCGAAATGGAAGACCATTTGCTTGAGTTTATAAACTTTAAACTGTTATAGTTTAGTACAATTTGGGCTACCTGCATTGCTTGCTTAAAAGTATCAGATATATGAATTGAGTGTTTTCCTATTCCGTACAGTTTTCTTACAGTCTTTTTCATTTTTAATATTTCAGCCATTGTTTTTTTTGTGGATACAAATATAATCCGTGTTGGATATTTCTCTGTCCCAATCGGATAACACAATTTTGTCTTCCCCCAAGCTCCATTCTGTGCCCAACTTTCATCTGGATAAAGTTGCTGCACAAACATGTCTGCACCTGTTGGACAGAGAACAACCTGGCGTTCGGCAATAATGTGTACATTTTTATTTATTATTGCCTTTACTTCATCCAAATATTGATTTTTGGTCGAAGGAAACAGGATAATAGCATGAAGATTCGTACTGACTAATAATTTGTTCATATATTTCAACAAGAAAGGATCTTTCTTCTGTGTGTGTTGTAAAAATTTAATTTTTACATATTCAGCATATCCCTTCTCAAAACCTTTTTGCAAAAAGAACTTTTCATCCCACTTATACAAAGCTGTTGATTTTGTTACTTGAACAGGCATTGAATGTAATGAAAGGGCAATCGCTGCTGCAATACGATGTGCGCCATTTAGAGGGAAGAGTTTTTTAGAAACTGGAACAAGCGACTTGGAATTATCAAAACCACTCCTTTGTATACTTTTCATTGTTTTCTCGAAAGAGCTAATAAAATCTTGCGCTGATGACTTTTTTACACATGGCGTCTTAGCATCATACCAGTCTACATCACCAGTAAAAGTGCAGGGTTCCTTAAATTCGTTCCACACCTGCAAGTGCCTTTTGTAAATTTTTTTCACATTTAATGGTACAGTCTTCTCATTGAAAAACGATATAGCGTATACTGTTTTTACAAGAATGTCAAATCGATTGAATAAATCTGTTTCCAGTGGGTCAATGTATAATAGTTTAAATTTACTGCTGACTTGGCTATTAATAGATTCTTTATTGACCAGTTCATCCATGTCGTGGCTCCTTCGCTTCATTCCTTTTCCTTGTTCTACGCTTCCCTTGGTTGTTGTAGCAGTACTTGACTCTATAGGATATATAGTTTCGTTTCCTTTTCGGGTGGCAAACGTATTATGTAATAAGTTGAAAGAACCTTCAGTCTCTTGGTTTCTAGAAGTCAGACTCTGATGCAAACATCGCCACTGGTGCCATAAAGAAATGGCAAATAACCCAAACAATGCCCAGATTCCAATTCTCTTTAAATCAGAGTGTTTCATATTACTTGAACAGAATCTATGGTCTTTATTCAGCCCACGCAAACACAACGTATAAAAGTTATGTCACTGCTGCAAATGGTAGTGAAAGTTTTTTCTCAGTAGCAGGCCATACACTAAAAAATAATCACCAAGTGCCCAGGTGTTACGTATAAAACTGCCACTTAAGAGGAGGTAATTATGGATTCAACGTCGTATTGTTGATTGGCTATGTGATTTTCTGGAGCCGTCTGTGGTTAATCTAGGTAGTCGGAGAGGTAGATTTAGTGCTGTGTGGCTGTTACCAAATACTATATATATCGTTACTAACGCGTTTGCGTTTTAATTGGACTTTTTTATCAATTGTTATTGCCAAGATTGGCCTCTTGCTCTTCTGGTGGTCTCTGTGAAAAATTCAATTGTGGCGTTGCTCTGGCTGCGCGCATGAAATAAGCCGGATCAAACCTTCCGCAAAAAATAGGTGCTCGACAAGTATACATTTAGTATACTAATTTATGTATATTTAATAGGTAGATATTGGATAATTCAAAAAATCCAAAAATGGCCAATGTTAATTTGGATGAAAATATCAGAATATCCGCAAGCCCACAGGCAAAAACTTTCCCAATATGGAAACAGTTAAGGCAACAAATTTACCGTTAATGAAAGCATATTTCGATGTTAATAATTTTTTAATTTCGGCTACTAATGCTATTATGTTCTAGCCATTTCACGTTGGATTAAGGATTGGATTAGTTGGGAAAGTTTTGACATTATCTAACCCGCAACAGCACTAACTGATTCAAATTTAATACTGTAACTACCCCATGTCTACAAAGTATTTATACTTAACCAAAACCAATGCTAAGCCGCTACTAGTTGACGCTAGTGCTGGATACGGACACGGCACAGCCGGCTGTGTTTTGGGCTGCCGTCTGTCAGACGGGCATTTTTGACAGCTCAAGGATTTTATATATCCTCGTTTTTTGCATTTACATAAACCTCCCCTGTGCCCATAATTGAATATGTTACCAAGTATTTTTTTAATGCATCTGAACTTTTGTCATTTTGTTGCTCACTCATATATTTGCGATATTATTGCGTGAATGTTCTTTTTAATTGTTCCTGATTCGGTAAAGGGAGGTTTTCCTGAGTGTACATCGTGCCAATCGTGCCTTTTTGGCCGTGCCACGAGCTAAACTTGTCATCGATTTGTGGCACCTCTCTGAACCACGAATTCGGCTCCACAGGCTGAAAATTTATTCATTTCATAGCTCAGTACGCCATAATTCAATTTGTCCAAGATTCCCCACAACGTATTCCATTCTTCAAATGTCACTGGTTTGCCCCATTTCGAATAAGAATTCTGAATATGTGTTTCAAACGCAATTTGATTCGGTGCGTTTTTCAAGTTTACCATTGAATTAATAACACCAAACTCATGCCGTTCTATGTCCATCTTCAGAATGTCAACTTTTTTGTGAAACAACTTTTCCATAATAGTTTGCAGCCTGTAGTATTGGCCCTGCTGCCCGTCATACCCTAAATCGCTGGATATTATACTAGTTTTATCGAACGCCCCGACACACCACGGGTAAAAATGTACACCAGCGGGTACTTTTTTCGGTGTTCCGACTGTGCAGTCAAAAGTGAAAACTTTACACTTGGTTGTTTTAAGCAAATCCTCCTCAAAACTGAAGTCCAATCTAGAGCCCAAGGAGTAGACAATGCAATCTTCTGAAATCGAATCCATGCAGAGCATTTTACCACCGTCTCCTGCCCCTCCAATGCGTTGTATATTTGTACATTGTGCCTTTTTCTTTTTTAAAATGTTCAAATATACATTTTCTATAAATTTTGCACCGTCGGAATTTTTCTTGCGACACCAAGGAATTCTTTTTTGTCCTGTATCAATATAACGAGTCCATGCGCGGCCTATGGTTTCGTCTACTATGGGCTTATTTATTTTCATAGGTGGATTATATGTGACATTTTTATCCAGGGTGTCAGCAATAGGTGCT
>JACLAC010008708.1_pt1 | contig 15041 bp, 7 predicted proteins | sample 8027881 | NCBI WGS metagenome assembly JACLAC01 (sample SAMN15725517, study PRJNA655200) | protist metagenome | isolation source: fluorescence activated cell sorting (FACS) single amplified genomes of... | place: Spain: Blaines Bay Microbial Observatory, Mediterranean Sea | collected 2016-01-19 | reverse complement strand
TCTGCCCTGAGAGTACCGATTTTAAATATACGAGCGTAATATTTAATTTACGCATATGATAATTTATTGTTTTAATTTACTCATGGTAATTTCTACTCTTCAAAAGAATACAATATAACTCTGAGAAATAAATATATATTCGTATATCCCACATCCCACCCAGTATTGTAAAATTTGAAAATTTGAAAATTTACGGCATACACGCGCACAAGAAAACGCTCTCTATAATTTTTCAAAACTTGCTGTATATGTATTGCAATTTAATTCTACTACACCTGCCTTTGTCCACTTTCGTTGAAATATCCCGGGAACATCTGTTTCAACACAAGTAGAAGATGGATCTACTGGACTACCGAAATCATGATCCATCAAATGAGGACGAGGTAAGCCGTATTTTTGTGGTGGTAGTTCACCATGACGTGGCTCTGGATTGAAAGGCCATGTCATACCCCAGACACCATAGCCAACCCATGCATATGGTCCGCGCGCCAGTAAGAAGAAAGCAATATCTATTTCTAACTGTGGATATATAAACGTGCCGTTCTTTACTTGATGTGGTGTAGTAATCCCAAATAAGTTTCCATATTTAAAAAAAGTCGAATCTTTTGAACATGCACTTCTTAATGCAGATGCACAACTATTGTTTGAAATACGACTTGGTGCGGCATTTGCATTATTTTGATTATACATAAGACTCCATGTATATCCGTTGTTATCAAGGATATATTTCTCTACAGCAGACATAGTTTCATTCCAAGCCAATGTCAATTCTTTCACATCAGAATCACTTAAACCCATATCTTCTACTGATGTTCTAACAATTTCAGTTGGACCTTGAGCAGGATCATTGCATGGGCATGCTGCGACTGAATTATTTGTCTCATTGCAAATTTTATCTGAACACCAAAAATCATCAATAAAAAATCCATCAATTGCATTAGAACCAAGGCCTGTAGTCCCACCTATATATTCTTTGATTAAAAACTCACGAAGCATCGTGCCATTTCTGTGATCCCATACATAACCCCCACATGGCATAGTACCACAATTACAACCATGTTTTGGATCGCATGCACCATCTACATGCGGATGCGATGTAGTTGGTACAGCTGGTGATTGATTTTGGTCATGATAATATTTACTACATTTTTTTGGATCTTCTATTGCACATGGATTCACATGAAATGGCGTTGTATCACTATTATTGTTCCCACCATTTGGATGTAATTTTTCCCATTCTTCATATTTATCTCTATCGAAGTTTAAAAAGAATCCAGAATATGCAGGATCATCTAATTTTTCTCGCACATGCTCCATCCATGGCATTGCCCAAACTAAATTTCGATATACAAATATTTTTGAATCTATTGCAACTTTTCTTGTTCTTTCTGCTTGAATCAATAAATTCTGTTCGCTATTCATTGGTTGCGCCTTTGCCCATAAATTTTTTGTATTGCTCCAATCATAACTAATAATACCAAAATGCGAAGCAGCAGTTGCAGATGAAAATCCGCTACCGTTACATTGCATCGTTATGGACGACAGTGTCATATTATATGTTGGCGGCCAAGTTGGATTTGTTGGTGGCATATAAGCAGTAATACCAATTACTAAAATTGAAAATATTGTTGATGTTATCAATTTCATTTTATTTATAATATTTTATAATCTCTATTTTATATGTTCACTGAAGAATAAAGTATGCCAATTAAACATGTCGAAACTTTCACAATTTATTTAAATTTATTATTGACTTTATCTTGTCACTATTATATATCTTGTTCTAGATCGAAATACATTTTTTTATTTTATTTTTTTTGTTTTATTATACTAATGTATGCACGTATGGCACTATATGTTATTATATGTTATGTTATTATTAGTAGTAATAATAAAATAGTAGAAAAAAAATAGTCGGAAAGAAGAAAAATGATGTATTTACTGCTCTATTTCGGACAATTTGCGTTTTGAGATTAGGGTTTCAATATTTAATCCTATTATAATGCTAATTTGCGTAGTAAATTAATACTTACATACTATATAGGGTTGTCTCAAATTTTTCGAAATAGAGCGGATTAAAAAAAATAATTGAAATAAAAATAGACATCTAGTTCACATCATAATCATTTACATTATTATTATTATTATTCCAATAATTCCAATAATATCATCAGGTAGTATTTAATACCGGGTACCTGTCCTGTACTGTTGTAGTAGTACAACAACAATATTTTTTTTGAACACTTTCATATATATATTGTGCACATATATATTATTATTAGAATTATTAGTTGCTATTATATATAGTATGATTTACTGATTTCACTGATACTATATGTATATAGATATACAATCAAAAACAAACCAACCATTTTAGAAATAGTAATAAATACACATAAGCACTAAGACGAGTACAGATACTACAGAAAGGGAAAATGTGGAGTGGACAAGCATCGACATATAATACCAAATATCGTGCACGAACATTAGCAGCATATAATAATGAATCTGCAGAAAGACACTTATTTTTAGTAGGGACAACTGCATTAAGAGAAGAAAATGAAATTCATGTCATTGAATATGTTGAAGAATCAGGCAATATTGTATGTCGGCAAATTTTCAACCATCCAAGTGAGATATGGGATTTAAAACCGTGCCCAGAAAGGTCCGATTTATTATTTACTGCTTTAAATACTGGATCAACTATGAAAGGTACTTTATGGGAATTACCAAATGATTTAGGTGGTCCTGAAGGTGATGATTCTGGTAATAATAATAAAACTGCTGAACGTGTAAATATGAAATCAATTATAACATTAAATGAAAACAGTTCTGATTCTATTGGCGCCGGTGTTTGGGATAGTAATAAAATACGTTTATTAACATGGCCTGGGACAAATGTTGTTGGGGATTTATTAGTTTGGGATATAGATAGTAATAATAGTGCAAACATATCGCATACGATACAAAATGATAATAATAATAATAACAATGAAAATACAACAATACCTTTAATATATGCAGCAGCATGGGATCCACATCGTGCATCGACATTAGCAGTAGCAAAAGGAGATAATATTGTTGGTTATGATATACGAACACCTAGTTCAGAAACAACATTTTCCATCCCAACTGCACATGGATTATGTACACGTGATTTAGATTATAATCCAAACAAACCATATTGTTTTTTAAGTGGTGGTGATGATGGTAAAATTAAATTTTGGGATTATAGAAAAACAAATGCACCATTAAAAGTATTATCAGGTCATTCTCATTGGGTAACTAGAACGAAATACAATCCATTTCATGATCAATTAGTTGTTAGTGCAGGAACAGATAGTAGTGTGGCATTGTGGCGTGCAGCATCGATATCATCTGCACCATTGTTGGAATTAGATGATGATGATGAGGAAGATGATGATGAGGAAGATGAAATAACAAAGAAAGATGTGGAGCCCAATGATGGGGATATAGATAGTGCAAAGGATATTACAGATGCTATGATACGTAGATTTGATGAGCATGAAGATAGTGTATATGGTTTAGCATGGAGCTTATGTGATGCATGGGTATTCTCTTCTTTATCTTATGATGGCCGAGTTGTTGTAAACCATGTACCTAGTGCTGAGAAGTATAAAATTTTATTGTGAGTGGGTATATTTTTCGTCGTTATTATGCATATAATATATTAATTTACGCATAATTTATTGTTTTAATTTACTCATGATAATTCCTACTCTTCAAAAGAATACAATACAGTAACTGAAATAATCTATCTCACACTAGTGTGTTGATGTGGGTGTTGATGCATATAAAATATATTTTCTTTTCTAATATATATAGTAAGAGAATTTTTTATATAGTGTATATGATATCTGATATCATATCTAACGAGTATGATATAGTGCTGTATGAAGTACTTCGTATGATATATATGTGTAATAATATGATATCTACGCTTCGTACGAGTATATTATAATTTAATATGATAATATGATAATGTATGTGTGTGTAATACTTCGTAACTTATTAATATATATGAAATATATCATATGTTTCAAAACAAAAATTTCAGGGGGATAGTATACATGATATTTAATCTACGTCGTAAATATTTTAAACCCGCCTCACTCCTAGTATATATTACCGCGTATTATCTCACAAAAATTGTTTTTTTATAAATCAAAGTCATCTTGCATATCAAGGGTAACTTTTGCACCAACTTTTTTTGATTCTTTTGACAATGGAACTTCATCTTTTTTAAATGCTGGTTTACCTAAATATGGACAACCTGAACAACGAAATGCATCACCTTTATAACAATTTCCACATGAGGATACAGATTGTGCTAATTCCTCGTCCGAGATAATTGGTTTTGGTGTACCGTTTAGTACAGCTTCTTCCATCTCCGCTCGACCACATGAACAATTTTTACAAGCACGTTTCTTTGTGCTACAATCACTTTTAACAGTTGCATCCACTAATGCCACAGCATCTTTTAATAATTCATCATCATCTATTAAATCTTGAGATCCTATTTTATTTTCTACATCAAAATTTTCTGCTAATAATGTCCATGATGCAGCTTGTTGTTTCGTTTCATTTTTTGTTGCAATATTTAGTGATGCCGTTGCATTCGTATCCCAACTAGGCTTTTTTGATTTTATGAACGATACATTTCCTGCATCGGTATCTACAAAACCTGCCATCAAAAGTCCAAATGAAAGTTCTTCCGTTGCTTCATTTTTACTAGAAGTTGGTACACCAACATAAAGTTCACCACCTTGATTTAATGCTTGAAATATATTTAATAAATCCATGTTTTCCTTATACGATGTATATAATACATCGAATTTATCGCTACTATTGTCAACAACAGTAGATATAACTTTTCCACACATTTTCTCGGCTAACTTTTGAGCATATGATGCATCATCTGCAACAGTGTCATCATATAAAAAACCAATATTATCATTATTATTATTATTACTTTTCGTCTCATCCATATTTTTTACTACATCTTCCACAAAATTCCATCGCGAATTGTTGATAATTGTTGCCATTCTTCCTTTTATACGTTTCTATCTGTTATTCAATCTTCTTTTTTATAAACGAATGTTGTTTTCGTGATGATGTTTATTATACTATTACTGTATATATAATACTATATATCAGTATTATGTGTATTCAATATATGTGCATAGTATATATATTTTTTAGTTTTGGCCTGATTTGCATTTTATTATAGCTATTAGTATATATGATGGTGCCTATTTATTTTAGTACTAGTACTTAAAGCTATACTGTACCTATTTTGCTGAATTGCTGAATTGCTGGTTGCCAGTTGTTTGCTGGTTTGGTTTGCCAGGTTTGGCTTGGTTTGCACGCTTGGTTTGCACGCTGGTTTGGTTTGCCAGGTTTGGCTTGGTTTGCACGTTTGCCTTATATTGCACGTGCGTATTTGCCAATACTGCGCCACTAATGCTATATTGAGCCTATTACACTACCGGTATACAGTTAATGTATCCGTATAGCGTTATATCTATATTGTCGTCTTCTAACAAGTACAATTACGTACGCTGCATATACTCATACGTGGTATACCTGGTACCTTTAAAAAAGTCCACGCCGAAGAAAAAAGAAGAAGAAAAAATAGCAAAAAATAGTATTAATAGCAATTATTAACATTAATGTGTATATTTCTTTTTTAGTAATGAATGCTACAAATGCAAAAGGGAGAGGATGGTTTCTTCTTTTCCCTGTACATCACTTCTTCCCTTTTCTTCTTCTTTTTCCTTTATAAATGAAATATTGTTGAAGCAGTAACAAAGAGATTATATTGGAAATACAAAATACATATAGACATCTAATATAAAATGAAAACGACAACGAAATATAAAATTGAAAAAACATCCTCTTTGAACTTTTTATTAACAATTATAATATGTTCGTCCTTATTTGGTTTGGCAATGTTTAAAGCTGGTGTATTTCTTGTACCTGTTATGCGAGAACAATTTATATTCAGATGCAATATTATGCTGAAAATGTTTTTATCAGCTGCTTCGTTTAGTACGTTATCTTTTACTCTTATGCATATGTTTGGTTATAATAAAAATTTGAATGTTGTGGAAAAGAAATATTTTGAAACTCATGAAATTGGTTTGCCCGCAGTAGTAGTATCAACAAGTTTACTTGGTATGGGTATGGAAATCGGTGGTGCATGTCCAGGGACATTGTTCATACAAATTGGAAGTGGTAACGTTCCAAATGGATTTTACACGGTCTTGGGGGCAATTATCGGTGCAAATATATTTCTAAGTTTGAATACAACATTAAAAACATTTCAATCATGGCTTGGAAAATGGTCATCAAAAAAAAAACATCGATTAACATTGCATACTTGGCTTAATATAAATCGGATAACAGCTGGCATAATAATGTCTATTCTATTAATGGGCATTGCAATTGTTGTGGATATCCTATCCCCTGGTAGTGGCAATTCAATTTTACCGAGACATATAGAAAAAAATCTATGGCATCCAATAGCATGCGGGGCTATTATCGGTTGTATGCAAATACCATTAATGTTATCTCATGGCAAACATTTAGGAACTTCGTACGTAAATTCTATTCCCCTAAACCGAAAAAAGATATCCCTTTCTAACACATCGTCACTCATTTATACACTACGCTCCAAAGACCTGGTTACACGGCGACTGCCAAATTGTTAATGTATTTCGTCCCTATTGAGAAACAAAAATCATATGATATTAAATTAGAATTAAACGACTTGTGGGAATTTTTATATGTATTTTTAGCAGCAATAGCAACTGCATCATATGGTTTATTTATATGGCCAGAATCATGGCCATATGACGGTAGTGAAGATGTTACAAGTTTAGAACAAATTGTTGGAGGTAGTTTAATAATATTGGGTGCACGAATCGGATGTGGGTGTACTTCTGGGCATGGTATTAGTGGGATGGGTCATTTAAGAACAAAGAGTATGATTGGGACTGCATGTATGTTTTTAGGTGGAATAACTATTGCGGTAATACGTAGTATTCTTTTTTGAGAGGAGATGATAAATATTATAATTAATATTGGCACACAGATTATTTTTTTGTTAGTGGATACATACCTTTAGTAAATTTAGGTACATGTAGCAATAAATAAAAAGTGAATTGAATGCGTATGTACTGTCAGTTAGTCAGAGAGGAGGTACTGTGTACTATGTATAATAACAAAGTAGAAATTTTTTTAAATCTATTTTTCCATTTTAATTTTATTCCCTGTAAAACTAGCCAATGGTACTCCATAGTAGACCACACCTTCTCTCTGGTTCTTGATTTTTCAATAATTCTAATAATGTTTCAATGTCGATAAAATCAGCGATAATTTATTTTACAATGATGTGAGCCTGCCCAGGGCCTGCTGGGCCTGCTGGGCCTGCCAGAGCCATTGCCAGGAATATGGCATGAAGAAGAAGGAGTTTATTTTGTTATTATTATCTTCTTCTATTTTTTTAATATTGGCACCATTGCCATTGCTGCACATCGTATTGTGAATTATACATGTAGAAAAGAAAAGATAGATATATATATAACAATAAAAGAATATACAATCTTGGTGGCGTATAAGAGAGAGCGTGCGTGTGTGTGTGTGTTGAGTCGATTCCTAGATCACGCAATCATCCCTTTTTTTTTTTCTTACTTTGTTTGTCTGGTGTTATATACATCAACAAATAACACATCATCATAAAAATAAATAATAATATTTACACCATCTCCCTTAGAAGAACACAATATTTCAGAAATAAATAAATAATATGTCTTCAACAGTTGTGGAGCAAGAGAAGGAGACAAGTGGTAATAATAATGTACAGGAAGCACCGAAAAATAAAAAAAAGTTGACGAGAATGGCTTCAAAAAATAGTTATTACTTTGGTAGCATGTTGGAAATGAGATCTCCTAGTAAAGCAAAATCTGGAGAGACAAGTATGAAAAAAGTGGAGTCATTACCAGCAGTATTAAGAAAGCAGAAAAAAACGGATGATAGTGACGATGATGCATTAATACAGGAATCCTCATTTACAGTCTCCGCGGTAAAAGCAAAAGGCGGCGATTCTGCAAAGTTGAAAAAAAATAGGAAAGGCAAGCACCATGTAAAAATAGAAGTAATAGATGGTTTTATAGATACAGATGAACTTCAATCCGTTTTGGACAGTGCGGAAGATTCTGAAACTGAAGAGGAAGAAGGGGAGTCTTCATTTCACCAGCATTCAAGTATGGTGGAAAAAGGCAATATAGACAAAAATAAAAATACAGGAAGAACACAATCATTACACGAAGACAGATCAAACATGTCTATTCATAATAGAAGTAAAACATCGAGTGGCTACAGTCGATCATTTTCGAAACGTCTTGCAACTGGCGAGTTTACAAATAGTAGTTTCAATCATCCTCGTATTATATATTATTGTGAAGTTATGTACGATGGTGTCTCCGGTCAATCTGTATATGGTGAAGATAATATAAAAATTGCAGAGAGACAAAGTTATAGAAAAGTTCTCAATAAATCTAAAACTAAAGTTTCCGCATCTTGGAGAAGTGTTCATACAATTAACGTTCAAAAAGTCGCTTCAGACATAGGAGTACGCTTCTTGATTATAAAAGTGAAAAAGAAAAATACTAATTCTGTATTAGCTACTGTTGATTCAACCATTGGAAGTTTTCGTGTACCGTTAGGGGGGTTAAGACAAAACAAAACGGTCGATAATTGGTATGTCATAACAAAACCTCCTGGTGTTGGAAAAGTTCGATTAAAATTGACATATAAGTGTACATTACCCATGCACAATACCAAGGGCAATAGTGGTAAAAAAAAAGCTCGGCTTTTAGTACATACCCCACCATACATGTATGAGTATGTACCAGTAGAAAAATCAGATCAACTATATACAAAGCATATTTTCGATATTCAAAAAAATGATGAGCAAAAGAATAGTAACATAGAAACAAATGGAGAGGAAGAAGAAAAAAATGCAAAACATCTAAAAATATTTGAAAGTGGGAAGAAAGCGCATATGCCATTTCATAGTCGAATTTTGCCTTTCTGGCCTTCGCCATTAGTTGAAGTTGTTGAAGAAGTATACGATGATGTATGCCTTGTAGGAGGTAAACAAGGACATGATAACGAGCGTGATATATTGGTTTCAGGTGCTTTAGTTTTAAGTTCGTATCGTTTAATATTTATCCCACATAGAGCTGCATTTAGAAAAGGAAGTCGCCAAGAAAACTATAAAAAAAGCAATTCTCTGCCATTACCAAAAGCAACGACTGGTTACAAGCAAGTAGAACATTTGGAAATTCCATTAGGTTGGATCATGGATATGTCACTAGTAGATGGTGTTGAATTAGGTCCAGTGTGTCCAGCTGGTACTTTATTAGAAATTAAATGTAAATTGCCTGGTATGTATTATTTTCATCTTGGTGCAAAAACATTAAAGGGGGACATTCGAGGCCCAGGGTGTTGTGGTAACCCATTTGTGCATGCACGAACCATAGAAGAGGTGTCACTAGAGCAGTTAACGTACAGCCCTGAAATTCTGTTGGAAAATTTAGTGTTAAAGATGGAATGGCTTATTAAAGAACAACAATCTCGTTTATTCAAGGGGAAATTAATTACTGAAGTCGAAGAAAATAATATAAGTGATAGCATGAAGACTTCAGTCTCAAATCCTCTCTTATCAAAAAAACAATTAGCAAAGTCAATGTTCCATAACAACTTGGAAAAAGTAAGTGCAGATGCTAATGAAGGTGAAAAGAGCACTTTAAAAATAGACGATAGCAAAATAAATGCGGATGGTAGGGAAGATGATAGCAGTGGTGAAAAGGAACAATTGAAGGAAGTAGAGGAAGGCAAAGATATACCTAATGATGGTGAGGATGATAATAGTGGTAGTAATAGTAATAATGATGTCGCGGAAGAAGGTGATGGGAAAGAAAGGGATATAAACAAAGAGGAGGAAGGAGTGGAAGAAGAAAGACATCTTGCATTCACTTATGAAGATGATGCTACAAGATTAGGTTTTCGACAGCATGGATGGAGGATATATGAACAGCTAGATTTTCACTTGTGTAAATCATACCCTTCGTCAATATACGTACCAACATCGATGACAGACGAGGATGTAAAACAATTGAGTAAATATAGGAGTAGAGGGCGTATTCCTGCGATTGTATGGCGACATCCATATACTGGTGCTGTAGTATGCCGTTGTGCACAACCATTGAGTGGTTTAACATCAAAGTCTTCTACTATAGACAAGAAAATGCTTCTTGCAATCAGTGAATGTAGTCATTCTGAAGCCAACCGTAGATCTTCAGTTCGTAAAAAACGTGATAGAGAAAGAGTTTTAGAAGTTGTGAATACTTTTTCTACACCAGAGAATGAAAATAGTGAGAACGGAGGAGTTGATAATGGTAAAAAAAAAGAGCCAGAAAATGATGATAAAGAGAAAAAGGAAATCAGCAGTAGTAATAAAAGGAACGATTGCCCTAGAATCCAGGGGAAGAAAGACAATGACAATCAGACAAATTCTAATAATAATATAAATGATGAGGTAGATAAAAACAGAAAGTTGTTAAAAACTGCAATGAGTCACCAATCTTTGCTTATGGCTGAAAACGATAATTCAGAAACGTTGAACATTATGGATATGCGACCACTGTTGAATGTAGTAGCAAATAAGGTTGGCGGTAAAGGCACAGAAAAGATCAGGGATTACTCTCTAAGTTTTTCAATGAGTTTGTTAAATGTTGAAAATATACATGTCATGCGAAGATCATTGCAAAAATTGATGTTGTTTGGTTACCAAGGAAATTGGGAAGCTGGTATTAAAGAGTCTAAATGGTTAACCCATGTGACTATGCTTTTGGTTGCTGCCGTACATGGTGTAAAAAAACTTGATAAAGGTATATCTATTTTGGTTCATTGTAGTGATGGATGGGATAGAACACCACAAGCAACTGCTTTAACAATGCTAATGGTTGATCCATTTTACAGGACTATACAAGGATTTTTATATTTAATACAAAATCAATGGTGTGATTTTGGCCACAAGTTCTTTACTCGCCAGCACAGCAATGGGGGTGAAACTGGTCCTATATTTGTTCAATTCATGGATTGCGTCTACCAATTGATGGAACAGTTCCCAAATAAATTTCAATTTACTCAGGATTTATTGATTTTTATAATCGACCATTCTTTTTCAGGGTGGTTTTTTACGTTTCTTGGTAACACAATGAAAGATCGTTTAGATGCTAAGGAGGAAGCTACCTCTAGATGTGTTTTTCAAGTAATTTTTGAAATTCAAGAATATTTCAAAAATGAAAACTATGTAAAAAATGAAAGTCGTGTAGATGTTTTAGATGTACATACTTCGCCACAAGACATCAAATTATGGCTGAGATTTTATGGACGAGCACTTCATAGTGCAAGAAAATTTTCCCACAAAATTAAAAAACCACGATTCGTAACTCGCCTTTTACATAGAAAAATTATGAGGAAAATGCTAGGTTCTGTTTTGAATGGTGTACGACCGTCTAGTCGTGCAAAACGGACTTCATTATTTCTTGGAGGACATTTGACAATATCTAGATTAGGGCGTAACAACAGTAGAACTTCTATACAAGCTCATTCAATTCATCAAGGTTCTGTATCTTTTAGACAAAGACGAAGGAGGGGTTCAAGTGTGAACAAAAACTTGCAAACAATGAATGTATCGCCAAGAAAAGAGGAAGAATTTACAAATCAAGGGAGTAGTAATGGTGGTGGCAAGAGTTGTGTAGTTATGTAAAAATATCTGTGGTGTGTGTTTAAAAATAAGACACACATTTATTAATATTATATATTTTATTACATGTGATTACCATCATATAGCATGCTACGAGTATGATATTAATATTAATATCACACACATGTATTTTAATATAATTTCGTATATTACCGATATTACGATATGTTCGTACACGAATGTACACACCTTTAATTTAACGTGTAAAATAATTCTCTCCTTTTTGTGCTCCTATTTTTTGCTTTTTCTCCGTGAAAAACTTTTTATAAATTCGATTTACCTTGCCTTGCAATAGCTTGCCTGATTGCAAAGTCGAGCAAAATTTCTTCAGAACCTCCAGGAACAGCTTGTGCTCGTACTTCTCTTGCTAAGCGTTCTACAATATACCCTCTGCCTTCTCTTACAATAGAACTTCCACCAAAGATTTGACTTGCTTCTCTTGAACAATATTCAAATACCTTTGTTGAATTTACTTTCAATAATGCACAAGCGGCACCAAGGTGTGTATCGCTCATTCCTTGTGAAAATTGAAATGCAACCCGTTCAACATTATCATGTAAACTTTCAATTAACCTCGACATTTCAGCTAATTTGAAACGTATTACTTGGTGTTGATTTAATTTTTTACCAAACGTTTCTCGCGTTTGTGCTTCTTTGAAAGCTTCTTCATAGCAGACACGTGCCATGCGAACAACACCAGCAGCAATCACAAACCTCTCATGGTTGAAATTTCTGGTAATGTAATTAAAACCTTTACCTTCCTCCCCTATCATCATTCGTTCATGTACTCTCACATCATCCATATTAATAAATGTTGTACCATGGCAACTATCAAATTGTGTCTTCATTTTACGTACACGCAACCCTGGTGTATCGGCAGGAACTAAAATAACAGTAGTACCAGCTGCACCCGATTTGCCAGTACGACACAACATGGTAAAATAATGAGCAATATGCCCACCTGTAATCCATTTCTTGGAACCGTTAATTACAAAGTATTCTCCATCACGTACAGCTGTTGTTTGAATGTTCGACACATCGGAACCAGCGCTAGGTTCTGAAATTGCTAATGAAACATTAATATCCCCTTTGACAAGACCACCAATAGTCAAATCTTTCACGTATTGTGTTCCGTAATCAATAATTGGCGGTAATGCCATAGAATTGATGGCTAACTGCCCTAGTGCGCCTCCACCTCCAACTCTAGCTAATTCATCCCATAAGATAAGTTCATGAAATGCATCGAAACCTTCTGGTGGAGTACCACCATATTCCTCAGGAAATAAAGCACCTTGTATACCCCTCCTATATGCTTCCCTATGCAACTCTTGAGGGTACCCTTCTCCGCTTTCAATCCATTCATCTACATTTGGTTTGATCTCTTCTTCAACAAATGCTCTTACAGCATTACGAAATTTTTTATGTGAATCATTGTAATAAGGGGAGTGATATCCTTGGTACCAATAGGGTTCTGCTCCAGGGATTGTACTCCCGAAGGTATGTTTGTTCAATTCACCATTACGTGCCATGATGGTATAGTTTGAATCTTTGTCGCCTGTCTGTACCTCTGTACTATATCTGTTGTTGTTATTATTATTAATTCTTTGAAGTCACCTCCTCTGTGAACTAAGGAAGAATGATTATGAAAGTTGACGTTCTCTTTTTTTATCATATAATAGTATGAAATGATTATGAAAGTTGACGTTCTCTTTTTTTATCATATATGTATCTGTATCTAACTGTATATATAACATCTATATCTAAATCTATTTTATATAATATTATTATGTCTGATTTTTATTAAATTTTACATCAGATCGGACAGACCACAGCCTGGCAGCCAGACAGCACAGCAGACGACGACAGAAGTTAAAAAAATGCATCAGAAGCACGCGATTATTAAGATTTTTTTGGCCTGTATCGCACGATCTACCACACAGTCTTCTTCTACAGTATAAATAGGTGCATATTATATTATAGCTATTAGAGCTATTATATCCAGGCTATCCAGCTATCCAGCCAGCCAGCTATCTGGCTATCTATTCTAGAGCAGCCAAGGTAACACATTAGTATATGACACACATGGGTTGCGGGTTGCACCTCTTGTCTATCTTATTCAATATTGCATATACATGTTGTCATATCTTTTTTGTTGTGCCCTTTATCTTATGAAGTGGAAAAAAAAATATTTATTTATATTATTTATTTTAAAGACGATCAACTAAATATATATACATATATTTATTTATTATCAGCTTTTCAAAACAAATATCACATGGTTATATTAGGAGGAACATTGAAAGATACCACAGGTGTTGGCTTAGGATGCATGTCTGTATCTGGTCAATATAATAATGGCGTACCACTGTCAAAAGATGATGCATTTAATTTTTTTAAAGGCGTATACGACAATGGATGCAGGCATTTTGATACAGCTGAAGTGTATACCTCATTTAACATGGTCAATGGTGAAAAACAATTTGGTGGTGTATATAATGAATCACAGTTAGGTGATTTTTTTTCAAGATCGAAAGCAAGAAGAGGTTCATTTACTGTTGGTACTAAATTCCATCCGTTGGCACATAAAACAACATATGATGAAGTGAAAAAAGCATTATTGGACTCTTTAAAACGATTGCAACTGTCGTACGTAGACTTGTATTACACACATCGTGTTATTTCAAAAGAACAAGCATGTAAATTTGCCACGATATGTGCAAAATTAAAAAAGGAAGGATTGATTAAAAATTACGGCCTATCCGAAACGTCCAAAGAATGGTTACAATCAGCGCATGAAATTTCACCTGTATGTGCAATACAACAAGAATGGTCTTTGTTAACACGTGAATTGGAAGAAGATTTAGTACCATATTGTCGTGATAATAATATAGGTATTATTGCTTATAGTCCATTAGCAAGAAATTTATTAGCAATTCCTAGTGATAGTGAACGTCCTACTGATGCAAGAAGACAAGGCATACCAAGATTTAGTGAAGAACATTTTGAAAAGAACAGGAGAATGATAGCACAATTAGAAGAACTTAGTTCGAAGAAAAATGTATCAACTGCACAATTAAGTATGGCATGGCTGTTACAAAAAGGAAAAGATTTAAATGTATCAGTTTTACCAATTCCAGGAACAGCAACTTTAAGCCATGCATTGGATAATTTAAGTAGCAGT
>JACLAC010015640.1_pt1 | contig 15042 bp, 10 predicted proteins | sample 8027881 | NCBI WGS metagenome assembly JACLAC01 (sample SAMN15725517, study PRJNA655200) | protist metagenome | isolation source: fluorescence activated cell sorting (FACS) single amplified genomes of... | place: Spain: Blaines Bay Microbial Observatory, Mediterranean Sea | collected 2016-01-19 | reverse complement strand
GATAAAGGAAGATGCAGGAAGACGGAAAACAAATTATATCCTATGAACATAGATAAACGATGTGGTTAGGGTGAACGAGAGAAGCCAGCGCATCTGAAGTTTGATGGGTATAAAACGTATTTTTTAAACAATGTGGATAATGTGGATTAAGTATGTCAGTAAGAAGTAGGGTTGTTTGGAACGAAGGCTTATTTATTAAACCACAACATTTTCAGCAGCAGCAACGTAATTTGGAATATCAAATTGATGAGCGCATAACCGCTGTCAGTCGTTATATGTATGGTATTACAGAAATGGTGCTTAACCCTGAATACCTTAGTTTTGGGCGCATAGCTATTCAGAGTATTTCAGGAATAATGCAAGACGGCACTGTGTTTCGCATACCACAAGAAGATTTACTTCCTGAGGTGTTAGAAATTAAAGACAGTTCATTGGCAAACAGCATTGTGTATCTTGCCATTGCGCTACGGGGTGATTCACTCAATGAAGTTAGTTGGTCAGAAACTGCCCATGCTGGGCGTTACCGCGCTAAAAATGAAGAGATCAGAGATATTCATACCGAAGAAGGAGGTGTTGCGTATTTAGATATAAGCCCTGTGCGGTTACGTTTAATGCTTGAGCGTGAAGATAGAAGCGCTTTTGCTTCAATCGCTATTGCGCAGATCTTAGAAAAACGCCCTGATGGTAGTATTTTACTCAATCCTAATTTTATTCCTTGCCATCTTAATGTAACCGCTGTTGGTACTTTATACCGTTTTGTTGATGAAATGGCAGGGTTAATGCGTGAAAGAGCTAAAAATATTGCTCAGCGGATCGGCGCACCTTCTCAAGGTGGGGTTGCGGATGTTTCTGATTTTATGTTGTTACAAGCGTTGAATCGAATGCAAACCCAGTTAAGGCATTTAGCCACATTACGCAGTTTGCATCCCGAGCGTTTGTGTGAAGCTTTGATGATGATGTGTGCAGAATTGGCAACCTTTACCGATGAAAGCCGCATGGCGCCAGAATTTATACATTATCAGCATGATGAACCCAGTAAAACGTTTTTACCTCTCATGAACTTATTACGCCAATTATTAAGTGTGGTACTTGAGCCTAGAGCGGTATCTATCATGCTGCAAAAACGTAAATATGGCTTGATGGTTGCCCCTATGCAAGACCCTTCCTTAGTCACAGATGCTAATTTTATTCTCGCAGTGCGTGCACGAATGCCATTAGATGATTTACGTAAGCTTTTTGTTCAGCAAACAAAGGTTGCATCGGTTGAAAAGATAAGAGAATTGATTTCATTACAATTACCGGGCGTGCCGATAGTGTCTTTGCCAGTAGCTCCTCGCCAATTACCTTATCATGCAGGCTATACGTATTATCAGCTCGATAAGTCAAGCCCCGCATGGAATATGTTACTGAATGCCAGTGGTTTTGCTTTTCATATTGCAGGGGAATTTGATGATTTAGATTTACAATTTTGGGCGATAAGGAGTTGATAGATGTTAGATAAATGGCAAGAAGGAATGGAAGATAAGTTTGATGAATTGCTTTTTGATGATGCAGCGCAGCTAAATGACGATCACGATTTTTTATTCAAGTTACGTGGTAACAGCCTTAACGCAATGATAGATGCTGCCACCCCTTTATTTGCATTATCTATCCGAATACGTGCGATGCATGAATGTGACAATGTCGATGATATTTATAAATTAACAGTTGAAGAAATCAAATCTATCGAAGTTGAAATGACAGAAATGGATTATGAACATGCTGTGATCTTGGCATATCGCTATATTTTATGCGCATTTATAGATGAAGCTGTTATGAGTACGCCTTGGGGCGCTGACAGTGTATGGGGAGAGCATTCACTACTTACCCGTTTTCATAATGAATCATGGGGGGGAGAAAAAGTATTTAGTATTCTTAATCGTTTAGAAACAGAGCCTCTTAAATACAGGACGTTATTAGAGTTTATTTATATTTGCTTATGCCTTGGTTTTAAAGGGCGTTATCGTGTTATTGAGCGCGGTAAAGAGTTACATGAACGTGTGATCAGTAATTTAAATCAAACCTTAGCAAGCCTTGATACCTCGATCCCCCCTGTTTTAACCAGTGGTACAGAAAGGGTGGTTTTAACCCAATATACACTAGGAAAACAATGGCCTATTTGGTCTGTGTTTGCCGCTTTTCTTGCCCTCTCATTCAGTGTTTTTTTCGTGTATTCCTTCTTGCTTTCAACGAAGTCCACACGGGTATTGGAACAGCTTCAGCAGGTTTTGAGTTCATAATTTATAGGTGAACTAACATGAAAAAAAAACGTATATCAATATCCCCTCGTCTTTTTTTAACCCCCTTCATTTTTGAAGTTAAAAATACATTGGCTGCGCGAATTTACCCTGCTCACACCGTTTTTTTATGCACATGGAGATCCATTCAATTGCCACTTTGCTACCTCTTCAAAAGTATGGGGTATATCACTTTCATTTTAAGCCTGCAAGTAAGTCCATTAGTTGCAAAAGAAAAACAAAATGAACTTTCAAAAGCTCAAATGGAACAAGCAAGAAGCTGTGCAAATGAAAATATACGCCTTAAACGATTAGCGTGTTTTGATAGTGTTTTTTCAACAGACTTAAAAGTTACTCAGTTTGAAAATAGGGATCTCACTAAACCCATAGCGTGGCAACGGGCAAAAGAGGCGGAATCAACGCGCAATAACAAAATAGGCTTTATTGTGGTTCAACCGGATATACGTGATGCGAAAGAAGGCGTTTGGATGAGTTTAATGGCTGAGAGTAATACACCTCAAGGAGTAAACGCCCCCTTATTATTACTCACCTGTATAGATAACATCAGCCGTGTTGAATTGATATTTAATAAACCGGTTGCATTTAATTACGCAGAGGTGTCACTGGGTGTTGCTGGTAACAACATGAATACAAAATGGCAATTAGGGGAGCAAGGGCTTGTATTGAGAGCAGGGCGAGGTTTGCCATCAATTGCTCTTATGAGGTTTTTAGCCACAGGTAACTTGGCTCATTTTCGTTCAAATATACCTCAAATAAATGGATTGGAATTTAATACCAAAGGATTGCGTGAACACATTAAATTATTACGCTTTGCATGTCATTGGTAGGTAAAAATGTCGTACATGTACCGAGAAAAAATTCAGCAGCCTATTTTGGTAAATAATCCGATAGGAAGCGATCTCTGTGATAGTGAAGAATTTGATTTTATTGAATCACAAATGATGAAAGTCGGTTCGTTAAATCATGGAGATGTCAAATGGATAGAAGCTGAAGAAATGATCATCTCTTTACTCGCAGAGCGCAGTAAAGATATTCGTTTACTGAGCTATTTACTTCAATGTTTGCAATACAATGCAACACCTCAACGGGCTTTACTTTCCATTCAAATACTCACCGATTTTTTAGCTGCATATTGGTTAACGGCTTATCCCAATTCAGGCAGTGGGAAAGCACTGAAAGTTAAATTTTTTCAGCAAATGATGCAACGTACTGAAAAAATGTTGATTCAGATGGACGCTTCTCTTCGAGTCGAACTGGCTAACGCGGGCATGATGACGGCGTTAGATGCCTTAATAACGCAGGTGAGGGTTAATGATCTTCCCGCACAAGTTATAGAAGATATACAGGGGTCTTGGGCAATTAAGCAAAGCCAAGCGATTGAGGAAACGGATATAAAAAAAGTAAACACCCCATCATGGCAAGCGTTAAGTAACCCGCGTTTATCTTCTTTAGAGTTGTATTCAGGCTCAGATTCAAAAACACAAAATGCGCTGATGGCGGTGGCTGATTTTATTTGGGATGCCAATGAAAATAAAAATATTGCAGTGCGATTACGCCGTTATGCATTGTGGATGACGATAACAAGTTTGCCAGAAAGAGACGAGCAGCAAGCCTCTTTATTAATGCCGGTATGTTCAGATCGCGTATCTGAATATAAAAATGAAATGATCCAATCCCCCAGTTTTTTACTATGGCAACGGATAGAGCAAAGTATAACCATGTCTCCTTTTTGGATTGAAGGACATTACTTGAGTTATCAATTGGCTCTTTTGCTTGGTCAAACAATGAGTGCTAACGCCATTCGAGAAGAAACACAGCAATTTGTTGCCCGCTTAGAAGGCATAGAAACATGCCGTTTTAGTGGTGGAAAATTATTTATACCTGAAGCGGTAGGTATTTGGCTTGCAGACATACCCAGCATTGATGCCGCCGGGAGTGATGCAAGAGGGTGGCAGCATGAAAGGGAACAGGCTTTATTATTGGCGAATGAAAACGGTTTGCCTGCGGCATTAACCATGCTGAATGAAGGGCTAGCAAACGCATTAGAGCCAAGAGATCACTTTTATTGGCGTTTATTATCCGCTGAGATAATGGAAGAGCAAAAATTACCTATGTTGGCTTTGCAAGGCTATCAAACCTTATTAAAAGAAGCTGAGAACATCACCCTTTTTGATTGGGAGCCTAGTTTGATAAAAAGGCTCAAACACTTTGCAAATGCGGATTAGTTAGTCATGTTGGATCAATTAAAATCAGCTATAAAATCGTGTATTCCTACACTAAAAAATGCCCTGCCTTTTTTATTCGTTATTATCGCTATTTTGCTTAATGTTGCTATTTGGTGGGCAGGGCCTTGGATAGTGATTGACGGGGAAAAAGTGCTTACCTCTGCCAGCCAACGTGGGCTTGCAAGTTTTATTCTTAGCTTATCTTGTGTTGCGCTTTGGGGGCTTTTTCAATGGAAAAAGTTACACCAAATAGAAAAAGAGCAAGCGCACGAAAAGAAAATTGAAGATGATCCAATTTTACGTTTTGAAGAAAAACAAGAGATTGAATTAACGCAAATTATGCAAGGAATGAAAGAAAGCCTAAGCAAGCGTAATTATTTATATGCCCTACCTTGGTATGTGGTTATTGGATTTGAGCATTCTGGAAAAACAGCGTTGCTTAATCGCTCTGGACAACATTTTGTATTTTCTTCAGTTATGCGCGCATCAGGGAAAAAATCAGAAAATCCTTACACTTACAATTGGTGGATCAGTGACAATGCCGTATTGATAGATCCTGATGGGCAATTATTATCCCAAGGGGCTATTTCTGCTGCTAATGACACTGCATTAACCCGTCGATTATGGCTGCATTTTATTCATTGGTTAGAAAATATTCGAAGCCGAAGACCTTTAAATGGGGTTGTCATAACACTTGATATTGCACAATTAGCAACAGCTGCAACTCATGAGAGGCTCGCTTATGCCAATATGATACGCGCCCGTTTACGTGAATTAATGGAAACCCTCTCTACCCGTATGCCCGTTTATATTGTGATGACAAAACTTGATTTACTCACAGGCTTTGAGGCATTTTTTAAACACTATTCGAAAGAAGAGCGAGAAGCGGTTTTAGGTTTTACTTTTAACTTGAATGAAAAAAGCGATCTCGATCAGTGGCTTGATGATTTCGATGAAGATTATCAGTCTTTTATGGCATTGATGAACCGTAATCTATCCCGTGTATTAGCCAAAGCAGAAGGCACAGAAGAACGTGATGCTATTTTTAGTTTTACGCGCCAAATGGCCGGTTTGCATGAGGTATTAACTCTTTTTTTTAAAGACGCGCTAAGTAGCGATCAATTTTCAACATCTGCACTTGTAAGGGGGGTTTATTTTACTTCTGTTTATCAAGTGGGTATATCTGAAAATGCATTTATAGATGCTGCGTGTCGGCGCTATGAATTACCGTCATTGGTTAATGCCGCGCAACGAGTAACCAATTCAACAACGTATTTTACACAACATCTTTTTAGTCAAATTATTTATCCAGAATCAGGCTTAGCATCGGATAATTTTCGGGTAGCCAAGCGTAAGCGCCATATCATGACGTTATCAAGTATTGCGTGTGGAATTGCTTTTGTCTTACTTGCTGGCACATGGCATCGTTATTATTTAAAAAATACACAAAGTGCAGATGCGGTATTATTAAAAGTTAATTATTACCGTGAGAATTTTTCAGATCAACAATTAGCGCGTTTAGGCGCAGGCGCCCTCGATCCATTAGATGCGATTCGTGAAGCAACTCTTGAGTTTGGTTTTTTTCGCCAAATGCCTAAATACATTTCTGATTTAGGGTTATATCAAGGACATAAAATTGGGCCGAGTGTTGAGAATACTTATCTTAATTTATTAGAAACCCTTTTTATACCAGAGCTGGTAAAAGATGTGATCCACGATCTGAGCAATGCCCGTGATGATACTACTCGGCTAGAACTATTGCGTATTTATCGTATGCTGGTGGATAAAACAGGGCGGTATGAACGTTTGGTTCAAAACTACTTTGCACACATATGGCAAAAGCGATACGCAGGAAAGCGAGATGTTCAAGATAAGTTAATGCAGCACCTTGATTACGCAATGACACATACTAATGTTCAAGCTAATCGTGCAGCAGGTAGCCAAGAATTAGAGCGTCTTTTGTCTCCCTATGATTCAATCGTATTAATGACTCAAGAAAAGTTAAACCGTTTACCTGTAGCTGAAAGAGTGTATAAAAATCTAAAACAAATAGCTGCCGATGCACTAGGAGCGCCATTAAATATTGCTTCTGCAATTGGCCCTGTTTTTGACATTGTTTTTTTTGTTCAGCCAGATCAACGAAATCGAATTAAAATACCTCAAATACTTACAAAAGAGGGGTTAGATTCATATTTTTTATCAAAATCTGAATCTGTAGCTGAATTAGCCTTAGTGGATAGGTGGGTATTAGGACAAACAAATAATATTGATTTTTCTGAGCAAGATAAAATTGAATTACGTGATAGTATTAGGCGGTTTTATGTAGCAGATTATGTAAACACATGGCGACAAGCAATGAATGCCATTAACTTACATTATTTTTCTGATATAAAAAAAGCAGGGTTTATTTTTGAAAATATAAATGGTAGTGCACAGCCATTAACTCGGTTATTAACAGTTATCACTGATAATACGTATATATTTCCAGATGTTTTAGATGGGGCTGCAAAAAAAGAATTCGAAGATTCAGCGCAATATAAAATGGCAGCAATGATCGATCGCCAATTTGCAAGTGTTAATAGTATAAAAAAAACAAGGGAAGGACAGCCAAGTTATTTAAATGAAATAACATCTGGTATTAGTCAATTACAAGCCTTGTTAAAAGGTATTAATGATTCCCCTGAAATGGGACGGGCTGCTTTAAAAATAACGAAAGATAGAATAGGGTTACAAAATGCAGACCCAATATATCAACTTGAACGTGTTTCAGAAAATCTACCAACACCTTTTAGTGCAATATTAAATAAACTCGCAACGGATACGTGGTTTGTAATAAAGCAAGAGGCTATTCAATATTTAGGTGAAAGATGGAAGGCCGATATTTATAATACTTATTATGAAAAATTTGCACATAGGTATCCTTTTGATCCTGATTCTAAAAGAGATGTTGCATTAACTGATTTTGAATCTTTTTTTTCACCCAATGGAAAATTAGCAACATTTTATAATGAAAATTTAAAAATGTTTGTTGAAGAAGGTAAGATACTTTCAGAAGATGCATCAGGTAAATCAGTTATAAGCCATGCCGTTATTGAGCAATTAAAAAAAGTGGGAGGTATTCAAGATGCTTTTTTTAATCGTAAAGGTAATGTGGATGTTCAATTTATTTTAGAGCCGATTGAAATGAGTGCGAATAAACGTCGAGGTGTAATAACGGTTGATGGTCAGGTAGTTGATTATAATCATGGTCCTAAAAGGTATGTGGGTTTAGTTTGGCCAAATATATTGCGTGATACCGTGATGAGCAAAGTAACGCTTGTACCCGATAGAGTCAATCGCTCCCCTCGGAGTATTGAAACGATGGGATCATGGGCTTTTTTCCGATTATTAGATAAAGCAGAAGTTGTAAGTATTACAGAATCGAGCGTTGATTATCGATTCACGATTGATAAAGGTGAAATTACATATCGGCTTTATTCTGAAGAGAGTGTAAACCCATTTACCTCCACTTTATTTAAAGGTTTTAAGCTGTCTTCTTCCTTGTATTAACTTTTTTCAGATAAACCTAAATAAAGAGTAAGGTTTATCTGAAATATTAAAAAAGGCATTAACTGAAATTTAATGTTGGTTTGTTTTTATTTTTAAGCAGGTTTATTAATGCTTCAACATGAGAATCTAACTCTGAATCAACAGATGTACCAATAGGCGATTTTATATCAATGTTATATATATAATATCCTTTTTTTTCTAAGAGGTTATTTTTTATTAATTTGCTTGACTTTTCATTTGATTTATCAGGGCCAAAAAAATGTTGCTGACCATTAATTTCACATATGATTTTTTCTCTTTCAAAAAGCAGATCAACGGGTGATAAGCCAGAAATGATGGCTTCCTCTTTATAAGAATAATCTAATGTGTTTTTAGATAAATAAGAATTAAGTTTTTCTTTGAAGCTTCTTTCCAGCAAAGAGTCTCCTACTGGAAAGTATAAATTTTCATCTATAAAGTCAGGATTAAGGTATGATTTTATTAAATTATGTGATTGAGTAGAATAATGATTTAAATATGTTTTTTTTATTCTTATTTCTATTTCTTTATTTATGGTTTCAATTTTATTTTTTTGTGACTGTGGTGATATTTTATCTAAAACACTAAGTTTCATAAAAAAAGAGGCAAGTACTAATAAACTTTTTTCATCTAAGGTTTTATAATGAGTAAAAAGACTTTCTGCTACATTTATCGCTGGTTCTAGATTATATTTAAAATCACCGAGTGCATAAATATTTTCCAAATAATGAATTGAATTATTAGTGGATTGTCGAAATTTTTTTTCTTCCGGTAGTAATTCAATTGTTTTTGTTACAATATCAACAAGCCCTTGGTCACATTGATGGAGGTGACGAGGGAGTTTTATGAAATTTAACTTAGATTTTAAACTAAAAAGATCCCAATGTTTTTTTATGTAGGGTATATGATTATTGAAAAAATTAGTTATGGTTCTTTCCATATTTTCATCAAAAAATAAATTATTATTATTAAGCATAGTGATCATAGTGTCTGTATTTTTTACACTTGGAATAAGATCTTTGGTGCTCTCAAAAAAAACGCCAACTTTGTCTTTACTCTTGATTGAATGCTTTTGCTGTATCCACAGTATTTTATAGTTCAAGTTAAAAAATAAATTTTTATGTTCTTCGTCTAATGAGTGTATGTTTTTGTAAATATATTCTGACATCTCTTTTGCTAATATGTTTATTTTACTATTCTTAATTATGTTTGGAATGTATTTTAATAAATAAAATATAGATTCAAATAGATTGATATCTCTTTTTATTATGCAACCATCTTTCGCTGTTGTAATTATAACATTTTCAAGTAAATTACTTATTATAGATGTATCTTTAATATTAACACTGAATTTTTTAAATCTAAGCCCTATAGAGGTTATGAGTCGCATTGACAATAAATGGCTTAATTTTTTTAGATTATATTTACTTAGTCGGTTAAGAATAAGAATGAAAATATCTTCTTCTATAGCATTGCTTGTCATTGCACTTAATTTATCAAGATCTATATAATAATCAATAAGTTGCTTTTCACTTCCTTCTTTAACTGAAAGATCTTCTATGTTTTTTATAATTGATGGCATCATCCCGAGTAATATTTTTTCAGCGCTATCTTGATCCATGGTTATATTAATAGATGTTTTTAATAGCATCACTAATTTATTAATGGATCTTTCTTTTATATTTTTTAAATTATTAATGTTTTTTGATAGTAGAATATCATGTATGATTTTTAATGTATTAAGTTGGTCATGGTTTATTCTTTGATTAATACTGATATACCGCAATAGATCGATGCATTCAGAAAGTAATAATGGATCTCCAATCAAATATTTATCTTCTTGTGAAAAATCATGAATACCATTAATGAGTGCATTTAAAAGGGGTAATGATGCTGTTTTTATAGTGTCATCAGTATTCTCATTAAAAACACCGACTAGATGTAGTTGCCTGAAAATATTAAAAAAAGATATATATTCTAAATTTTTGAAATTTAAACATCCAATAATGCTGATTATCTCTAAAATCTGTTTTTGATTAAACGGATTATTTGATCTTATTAATAAAGTGAGTGTTTTTATAAAGCTATTTATTTGTTCTTTTTGATAAAGAGAAGAGCTTTCAACTTTTTTACTAAGTTCTTTTAATTCTCTGTCAATATATTCAGATTGCTCAGATTGTCTTCTAGCAACATTGCTTACCTTTATTGGAGGCGGTATCTTTGGGCGTACAGAAATCGGTGCCCCACCAACAGCTCCTTCTTCTTCTGGATTTTGTGCTCTTCTGGGGTTAGGAGTTGGGCTGTTTGAAATAGTGCGCCTATTATAAGACATGGATATTACCTATTGAAATAATGTCGATTAATAAATACTAGGCGTTGCTGCAAAATAACCTCGCCTATAAAACCGGATCTTAAAACGCTTAATTAGATGAATAAAGTATATGTGGATAGCTTTTTATGTATCCTTTGTAATTAACAAGAATAGAGTAATCGAAATTTATGAAATTAAGAACAGATAAAAAAGCAGCGTTCATTTAATATGAAAATATTAATTTTAACTGCTTGAATTTTAATTGTTTATTCTAGTTTTTACTGTTTAAAATGCAGGTGTATTAGTTGACTTTACTTTCTGTCGCCGTTTTTTAGTTAAAATAATCTGTCATTTCAAGAATGAAAAGTATGGATGTGGTGTCTATTTTCTTTTCCATTTTATATGGCAAAACTTTTCATTAGGATCGCGACTAATTAATAAACGAGCAAGTATATCAGTAAATACGTCATTCTCTTCATCTGCAAATCCTATATTGACTTCTATTGATGTATCCAAATTAATGTCATCACTAATATGTGTTGACCAATCATTTGCAACCTCTATTGCGATAACAGCACCTTCATTATCAAAACGCTTATTAAATGCATTTAAATCATTTTGCTCAAGGTTATCGATGGCCATTTCCTCAAAAATATCAAGTGCAATTTCTAGGATTTCAGGAATAGTTAATAATTGATTTTTCATGATTTCATTTATTTCAAATCAGTAATAAAGCGCTATTAAACCATGATGGTTAAAATTTCACTATCCTATTTTTGCATAAAGAAAAGCGTTACCATGGGATACATGTGATTATATATTCATTTTTTATGATTTATTATGCTTTACATCTGACCGTGTTTTGTTTAGTCTTTCGCCATAAATAATGAATATTTCAAACTATTGTCTTATGCCTGTACGTGAATATATGATGTCATGACAAGAGACAAGCGTTATCCTCTTTGTTAATTAGGAAGCCTTGCTTATGCAAAATACAGTGAAAGATCCTCATGCATTTTTGACATTTAGAAATAAATTGATGTTTTTTATACCTTCTTTATTGGGGATCTTATTTTTTATGACGCCATTGAAGGTTGATGGCAGTTTTACAATCCCTATTGCTGTATTTGCTCAATATATTAAAGCCTTTTTAGGTGAGCATGCAGCACTAACCGTCACTTCAATTGTTAGTTTAAGCGCTATATTTTCGTTATTAGCCTTATTAATAAAACCTAAATGGATAATAAATAATTCTTTCTTAAAAGGATTACTTATGCCGACCCGAGCGTGGCTTAGTGTACGCGTATTAGGGGCTATTTTTATATTGATGACTTTTTTTAAAATAGGTCCTCTACATGTATTTGGTGCAGCAACGGGTGGATTTGTTTTAACCGATCTATTGCCAACATTATTATCTGTTTTTATCTTTGCTGGTTTGTGTTTACCGTTATTGACTAATTTTGGGCTTTTAGAGCTTATTGGTACTTGTATGACAAAAGTTATGCGCCCCTTATTTGGTTTGCCTGGGCGCTCTGCGGTTGATTGTGCAAGCTCGTGGTTAGGTGATGGTAGTGTTGCTATTTTGATGTCAAGCAAACAATATGAACAAGGGTTTTATACAGAAAAAGAAGCTGCCATTGTTGGAACGACATTTTCTGTAGTCTCAATTAGCTTCAGTTTGGTTGTCATTGCTCAAGTTGGGCTTGAGCATATGTTTATTCCCTTTTATTTAACGGTTTGTTTAGCGGGTTTTGTTGCCGCTATTATTTTACCTCGCATACCTCCTTTATCGTGGAAGAAAGACACGTTAATAACCGGTGAATTTAAAAACGCAGAGCAGGATATTTTGCCTGAGGGAGAAACGTCTTTTTCATATGGGCTTAAATTAGCTATAAAACGTGCAGGTAAAGTACCTTCTTTAGGTTATGTGTTTAAAGAAGGATTAGAAAATGCAATCGATATGGTATTTGGTGTATTACCCGTTGTAATGGCAATTGGAACCTCTGCCTTAATGCTTGCAGAATATACGCCAATATTTTCAATTTTAGGTATGCCATTTGTGCCTTTGCTTGAATTATTACGTATACCTGAGGCTGTAGCGGCTTCTGAAACAATGCTGATAGGAATTGCTGATATGTTTATTCCTGCAGTTTTAGCGGCCAATATTGATAATGAAATGACACGTTTTGTTGTGGCAACCTTGTCTGTTACTCAGCTTATTTACATGTCTGAAGTTGGAGCTTTGCTGTTAGGAAGTAAGATCCCTGTGAAAATATGGGAGTTGGTTTTAATTTTTGTGTTAAGAACGCTTGTGACTTTGCCTGTTATTGCAGCTATAGCACATTTGATTTTTTAATAAGTAAAAAAACATAAAACCCAGATAAATTTGGGTTTTATGTATTATGCCTCTTTAAATACACAGGTGTATTGGCTTTTATCATTGACTTTAACCACAGTGTTTATACCCTTCATCCTTGACGATGCAGAAAGGCAGCAAATAATTCTTACCCCATGAACATAGTAAACTATGTAATGGGGAGGGGGAATTCGCGCTGCCAACGCATCTGCGTCTTTAAAGATGGAGGATCTATAAGGATTTTTTGTTTTCCGGCCTCCTGCCTATTCATTCAAGTTTATGCTTAATTCTTTATAACGGTAATCGAGCGATTGTCATTAGACCATTTTTTTATAAATTCCCCATCAGGATCATATAACTCAGTTTGAATTGTAAGGTTGAAATGACGTTTATCTCTTGGGTCTGCACCTACACCGGCTAAATATTGCCAATTGCCGTAGTTAGTTCCTACATCAAAATCAATCAGTTGCTGTTCGAAATAAGCAGCGCCATAGCGCCAATCAAGATTAAGTTCATTAACCAGACAACTTGCGACGATTTGTCGACCTCGATTTGAAATATATCCTGTATTGTTAAGTTGTTTCATACACGCATTAACAATGGGATATTCAGTATTGCCTTGCTGCCATTGTTTAAAGCGTTCTGGATAGAATGCTGTTGATGGTTTTTTTTGTTTTATCCCTGCATAGGTGAACATATCTGCGCCATAATGATGCATCATCCATTGGAAGTATTCTCGCCATAATAATTCTGAAAAAAGAGTATGAGTAGATTCACTTCCGCCATAGCGATATTCATATTTGTCTAATTCTGCTGCGACAGTTCTAACAGAAACACAGCCATGTGTTAACCATGCTGAAAGCTTGGAGGAGTCTCGCCAGTTATCAAGAAAATTTCGAGTCGATTTGTAGTTTTTTAGCCCGTTCATTTTCCAGAAATATTGTTCTAATTGGATATAGGCATTATCTTCACCGCCAGTATAAGGTGAAATATTGGCTAAGTAAGAGTTGGGTTTCCATTCGTCTTCTTGCTCTCTTATCATCGCAGGAAGAGATTCAGGAGGGGAGATAGGAATACAAGGAATAATATTTCTTTTTTTGATTAACTTTCTAAATTGAGAAAAAGTAGCCGGAAACGTTTCTTTTGTGAAATTTAATTGGCTTTCAAGGTAAAGTGTAAAGCTGTCACTTACTTGTACACGGGTTGGAGCAAAGTATTTTAGATCTGCTATTTGTTGTTTTTCGTTTAAACCTGGGTGTTGGGTGACTGTTACTAAGTCAATATTATGCTTTATACAAAGCTCTGTTATGATCTTAATAGGATTACCTATTTTGACAATGAGCTTTTGTCTATATGGTTTTAACTCATCTTGTAGCGATCGGAGTGTTTGAAATAGAAACGCTTTTCGAAAATGTCCCATTGTTTGCGTTTGAAAGCGATTAGGTTTGAACCATTCAGGATCAATAACATAAAGCATTAATGCTTTATCACACTGTCGTGAAAGGGATACTAACGCTGGGTTGTCTGTTAATCTTAAATCATGCCTAAACCAAATAAGCCCTTTCATGGCGTCTCTCCTAGTAATGTTGTTCATTTTAAATTAATGAGAATGGGCGTGATTTCTTTTGATTCCTCCTTTTTTGATATGAATAAAAAGGGATATAGCTATAGCCTTCATCTTTGAGGTTGTAGGTATGTTGGCTGCATTCATTCACCGCTCCCTCACATCTACACTCTTTATTTATGTGGGTTTGGCCATAAAAACAGGGTGGATTTAGTTACCGCTTTCCTTCATTTTAACGTTGCTGGATACAAAATGTTTTTTGTGTATAGAAAAAGGGTAGAACATCCATTTAAGAGATGACGAGAAAATAAAAAAATTTGTGATACTTAAAAAGGTAAGTTTGATTGTCTCTACTTGGTTTATTAAAAAAGGCATCTTAGATGCCTTTTAAAATCAATGTATACCCTTCATCCTTGAAGTTGCAGATGTGTTGGCTGCGTTCACTCACCCCAGGCACATAGTTTATCTATGCTCATAGGGATTTATTCACTTGCCGCCTTCCTGCATCTTCAAGTATATTGGGTATAATGTATTTTCACACTTCAGTCTTTGAAGCATCAGATGCGCTAGCTCTTCCAATCACATCGTTTACTACATTTAGGGAGTTATTCGTTTGTCACTTTCCTAAATTTATTGGGTGTTAGTGTAGTGGTCAACAAAATTTGGTCACGGTTTTAGAGTTTTTCCAGAACAGTCGCTCTGACTCATTCGGGGTTAAACCG